>Ga0335085_10000862_pt1 | contig 74832 bp, 77 predicted proteins | sample Lox_Sample_45_FD_206712 | JGI IMG/M metagenome (GOLD analysis project Ga0335085, IMG submission 206712) | Soil microbial communities from Loxahatchee National Wildlife Refuge, Florida, United States - Lox_Sample_4.5 | ecosystem: Environmental > Terrestrial > Soil > Wetlands | place: USA... | reverse complement strand
ACACCTAGGGTCGGTCGCTCACGTGTTACGCACCCGTTCGCCGGTCGGGTATTGCTACCCGCCCTCGACTTGCATGTGTTAAGCACGCCGCCAGCGTTCGTCCTGAGCCAGGATCAAACTCTCCAATAGTTGAAGACTTGATGGCTCTTCGAAACGCTGCCACGCTGTCGCGTGACAGCGTGTCCGAATCACTTTGATTGTTCAGGTTCGAGCTCTCCCCCGCACCCTGAATTAGCGCGGGATCAGCGAGCTCGCCTCGCACAACCGTTCTCTCATCGTCGATTGTCAAATAGCGGAAATGCAATTTTGGTGCCGATTTTCTGGCAGCCTGTAATTATAAACCGTGAATCCCAGCTCCGTCAAGGCTTTACCGTCACCTGCCGTCACCTCGACGCCACCCATCCCACTCGTGATTCCAAGCAGGAATCCCACCGTGGGAGCCGTCCAATGTAGGAGCGCTCCAGAGCACCGTCAAGACCGCGCCCGCTGCTCCTCGCGCAACCACCCTCAGTGCGGATCGCCGGGATTCACTCGCGGATTGTTGACCCGCACGCGCCCGCTTCCTTGCAAGTAATAGTTCTCGATCACGCGCACCGCCACCGGCTTTCCCCCGACCTGCCCCGGGATCCACGTCCACGCCGACACGTAGCCCGCGAACTGACGCCCCATCTGCGCATCCGGCGTCGCGAGCAATACCACCGACGACGGCACTACGCGCCCCGCGCTGTCGATCACGAACTCCAGCGTGACGCGTCCCCCCAAGCTGTACGACGGGATGAGGTCCGCCGGGATCTCCCGCGCCCGGTCCGGATCGTGCGGCGGCTCCGCCGGGAGCGCGTCCACCTCCCACATCTCGTAGGGGCGCTTCGCGCTGTCGGCCGCGGTCTCCGGGCCGAGCTTCCGCGCCGCGTCCACGCTCTTCGCGAATCCCTTGCGCAGGTCCTTCGCGTAGCCTGCGGGCATCCAGGTCACGAGCTCCTTCGAGAAGTACTTCCCGCCAACGTGCAGCGCGAACGCATCCTGCCCTTGGATCGTCCCGCGCGCGAGCCGCATGGTCGCCCCGTACCGTCCCTCCACCGGCACGGTGCTCACGAGCATCCCCGGCGCGCTGCGCGCCAGGAGCGTGTCGACCGCCGGGAGCCACGCCGCGATGTCGTCCGGAGAGAACCACGCGAGGATCATGTGCGTCGAGTCGGTGGTGACGAACACTTCCACCCCGCGCCCGCGCTCGGCGCTGAGATGCACGATCACCGGATCCCATTCGAACCGTTGCACATCGGTGTGCGGGACCTGCGCGCGCGCGGACGCGGCGCCGATCGCCGCGATCGCGGCCGTACCGAGGGCGAGCCGAGCGAGACGAGACACTTGATCCTCCTGCCGAGGGACGACCTCCCTGACCGAGCGAACCTCCGTGCGCACTACGGCGTCGTGCCGTACGACGTCTGCACGCCGCCGTGACCCGCGCATCCATCCTTGCGGCTCTTGTTGGTGGTGTACGTTCCATCCTTGCAGCGCGCCGTCGCGCCGAGTGGCACGTGCGACACCGAGGTCGCCGCCCGCATCGTGGTCGCGCTCGATGGCGCCGGCGGCGCCGGCGGTGTCGCGCCCGGCTGCACTCCCACCTGCACCGGCTTCTCGCGCGGCCCGCCATGTCCCGCGCACGGTGTCGCCGACCGCACCTGCATCGTGCCGTCGTTGCACGGGATCGTGTTGTGACTCGTCTGCGCGTGCACGCCCGTCGCCGTTCCGCCCACCGGCGCCTGATTCACCACCACCGCGCCCCCCGCATTCGGCTGCTCACCCACCGTCACCGCGTGATCGCTCACCCCGCCGTGACCCTTGCACGGATCGACGCCCACCTGCGTCTTCTTCGGCACCGTCACTTCCGTCCCGTCCTTGCAGTGCACCGTCCTGGTCGTGGAGGCGGGCGTGCCGACCGGTGGCGTCGAGACGGCCACGGAACCCGTGGGATGCGACGACACGCCCACCTGCACCGCCTTGTCGTTCACGCCGCCGTGCCCCTGGCAGTACGGGGAGAGACGCGCGACGGGACCCACGGTCTTCGGCTCCGTCGTGCCATCCATGCAGTGCACCACGTTCGCGGGTGGCGCGGGCGGGGATCCCGGCGTCGGTGCATTCACGGCGACGGCGCCGCCGCCCGAGCTCGGCTGTGCGGGCGGCGCGTTCACCTGCACCGCGCCGCGCACGCCGCCGTGCCCCGAGCACGGGCTCTTGCTCCCCGGGATCGACTGCGTTCCGTCATTGCACGTGACCGGCGCGGTGCTGGCTGGCGCGGCCTGCGCCGCGAGAACGAACGGGACGCACGCCAACGCTACGATGGAGAGACGCATCGCCGCTCTGGTGGACATCGGTTCCTCCTGGCAGTGTGGGACGACGCCCTACATATAGGCCGGCAGGATGCGCATCGCCAGCGCCATTCCGTTCCTACTCGCCCTCGTCCCGCTCGCTCGGCCGCTCGCGGCGCAGGACAGTGCGCGCGCGCCGCGGTGGGAGCTCGCCGCGGAGTTCCGCGCCGGCGCGCCCAGCGGATGGGTGCAGGTCCGCGAGAACTCAGTGGCGGGCACGCGTCTCGAGATGGGCCCCACGCTCGACGTGCATCGCATCGCCGCCGCCGAGCTCAGCGCCACGCTCCATCCCGGCGGGCCGACGCGCGTGGAGTTCTCGATCGCGAGCTTCACGCTGGACGGCACCGCGACGCCGTCACGGAACATCGACTTCAACGGCGCCACGCTCGCGGCCGGCGCGCCCCTCGCGACGCGCACCGACTTCCCGCACTACCTGGCGTTCACGGTCACCGGCACGCACGACGTCGCGCACCCCGGCAACGGCGCCTTGGGCGTGACCGCCGGCCTCTCGTTCGTGGCGCTCACGTTCGTGCTCGAAGGGACGCTCACGCCCACGAGCGCGACGCGCGAGACGCAGGAGGACTTCGTCACGCAGGAGCTGCCGGTGCCGATCCTCGGCGCGGAGTATCGCGCCCCGCTCGGCGCGCGCTGGCGGTTCGACGCGCGCCTCACGGGGGGATGGCTGCCGTGGGTGAACAGCCTGCGGCAAGAGGGGGGCACGGTGACGATCACGCAAACGGAGCTGCAAGGCGCCGTGCGATTCCGGTATGCGGCATCGCGCTCGGTGGGCACGTGGCTGGAGGCGCGCGCCACGTCGTTCACGCAGGACGAGCAGAGCACGGAGGACGGGAACCAGATCGTGATGCGAACGTTCACGATCGGCGCCGGCGTCGCCTGGCGGTTCTGAGCGCGCCGCGACGCGCTATTCCGCGCGCTTCTTCCCGAGGAATATCTCGACGAGCGTCCGCTCGCCGATGTGCCGCGAGATCTCCCACGTGGCGAAGAGCGGGATCCCCGCGAGGAACATGAACGCGGCCTGTGCCAGGCGGATGCCGCGCTCCTTGTTCAATACGTCCTGGAACGACGTCGCCGCACCCAGCCCGTGGATGAGCCCCTTCACGAACAGCTCGAGGCTCGAGAAGATGAGGATGAACACGGCGAAGAGGAGCGCGCGGTAGAGCGTCGGGACCAAAGCGGGGCGATCGAGATACTTGTGGCTGATCTTGAGGAGGTCGCCGAGGATGATGACCTTGGCGATGACGAGGGCCTCGATCGCGGTCGCGCCCATCTCGAGGCCGTCGAACGGATCGCGCCCCTCGATGAAGGCGCGGTAGAGGCGGAGCGCCTGGAGCGTGAAGAAGATGTAGAGCGCGATGAGGGCGAGCGCCTGCATCTCCTCTTCGAGTTTCGACTTCCATCCTCCTCGCTGCGCTTGGGCGTCGGCCACGATCGCATCCGCGTGATGGGGCGGAGCGAAGATGCGGCGGCCGGGCGGCAGACGGTAGTGCCGCGCAGCGCCGCGCGCTACTCACTCCGAGCGCGGTCGCTCCTCCACCGGCGATACATGATCGCGCCGACGAGCACGCAGACGAGGAACGACGGGATCACGAGCACGATCATCCCGCTGAGGAACGATCGCATCTGCATCGCCGATCAGCCTCCTCCGGAACGCTCGGCGGGCGCGATCACGGCGACTGCACCTTCAGGGAGATGATCCGCGCCGCGTCGCGCCAGATGTGGTTCAGCAACAGGAAACACAGCACGAGATACGGGATCGTGCTCCAGAAGAGCACGCTCCGCTCGTAGCGCATGTGCATGAAGTACATGAGCCCGATGGCCGCCTCCACGATCGCCAGCGCCAGCAGCGCCGCGAGCAGCGTGCCCGGCGCGAGATGTTGGTACGTGAGGAAGACCTCGAGCGCCACGATCAGCAGCAGGGCGCCCCAGACCATCACGAAGAACCTCATGCCCGGCTCGCGCGTCGGTTCCGCAGTGCTCATCGGTCGTCCCTTGGTTCGGCGTCGGCCCTAGCGGGCGTTCAGGAGGTAGACCAGCGGGAACACGAACATCCACACCAGGTCCACGAAGTGCCAATAGAGACCGGTGGTCTCGATGTGCCCCGCGTTGAGCCGCCCGCGGCGGAACAGGACCGCGACCACGGAGAGCGCCACGATGCCGCAGAGCACGTGGAGCAAGTGCAGCCCGGTGATGCTGAAGAAGCTCGCGCCGAAGGCCACCGGGCCGCCCTCCGGATTCGCCGACAGACTCCACCCTTCGGCGAACATCTTGAACCACTCCCGCAGGTGCAGCCCGGCGAAGAGCGCGCCGAGCAGGACCGTCACTCCCATCCACCGGGCCGTCGCGGGACGGTCGCCACGGTTGGAAGCGGCCACCGCCTGCAGCATCGTGAGGCTGCTCGTGAGCAGCACGAACGTCATGACGATCCCGTTCACGATCGTCGGCGAGAACGCGAACGGCCGCGGCCAGTCCGCGCTGGCGGCGCGAAGGAAGCCGTAGCCGAACAGGATGGCGCCGAAGGTCGCCGCGTCGGCGGTGATGAACAGCCACATCACCAGCTTCTTCGACGACATGCCGTACGGCGATGGCTCGAGCGCCGCCGCGTGTCCGCCGTGAACAGCCACCGCTGATTCAGCCACGATGCTCCCTCCCCGGTCTCACACTTCGATGGTGAGCACGACCAGCAGGTAGACCCACAGCACGGCCATGAAATGCCAGTACACGGAGGCCGAGCCGAGCGCGGCGAGCGCGCGCGTGCCCCCGTCCGCGCGAACGCGGGCGCTCGTCACGACGAGCCCGATCACGCCGCCCAGCAAGTGCAGCGCGTGCAGGACGGTGAACACGTAGAAGAACGACGCGCTGGGCCCGGTGGCGAGATAGACGCCTTGCGCCGCGAGCTGGCGCCACGCCATCACCTGCCCCGCCACGAAGAGCAGGCCGAGCGCGAGCGTGGCCGCGAGGAGACCCTGGCCGGCGCGCGCGGCGCCGGCCGCCTCCGGCAGCGCGAGGCGCCGGCGCGCCATCTCCAGCGTCCCGCTGCTCGCGAGCAACACGAGCGTATTCCAGTACAGGATCGCCGGGAGGTGGAAGTGCGCCCAATCGGCCGCCGCCGATTCGCGCACGAGCATGGCGCTCGTGTACGCGGCGAAGGACATCGTGATCGCCGCGATGCCCACCCAGACGCCGGTGCGCGACGGGACGACGGGGGGCGCGGTCTCCACGGCCTCCATCATTCGCCGGCCACCTTCTCGGGCGAGTTCTGCATGACGAAGTCGCCGCTCGATCCCTTCACGCCGTACTCGTTCGGACCATGGAAGACCTCAGGATGCGCCCCGCCGAAATTGTCCAGCGGCGGCGGCGAGGGGACGGTCCATTCGAGCGAGGTCGCCTCCCAGGGATTCACCGGCGCGGGCGGCCCCTTCAAGCGGCTGTAGACGAGATTGAGGAGGAAGAGCAGCTGTGCCGCCCCAGTGAACAGCGCCGCGAACGTGATGAAGCGGTGCAGCGGGAGCGAGCCCTGCATGTAATCATCCGTGAACGCCGAATAGCGGCGCACGTTGCCCGCGAGCCCGAGATAGTGCATCGGCATGAAGATGCAGTACACGCCGATGAACGTCAGGAAGAAGTGCCACTTCCCGAGTGTCTCGTTCATCATCTTGCCGTACATCTTCGGGAACCAGAAATAGGTGCCGGCGAAGATGCCGAAGATCGCGGCCACGGCCATCACGAAATGGAAGTGCCCCACCACGAAGTACGTGCCGTGGAGGTAGGTGTCGATCGAAGGCTGTGCGAGGAAGAAGCCGCTGATGCCCCCGCTCACGAACACCGACACGAAGCCGAGGCAGAAGAGCGCCGCCGTAGTGAGCCGGATGCGCGCCCCGTAGATCGAACCGATCCAGAGGAGCGTCGTGATCGTGGCGGGGATCGTGATGATGAGCGTCGGCACCGAGAAGAGCGTGGCCGACACGGGGTTCATGCCGCTCAGGAACATGTGGTGGCCCCACACCGTGTAGCTGAGCAGGGCGATGGCGGCCATGCACGCGATGAGCACGCGGGGGCCCAGCAACGGCTTGCGGAGGAACGCCGGCAGGATGTGCGAGATGATGCCGAAACCCGGCAGGATCGCGATGTATACCTCCGGGTGCCCGAAGAACCAGAAGAGATGCTGCCAGAGCATCGGCGAACCGCCCGAGTGCGGCTGCAGCTTGTCGCTCACGACGAGCCCTGCGGGGATGAAGAAGCTGGTGCCCGCCACGCGGTCGAGGATGAGGAGCACCAGCGCCGGGAAGAGCACCGAGAAGGCGATGAGGCCGATCACGGACGTGATGAACCAGGCCCACGTCGAGAAGGGGAGCCGCGCGAGCGTCATCCCCTTGGCGCGCAGGTCGAGCGTCGTGGCGATGAAGTTGAGCGCGCCGAGCAGCTGGCCAACGCAGAAGAGCGCGATCGAGATCGCCCAGAGCGTCTGGCCCGTGCCCATGCCCGGCCCCGCATCCTTCCCGATCGCGCTCAGCGGCGCGTACGCCGTCCACCCCGAGATCGGTGGCCCGTCCGGCACGAAGAACGCGGCGACGAGCACGAGGAAGGCCGTGAAGGTCACCCAGAACGACATCATGTTGAAGCGCGGGAACGCCATGTCCTCGGCGCCCACTTGGATCGGCAGCACGTAGTTGCCGAAGCCGGCGAAGGGCGCGGTGGTCAGCACGAAGAAGACCATGATCGTGCCGTGCATGGTCATGAGCGCGAGGTACATCTCCGGCGTCATGAGGCCATCGGCCGCCGACTTCGGCGCGAGCGTGCTCAGCAGCGGCACCGTCGACTTGGGGAAGGCGAGGTGGAAGCGCATGAACCACGAGAGCACCATGCCGGTGACCACGGCCACGAGCGCCAGATCGAGGTACTGCTTCCCGATCACCTTGTGGTCGAGACTGAAGACGTACTTCCGGAGGAAGCTCTGCGGCGGCTCGAGCTTGAGCTTGTGGATGAGCGCCGCGGTCTCGCGCATTCCCGGCGGCATCGGTGCTGACGGCTGATCCATGTCCCTCCCCTCCCACCAGTGAGCTCACTGGCCGCCGGACACGTCGCCGGCGCCACCCGATCCCGGCGCCCCTACTGCCCCGCCTGCTCCTTGAGCCACTTGTCGAACTCCTCGGGCGTGACCACGTCGATGTAAGCCTTCATGTTGTAATGGCCGAGCCCGCAGAGTTGGGTGCAGACGACTTCGTGCTTGCCCACCTTCGTCGCGGTGAAGTGAAGGGGGATGTCGAGCCCCGGCAGGAAGTCCTGCTGGATGCGCAGGTCCGGCACGTAGAACGCATGCCCTACGTCCTTGGAATGCATCGTGAGCGCGATCTCGCGTCCGACCGGGATCGTGAGGGTCGCCGTGACGATGTCATCGCGCGCGCTGGTGTCGTTCGCGGGATCGAGCCCGAAGAAGTTGCCGCTCGCGTCATCGATCAGATCGGGATGGATCGCGCCGAACTTGCCGTCGGGCCCCGGATACCGGAAGTAGAACGCGAACTGCTCGGCCTGCACGTCGACGCGCAGCGCGTTCGCCCCCGCCGGCGTGAGGAAGATGTTCGCCCAGACCTTCGTGCCGACGAGCGAGAGCACCAGGATCTCGATGCCGACGAGCGCGACCGCGCCGATCACCATCGGCTTCGCGCCCCCCGGGAAGATCCGGATCGGCCGATCACCCCTCGCGACGCCTTGCCAGATGAAGACGGCGAGCACGATCTGCGCGGCGACGAAGAGGACGCCCGACGCGAGCATCGTCTCGTCGAGCTGATTGTCGATCCCCGTGCCGAGGACGGACACGTCCGGCGGGAGCCACCAGATCTTCATGACCACCACGCCGGCCGAGACGACCGTGATGATCACGAGCAGGAACGCCAACAGTTTGCCCACGGCGACTCCTCTCCGTGTCTCGGGGAATCCGAAGCCCGGCGATGGACCGCCGCCGTGGCGGCCCGTCGCGCGGGTCAGCGGCCGACGCCGATCAGTACGGCGTCGCCTTGAAGACGAAATTCACCGGGGTCGCGCCGGCCGCCGTCACGGTGACCTCCTGGCTCAGCGTCCCGAACTTCTCCTGCCACGCCGTGATCGTGTACTTGCCCGGAGGCAGTCCTTCGATCGAGAACTTGCCGTCGGCGCCCGTGACCGCCGAGTGCGACGTGCTCAACACCGCGAAGTAGCCGTGCATCCACGGATGGATGTTGCACTTGACCGCGATGAACTCGGGCTTGTCGTACTTGGTCTGGATCGGCGGCGCGCCCGACGGCTGCGACTTGTTCCACTCCGGATTGGCCTTGGCGAGCGGGTGGATGTTGTGCGACGTCTGGTCGTCGTTGTAGATCTCGAGCGGCTGCCCGGCTTGCATGACCGCGACGTGCGGCAGGTACTGGCAGCCCCGCTGGTCGTAACGCACGGCTTGCGTCGGCGCGGTGCCGGCCGGCTCGCCGGCGGAGACGTACACCACGACATCCTCCAGCGTGTTGCCCGGTCCGGTCACGACGTTCTCCGTCATGACCGGCGTCGTGTGCTGCTTCGCGCACGAGGGCTCCTTCGCCATGTCGATCGGCTTCATCTTGGGCGGTGTGCCCGTGTACGTCACCGTTCCTGAAACGCCGCCCGCGGCAGGGGCCGGGGCGTGCAGTCCCGCCGCGGCCGCGAGCACGACGCCCGGCAGCGCGAGGGATAGGTGGGGATGGATGCGCATGAGAGCTCGAAGCGATCCTCAGGAGATGGTTGGACCTCCTAACGGGAGCTGCCCGGCGCCGGCGCCGGCGAGGACTCGAGCCACTGGTGCCACGTGGCCGACTCCGGCGTGTCGAACGGCTGCAGCGTACGGAGGTAGTGAACGAGTGCCCACGCGTCGGGAGGCGTGAGGTTGTCCGAGAACGACGGCATCGGCGTGCCATCCACGCCGGTCATGAAGATCTTGTAGAGGTCGGCGTCGGTGGCGCCACACTTGAACCGCGTGCCCGTGGAGAAGTTGTAGGGGCGGATCGGATTGTCCTTGCTGTCGGTGAGCGTGCTCGCCGACGGGCCGTCGCCATGTCCGGCGGGGCCGTGGCACTTCCAGCATTCCATCTTGGTGAACAGCTCCCGGCCGTGCAGCACGCTCTCCTTCGTGGCGGGCGTCTCCGGCGGGATCTCGATCGGCTTGCCGGCCTTCTCCATCACCCAGCGCGAGGAGAACGTCTTGATGTACGCGACGAGATCGACGCGCGTCTGATCGGTGAGCGGATTCCACGACGGCATGTTCGTGTTCACGAATCCGCGGGTCACGGCGTTGAACAGGTCCTCGTCGGTGGGGAGCGTGCCGGTCGGCGTCGAGCGGCACTTGAAGATCGCGGCGGTGAAGTCGCGCGGCTTCGGCTCGATCCACTGGGCGTTCTCCCCGTTGCCGTCGCCGTCGGGTCCGTGGCAGCCGATGCAGAAGCGGCGGTAGAGCTGCTTCCCCTGTTCGGCGTTGCCGACCATGGTGCCGACCTGCGTCGTGACCGTGACCGGCGTCTGCGCTTGCGCGGCGGCGGGGCCGGCGGCCGTGCACATCGCCGCCGCGAACGCTCCGAGCACCGCCCATCCCGTGTGTGTGGTCATGGTGAGTGGGCTCCGGCTAGAAGGCGAAGTCGAGACCGAGGAAGAAGCTCGAGCTCGTGATCGGCGTGGTGGTCCCGTTCGGGAGCTCGAGTGGCTCCAGGATGCTCCCCACCGGGGAGATCGGGGGCGCTCCATCGCCGCTCAGCGGATACGCGCCGATCGTCTTCGTGTTGGCGTACTCGACGTGCAGCGCGAGACCGTCCCGGCTGAACATGAACACGTACAGGCGCATGCCGAGCGTGAACGCGTCGACGTTGCCCGTCGTCTTCGGCGTCGCGGGGTCCGCCTGCTGCGACATGCGGACCGTCTCGTAGCGTCCCTCGAAGAGGAGCTGGGGATTCACGATGTAGTGCGCCTCGAGGAGGTAGGAGTTCCACTCGGGGTTCTGCGTGGGCACCACCGCGTTGTACGCCGGGGTGAGCGCCACGTTGTCGCTCGCGAACATCCAGAGCGGGATCAGCTCCAGGTGCGCATTCGCGAGCCAGAGCGAGCCCACGAGGCCGGCACGCGTGAAGGGGACGTTGCCGGTGGCTGCCCCGGCGATCGGGACGCCGCCGGAGGTCGGTCCCGTGGTCGGCGACTGCCCGAAGACCGCGTAGGCTCCGATCTTCTCGAGATTGAGCCCCGTCTGCCACGCCTTCTGCAGCGTGAGGAAGACATCCGCCCCCGAGCCGGAGGGGAGTCCCGGGGTCCCGTCGCTCGTGCTGAGCACCGAGACCGAGTACCGCAGATAGCTGTTGCGGTCATGCCCCATCACTTCGAGGCCGAGCTGGTTGTCGCCGAGTCCGAAGGTGTTGACGTCGCCCACGGGATTGTAGTGGTAGCTCTGGTACAGGCCGCCGTTGTTCGAGAGCGTCGTGATGCGCTTCTCGGAGAGCATGTTGTCGAGCTCGAACTTCCCGAACTTGACGTTGAACCAGGAGGACCCGCTGATGTTGTCGAAGCGGATGAAGGCGGACTCGAGGCCGATGGAGCCCGCGACCGGGTCGAGCGTCGGGACGAGCCCGAAGGTGACGTTCTTGTAGAGCGTGCCGAGCATCAGCACGTCGACGCCGGAGAGGTCGAACCCCTGCTGCGTGATGGTCTTCGTCGTGCATTCCGCGGTGCTGGCGCTCGGGCACGTGCCGCTCGGTCCATCGACGAGCTGGTTGGTGGTCGTCTCGATGTGGTAGTTCGGCGTGGTGCGGAAGGCGATCGGGAAATACGCCGGCGCTTGCCAGATCGGAGAATCCTTCTCATTGCCGAGCTGATAGCCGTTGTCCTTGAAGACCTGGCCGAAATTGTTGAGCTCCGGCCACACGGTGTGGCAGGCCGAGCACGGCAGATCGTACTTGCGGGCGAAGGCGGGGATCTTCGCCTTGTGCTTGTCGGAGAGGATGTAGCGGCCGGTGTCGCCTGGCGCGGCGACCGCCAGGGTCGCGTCGGGGGAGCGGCCGTCGAAGGACGGGGCGGCACTACTCGTGGATCGCGACGGCGTCATCGCCGCGGTACTCAAGATGATCCCGATGAAAACTCCGGCGCGGGCGACCGTCGCGATCGGCGGCGTCAGCCCGCTCGAGAACCTCGAGAGCATCATAGGCCACTCTCCTCGGGTTGTAGGGTCCGCAGGTTCATCCCAGCGGCGCGCTGCGGTCGGGCCTGCTCCTCCCGTGCGATCGCTCCCGATCTCGGCCGCGAACGGCCGAACGCGACAGTGTCACATGCGGGTCTCAAGTTCGTCCCGTCAAGAATATTTTTTCTCGTCGCGGTTAGCGCGCTATAATGCGCGTCGTTCAGCAAGGCTTGACCGGAGTTCCGAGCGCGAGCGGCCGCTCGCGCGTGACGAACGCGCGCAACGAGGGAGGGAGACGGCCCGTATTCCTGGATTGTGCCGGATTCGCGGCGTAGCTCGGCGGTCCCAGGCAGCGTCGCTCCGGTCTCGGTCATTATGACCTGGCCCCAAGAACCTTCCGTGACGCGTTCGTGACTCGTGCGTTATGCAGGCTGAACGGGAGCGGCGGCCAAGGCGTTGCGGCGCCGCCCCTTCACTCTCTTACCAGGAGTGGAACGATGAACCGGTTGGTGGTCACCTCGGCGGCACTCGCCGCCCTTGCGTTCGCTATGCCGGCGACGCCGGCAGGCGCTCAGGAGAAGGGTGTCGAGCTCGGCGTCGGGATGTTGGGCTGGACGAACACGTCGTGCAGCGGATGCACGTCCGTGTCCACGATCGGCACCGGCGGGATGTACGTCGCATCGGCCTTCTATCTCAACTCGCAGCTCGCGATCGAGCCGATCCTCACGGTGTCCTACGTGAGCGGCGGCGGGTCGCACGAGACGGACTGGGGTCTCGGCGTGGGCGTGCCGATCTACTTCAGCTCCACGTGGGGACACAAGGGCTGGTTCGTCGAGCCCGGGGCAACGTACCGCTCGCTCTCGTGCAGCGGGTGCACGACGGAGGATCAGTCGAGCCTCGACGTCGCGCTGGGCTACAAGGCGCCCATCGGCAAGGAAGCGGCGCTCCGCATCTCCGCGCTGTACGATTACGGTTTCAAGACGTCGGACATCCCGCAAACGAATACGTTCGGCCTGCAGTTCGGCCTCAGCGTGTTCCTGCACTAGCTCCGTCGCCATGTGAGAGACCGCGCCGGGCGGATGCTCGCCTGGCGCGGTCTTCTCTTTTTCGCGAAGCGGCTCGGGGAGATCAGCCGCAGAACATGCGGACGTGATTCCAAGTGGCGTGGAACTCCGCCGAGAACTTCGCCCCCGACTTGGCCGTGAGATCGAACGCGCCATCCACGGGCGCGTCGCCGCTCACCGATTGGAAGGTGACGGAGCCGCGCAGCCGCTCCGCGTGACCGCCGCGCGACCAGAGCACTGCCGCGCCGGAGTCGGCGACGCCACCGCGGCCATCGGTGAACAGGAACGTGGTGCGCGACGGGATGCGCGGCGCCTTCCAGATGGAGATCGAGATCGCCGCGCTGTCGATGTTCGGCGCGATCGTGGCGCCGGGGATCGTGACGCGGAATGCCGCGCCGTCCCATGGCGCGCAATCGCCTTGGATCTTGGCGGCGATCGGATCCCGGTCGGCCGCGAGGAGCGGCAGCGCGAGCGCGAGGAGCGTGATCGCGGCGGCGCCGCCGACGCTGCTCAGGATGCGGCTCGAACCAGCGCTCCAGGTCGTGATCATAGGTCAGCTCCCTCGTCGGCGGTCACCGCGTCCGTGCTCCATCCCTGTATGGACGCTGGACGGGGCGGGACTTGCACATTCCGCAGCCGGCGCGGGCGCGTGAAACACCGGAGATCGCTACTCGGGATGCGGCTCGAACCAGAGCTCCACGTCGTAGTCGTAGGTCAGCTCCTCTCCGGCCTTGATGTCGCGCAGCGCGATCACCGACATCGTGTCGGGATCGGGGCCATCGGTGAGCTCCACGTTCGGATCGGACGAGTGGTTGTAGATCATGAGGAGCCCCGTCCCCATCACGACCTCCCGATCCGGCTCGTCGCTCCAGTACAGCAGATACTCATCGTGCACCGTGGGCGGATCGTCGCGATCGACGAGATCGCGATCGGGCACGTAGATCACGAGGGAGCGCTCGAGCTCGGTCCCCGCCGCGCAGTCGCGCACGGCGACGACGCCGCGGCGCTTCCCCGGGATCGCGCGCCAGGTGACGAGTCCGACGGGGGGCGCGGCGGAGCGGATATCTGAGGCAGGCTGGTCGACTGACTTGACGCTCATGCTCTCGCTCCCTTGGGCCGCTGGATACTGCTGAACTTACACACTCGCGGCGCGTGGTCGACCCTGAAGACACGACCGCACCGAGCGGAGGATCGCGCGGTGCGGTCGTGTTGTTCCTTTTGACTGTCGCTGACTGTCGCTGACTGTCGCTGACTGTCGCTGACTGTCGCTGACTGTCGTTGACTGTCGTTGACTGTCGTTGACTGTCGTTGACTGTCGTTGACTGTCGTTGACTGTCGTTGACTGTCGTTGACTGTCGTTCTCTGGAGTGCGCCCTGAAGGAATCGAACCTTCAACCTAATGATTAAGAGTCATTTGCTCTGCCAATTGAGCTAAGGGCGCAGAGTTTGCCGCACGCGCCAGGGAGGACTCGAACCTCCGACCCACAGCTTAGAAGGCTGTTGCTCTATCCACCTGAGCTACTGGCGCCTTCGCCGATGCGAGCGGGCTTCGCTCTCCCGTCTCGCGGGATGTGCCTCCTGCCAAAGGTCGGGGCGACCGGATTCGAACCGGTGACCTCCTGCTCCCAAAGCAGGCGCGCTACCAGGCTACGCTACGCCCCGCGAGTCGCAACAAGCTACCGACACTCGTGCACGTGGTCAACGGCGCGCCATCTCCGCGAGCAAGCGCGCGAACGCGCGCCCCCGATGGCTCACGCGCTCCTTGTCCTTACGCGCCGCCTCCGCGAAGGTCACGCCGAGCTCGTCGCTGTAGAAGTACGGATCGTAGCCGAAGCCGCCGCTCCCGCGCGGCGCGTCGAGGATGTGCCCCGCGCTCTCGCCGCGCGCCGTGCGCGCGCCCTTCGCGTCCACGTAGGCCGCCACGCACACGTAGCGCGCGCTGCGGTCGGGAGCCCCTTCCAGCGCGCGCTGCAGCGTCGCGTTGTTCGCATCGTCGAGCGGCTGGCCGGTCAGATCCGTCCGGCCGCTCCAGCGCTTGGTGCGAACGCCAGGGGCGCCGTGCAGATGCGCCACCTCAAGTCCCGAATCATCGGCGACCACCGCCATGCCGCCCGCGCGCGCGAAGAAGTACCGCGCCTTGGCCAGCGCGTTCTCCTCGAACGTCGGGAATTCCTCGAGATGCTCCTCCTCCGGCAGCTCGGGGATGCCTGCTTCCTCCAGCGTCACGGGGGCGAGGCCGGCGTCGGCGAAGAGCGGGATGAGCTCGCGCAGCTTCCCCGCGCTGCGCGTGGCGAGCAGGATCCGCGCGCTCACCGCGCGAGCGCGGCCGCCTGCGCGTCGAGCAGCTCCGCGATCCCGCGCTCCGAGAGCGCGAGGAGACGGTCGAGCGCGGCGCGATCGAACGTGCCGTGCTCGCCCGTGCCCTGCACCTCCACGAACCGCCGCTCGCTCGTCATCACGACGTTCATGTCCACGTCGGCACGCACGTCCTCGGCGTACTCGAGATCGAGGCGCGACTCGGCGCCGAGCGTGCCGACGCTCACCGCGGCGACGCGCCGGCGCACCGGACTCGCGGCCACCGCGCCGGTGCGCGCCATCCAGGCGAACGCATCCACCACGGCCACGCACGCGCCGGTGATCGACGCGGTGCGCGTCCCGCCGTCCGCCTGCAGCACATCGCAATCCACTTTGATCGTGTACTCGCCGAACTTGAAGTCATCGAGCATCGCGCGGAGGCTGCGGCCGATCAAGCGCTGGATCTCCTGCGTGCGCCCGCCGAGCTGCGAGCGCTCGCGCGGCGTGCGCGTGTGCGTCGCGCGCGGGAGCATCGCGTACTCGGCCGTGAGCCACCCCTCGCCCTGGCCGCGCTTCCAGCCGGGCACTCCCGGCTCGACGCTCGCGGTGCAGAGCACGCGCGTGTTCCCGAAGGCGATGAGGCACGAGCCCTCGGCGTTCGGCGCGGCGCCGCGCTCGATGGTGACGCGGCGGAGCGCGTCGAGCGCGCGGCCCGCGCGCGCGGGAAGGTCAGCGCCCGGCGCCACGGAGCCTCTCGATGATGGCGGTGGTGGAGTGTCCCGGCGTGAGCGGCACGATCACCACGCGCCCGCCCCACGACTCCACTTCGCGACGGCCGACGACGGTGTCCGGCGTGTAGTCCCCGCCCTTCACGATCACGTCGGGATGCACGGCCTTGATGAGCTCGAGCGGCGTGTCCTGTTCGAAGATCGCGACGGCATCCACGGCCTCGAGCGCCGCGAGCACCAGCGCGCGCTCGGCCTCGCCGCGCACCGGGCGTTCGGCGCCCTTGAGCCGGCGCACCGAGGCGTCACTGTTCACGCCGACGATGAGCGCATCCCCCGCGGCGCGCGCCGCGGTGAGCAGGTCCACGTGCCCGGGGTGCAGCAGATCGAAGACGCCGTTCGTGAAGACGACGCGGCCGGGCACGGCGTCGCGCCAGCGTCGAGCATCCGTCCACGTCATGACCTTCGCGGCGGGGGGGCGCGGCGAAGCCGTCAGAAGAGCCTCTCGACGTGCGGCCGCAGGTCCACTTCCTTCACGAAGCCGGGGAGCTCGATGTTCTCCGCGTACTCCGCCCAGATGAAGATCTCGTTGCCGCGCCGGCGCACCTGCACGTTGTACGCGGCATCGGGGAGTCCCAGCGAGTCCGCCTTGGCGCGCAGCCGCTGCACGATGACGTCGTTCGTGTTGTGCATCGCGAAGCGCGCTTCCTGTTCCATGGCGTCCTGGTACTCCCAATAACGGAGCGCCACCTCGCCCACGTTGATCCCGAAGTAGGCCACCGCGCCGAGGATCGCCAAGCCGAGGAGGCAGCCGAGGCGGATCTTCCCGCTGCGGAGCTGCACGCGCCGCGGGACCGTGCCCCCCGCCGAGTCTCGCATCACCATTGTGACTGCGCTCCGGCGATGATGTCGTTCACGAGCTTCTTCACCGCCTCCGCGCGGCCATCCGCCTCGCTGCGCTCGGCGTACGTGCCGCTGCTCACGAGTCCCTTCCGCGTCCAGATCACCTTGCCTGTCACCTGATCGAGGATCTCGACGTCCACGGTGATGCGCAGCTCGCGCTGCGCGCTCGTGGACGCCGCGTTCGCGGAATACGCGACCGGGATGCCGGTATCGTACCGCGTGATACGCCCGCGCACGACGGCATCGGCGCGCGATTCGGGGGCGGGGCGGAGTCCCAGGCGCCCCTGGATCTGCGACGCGAGGAGATCGTTGATCTCCGCCTGGAGACTCGGACTCGGCGTGTCGTTGTCGAAGGGGATGACGGCGACGGTCTTGACGTCCGCCGGCAGACCGCCGCCGGCGAAGCCGTAGTGGCAGCCTCCCACGAGGACCGCGGCGAGCGCCAATGCGCTAGTGCCAGATCGCCGCATCGAACGGTGGGACGTTGTCGCTGGCACGCACGGTGATGTCGAGCGAACGGTGCGCGTGGGCATCGCGGTATCGAACGGGGGATCCGGGGACGCGCATCACCGACTGCGGGATGCGGCCGTCATCGATCAGATCGAGACGCAGGAGCTCCGTCCCCATGAACGTGGCTCTCCATGCCGGATGCGTACCAATCTCTACGCGGAGGGTGTCCCCGTCAACGCGCGCGGTGGTGTCGGGCGATGGCGGCACATGGAGGACGCCGATGGCGGCCCAGAAGAACGGCACCGGGGGGAGGAGCTTCCGCGCCACGCTCGGATTGGCGGCGCGGAGCGTGTCGCCGATGAGGACGGCGTTCCCCGCGGCCTCGTTGTTCACGAAGAAGTCGAGCCGCATGCTGTCGGGGGAGGCGATCCGGGCGGCGCCGTCGCCCTTGAGCGAGAAGTCGGGGTCACGATACGCGAAGTCGAACACGAGCTTGTGATACCCCGGAGGGAGCGCGGCGGCCGGGATCCGCACCGGGACGACGCTCCCGATGAGCGCGGGGGCGCGAGGCACGCATGCGGCGGCCGCCACCGCGGCCACGAGCGGCACGAGCCGAGCGGCGCGGGCGTTCACTCCGCGATGCGCACGCCGAGGATCGCGTCCCCCTGCACCGTGGCATCGAGCGCCGCGGCGCCGGCCACGAGGCGCGCGAACGCGGTGTACCCGGCGTCGAGGTGCGGCTGCGGCGTGAGCGTGAGGAAGTACTGGCTCCCGCCGGTATCGGGGCCCGAGAGCGCCATGCCGACCACGCCGCGCGCGTACCGCAGGCGATTCAGCTCATCGCGGATCGTGTAGCCCGGGCCCCCACTCCCCTCACCGCGGCGATCGCCATCCTGCGCGACGAAGGCGGGGACCACGCGGTGCCAGTGCAGCGACTGATAGTATCCCGCGCGCGCCAGCGTGATGAAGTTGTGCACGGTGAGGGGCGCATCCACGGGGGCGAACTCGATGGTGATGGTCCCGCGCGCGGTGCTGATCTCGGCGCGCGGCGGCTTGCCGCCCAGCGCGGGCACGATCAGCGAACGCACGATGCCCTCATACCACGCGAGCTCCGGGGTCGGGATGGGAGGCGCGCTCCGCCACGCCGCGAGGAGGGCGAAGTCGCGCGCCGCGTCGCGCGTGGCCTGATCGGGGGGCGCGGGGAGCGCGCGGATGGCGCCGCGCAGCGAGTCCGAGAACTCCGCGCTGTCGTGCCGCCACGCCGCGATCAAGAAGCGCATGGTGGCGACGCGCGCGTCGTCGAGCGAGTCCATCGCGCTGAGGTGGTAGCCCTGGAGCACGTGCACGGCCTCCGCCGCGGTGCCGTGCGACTCGAGCGACGCGATGGCGACGGAGCGCACGATGGGATCCGCGTCGGTGAGGGCGAACGCCATGTACTCGCGGCGCCACGGGTGTCCCGCGGAGGAATCCGCGAAGGGAGCGAAGGCGGAGAACGCCGCGGCACGGACGCGCGGATCGGGATCGCGCGTGAGCGGGAGTGCGATCTCACGCACGCGCTGCGGGTCCGTGCTCGCGCCCCCCGCGTCGGCCACGGCGGCGCGGTAGCGCCAGTCACCCTGATGGCGCCACCCGTCGGGATCATCCGGGTCCGCGGCGGGGAGCACCACCTCGTTCGCGAGCGCGGAGATGAGCACGGCGCGCCGCACGACGAACGCCGTATCCGCCTTCCACGCGTCCATCCACGCGCCGCGCGGCGCGCCCGCCAACGCGGTCGAGAGCGACTGCGCGGCGGTGAGGCGCACGTTCTCGTCGGGATCGCGAATCGCCGCCACGATCGCGTCGCGCGCGCGCGCGCCGTACGTGGCGAGGGCGCGGATGGCGTTCACCCGCACGTGCTCGTCGCCATCGCGCGCGAGCGTATCGAGCAGCGGGAGCGCGAGCGCGGCGAGTGAATCGCCCGCCCCCTGATGCGAGAGGGCGCGCGCCACCAGCATCCGCACGTCGGCGTCGGCGTCGTGCGCGAGGGGCATCGCGGCGCGCACCCCCGCGGCGGCATAGGGGCGCGCGATGGCATAGACGGCCGCCCAGCGCACCGGCGTGGACTCCGCGTCGAGCCAGGATACGGCGAGCGCGACGGGCTCGGGCTTGAGCTTCGAGGCGGCGAGGAGGAGCGCGGCGGTGACGGCCGGCGGGCGCGCGATGCGCATCATCAGTGCCGACTGGATCGCGCGCGACGCCGGGGCACCGATGGCGCCAAGGGACCATGCGGCCTCGGAGGCCACCTCCTCCGGCGCGCCGAGCGCGTTCGCGAGCACGGCGACGGACGCGGTGTCCCGCAGCAGGCCGAGCGCGAACGCGGCGTTCGCTGCGACGGCGGTATCGCGATCGCCGAGGAGCGTGCGGAGGCGCGGCGCGAGCGCGCCCGCATGCACCTGGCCGATGGCGCGCGCGGCCGCGGCGCGCTCGGGCGGGGAGCCGTGCGCGAGGAGGTCCGCGATGAGGAGCGTGTCGATGCGGCGCTGGTCCGCCATCTGCAGGAGGCGCGCGTAGCGCGCGACGTCCACCTGCTGCGCGGAGAGCGGCGCGGCGAGGAGCAGCGCGGCGAACGCCGCGCGCGCGCTACGGCGCACCGCTCGACACGGTGGCGAGCTTCGCCCGCAGCGCGGCGGGCATGGCCGTCACGCGTCCCTCTGGGTCGAGGGAGATGAGCGTGGTCGAGACCGTGGCGAGCCGCGCGCCGGTGTCCGCGTTGCTGACCACGTAATCGAACACGAGCGTGCGCGAGGTGACCTTGGAGAGCACGGTCTCGACGCGGATGCGGTCGTCATAGCGCGCCGGGGCGTGGAAGCGCATCGCGGCCTCGGACACCGCGAGCGTGATCCCCTGCCGCTCGATGTCGCGATAGGGCGTGCCGGCCGCGCGGATGTGATCGGTGCGCCCCACTTCGCACCAGATGAGATAGTTCGCGTGATAGACCACGCCCATCTGGTCCGTCTCCGCGTAGCGGACGCGGAACTCCACGGTGGAGACGCGGGGCGGCATGCGGCGGAAGCTCCACGGACGTGCGCGATTTGTAAAGAGCGCGCGGCTCCGCTACTATGTGCGCATGCTCGCGGCGCCCTGCTACGTGATCTCGGACGCCCACCTCGGCGCCGCCGACATCGATGCCGAGCGGAAACTCGTCGCTTTCCTCCGGCATCTCCCGGGACGCGCGGGTTCGCTGCTCATCAACGGCGACCTCTTCGACTTCTGGTTCGAGTGGCGCACGGTGATCCCGCGCGGCCATTTCCGCACGCTCGCCGCGCTCGCGGACCTCGTCGATGCCGGCGTGCCGGTGACGATGCTCGCGGGGAACCATGACTGTTGGGGCGGCGACGTGCTGAACCGCGAGGTCGGCATCGACTATCGCGTGAGCGGGTGGTCGGGCGAGCTCGGGGGCTGGCCCGCGGCGGTCGAGCACGGCGACGGGCTGCGCGAGGAGGAAGACCGTCCCTACCGCCGGTTGCGCGCGGTGCTGCGGCATCCGTGGGCCATCAAGGCGTTCCGCCTGGTGCACCCCGACCTCGGCAGCCGGCTCGCGAGCGGATCATCCGACGCGAGCCGCGTGCACCGTGCGCGCGACGGCGGCTCGGGACTCCGCGCGGTCGCGATGGAGTACCTGGCGAAGAATCCGCGCGTCCGGCTGCTCGTGTACGGCCACTCGCACGTGCCCGCGCTCGAGCGCGCGCCGAGCGGCGCCGTGTACGCGAATCCGGGGGCGTGGCTCGATGCGCCCACGTTCCTGCACGTGACGCCCGAGCGCGTGGAGCTGCGCCGCTGGGAGTCCGGACTATCCGAGGGTCACGCGCTCGACGCGATCGATCGTATCCCCCAGGAAGCGCTGCCCGACGCGTAGGAACTGATCGGGGGCGTCCGACGCGACGAAGCGCGCGCCGCCGGCACCGCTGGGCGCGAGCAGCCCGGCGGCGCGGAGCGCCTCGCGCGTGGCGCTCGCCGTCTCTTCCGCGCTGTCGATGAGGCGCACGGCGGGGCCCATCACATCCGCGATCACCGGCTTGAGGAGCGGATAGTGCGTGCAGCCGAGCACGAGCGCTCCCTCGGCATCGGCGGCGAGCGGCGAGAGATACTCGCGGGCGATGAGGCGCGTCGCCTCGCCGATCGTCCAGCCTTCCTCCACGAGCGGCACGAAGAGCGGGCACGCGCGCGAGGTCACGTGCGCGTCCGCGCGCAGCGCCAAGATGGCCCGTTCGTACGCCCCCGAGAGGATCGTGCCGGTGGTGCCGATCACGCCGATGCGTCCGCTCTTCGCGACGGCCACCGCGGCGCGCGCCCCCGGCTCGATCACGCCGATGACGGGGAGCGGGAAGCGCTCGCGCAGCTGCGGGAGCGCGTGCGCGGTGGCGGTGTTGCAGGCGACCACCACCGCCTTCACCCCCTGCCCCACGAGCCACTCCACGATCTCCGCGCTGTACCGGCGCACGGTGTCGGGGCTCTTCGGGCCATAGGGGACGCGCGCCGTGTCGCCGAAATAGATGAGCCGCTCCGCAGGGAGCTGCCGGCGGAGCTCGTGCACCACGGTGAGACCGCCGATGCCGGAATCGAACACGCCGATCGGCGCGCGCGCGTCGCTCACCATCGCACCTTGGCGCTCACGGTCGCGCGCAGCTGGCTCGGCGAGCCATGCACCTCCACGGGCACGTTCCACAGATGCGCGGCCACGAACGCGTCGGCCGCGGAGATGAGATGGTTGAAGATGAGCAGCACGGTCCAGTCCTCGACCGCGGCTTGGCGCTGCCCCACCACCTGCGCGAGCGGGTTGGCCACGTACGTGCCGCTCCCCGGCTGGTAGAGGCTGTCCCCCGCGACGCGCTGCGCCGCGCGCAGCTCCGCCTTCGACTGCGCGATCATGCCCAGCGAGATCACCTCGACGCCGGCGAAGATCGCTCCCGCGGTGCCGCGATCGAGCGAGGCCTGACCCCACCCCGGCACGATCAACGAGCGGAAGAGCGCTTTGGTGGGAGAGATCGGCGGCTTCGACAGCGGGTTCGTGAGCACGGGCGCCATCGTGTCGACCGCCGGCGCCGGGTGGACGCCCACGCGCGCGCTGTCCACCACCTGGGCGCGCGCAGCGCCGACCGCGACCGCCGTGGCCGCCATCACCCAGCGCGCGCGCCGCGCCATCACGCGAGGGCGCCCCCGTGGCGGGAACGTGTGGGAATCGAACCCACCCGACCCGACGGAGTCAGGTCGCACCAGTTTTGAAGACTGGGAAAGCCACCAGGCCCCATCCGTCCCCGTGGGTCACGAGAGAGCGATCTCCTTCGCACCGCGCGGTTCCACGACGCCGATCTCCACGGCGTCGGGGACGCGCGAAAGGTACTCGGCGAGCGCCTCGGGGGGCACGGCGACGAGGAGCCCGCCGGACGTCTGCGGATCGACGAGGAGCGCGCGCTCGGCGTCGGCGGCCGCTCCCCACTCGACGCGCGTCTCGAGCCAGTCGGCGTTGCGTTCGGCGCCGCCGGTCCGCGCGCCGCGCTTCCACGCCGCGCGCGCGCCGGGCAGGAGCGGCACCTTCGCGACCACGATGCGCAGTGTGACGCCGCTCGCGCGCGCGATGTGGGAGGCGTGTCCCAGGAGGCCGAAGCCCGTCACGTCCGTGGCGCAGCGAAGGCCGAGCGCCACGGCGGCGCGGCTCGCGGCCGCGTTGAGCGTGGTCATCGCGCGCACCATCGCAGTGTAGTCCGCGGCCCCGAGCTCCCCCGCCTTCCCCGCGGTGGCGAGGAGTCCGGTGCCGATCGGCTTGGTGAGCACGAGACGATCGCCGGCGCGCGCGGCGGCGTTGGTGAGGAGCCGCTTCGGATGCGCGCGTCCGGTGACGGAGAGGCCGTACTTGAGCTCCTCGTCGATGATCGTGTGGCCGCCGGCGATGACGGCGCCCGCCTCGTGCACCACGTCGTGCCCGCCGCGCAGGATGTCGCCGAGGATCTCGATGGGGAGCTTGCCCACGGGGAACCCGACGATGTTGAGCGCGGTGAGCGGCTCACCTCCCATCGCGAACACATCGGAGAGCGCGTTCGCGGCCGCGACCCGGCCGAAGGTGTACGGGTCGTCCACGATCGGCGCGAAGAAGTCCACCGTCTGCAAGAGCGCGAGATCGTCGGACAGCAGGAAGACCCCCGCGTCATCGTAGGTCTCGTGACCGACGATGAGCCGCGGATCCGCGCGTTGCGGGAGCGATGCGAGAGCCTTCGCGAGGTCGCCCGGACCCATCTTGGCGGCTCAACCCGCGCAGCGCGCGAACGCGGTGAGCCGGAAGAGTTCGTCGCGGGTCTTGGAGGTGCTCATCGCCGTCTCCGGGCGAAGGGGATCACTCCTTCACGTACGCGATCGCATCGATCTCGACGAGGGCGCCGCGCGGGAGCGCCGCCGCTTGCACGGTGGAGCGCGCGGGGCGCGCGGCGCCGAGGTGCTTGCCGTACAGGTCGTTCACGCGCGCGAAGTCGGTGAGGTCGGCGAGATATACCGTGGTCTTCACGACGTCGTTCCACGACGCGCCGCCGGCCTGCAGCACCGCGGTGAGATTCGCGAGCACGCGCTGCGTCTGCGCCTCGATGCCGCCGTCCACGATCTGGCCGCTCTTCGGATCGAGCGCGATCTGGCCGGCGGTGAAGAGGAAGCCGTGCGCCTTGACCGCCTGGGAGTACGGGCCGATCGCCGCGGGCGCCTGGTCGGTGGAGATGGTCTTCACGCGAGATGCTCCGGAGTAGAGGTGGGCGCGGCGGCGCGGTTAGAAGAGTCCGGTGATCGAGCCATCGGGGCGGATCGCCATGCGTTCCGCCGCGGGCTCCTTCGGAAGGCCGGGCATCGTCATGATGTCGCCGGCGACGGCGACGACGAAGCCGGAGCCCGCCGCGGGATAGACATCCTGCACGGTGATGCGGAAACCCTTGGGGCGGCCCAGGAGCGCGGGATCATCGGAGAGCGAATACTGGGTCTTGGCCATGCAGACGGGCGTGGCGCCGAGTCCGATCGACTCCAGGTACTCGATGTTGCGGTCGGCCTTCGCGGCGAAGTCCGCGCCGTCGCCGCCGTACACCTTCCGCACGATGGTGTCGATCTTCTCCTTGATGGGGCGCGCGGCATCGTAGAGTGGGGCGAACTTGGAGCCGCCGGCGTCGAGCGCGCGGAGCACCTCGTTCGCCATCTCGATCCCACCCTGCCCGCCCTTCTCCCAGACCTCGTTGAGCGCCACGCGCACGCCGAGCTTCTTCGCGTGGTCGATCACCATCTGGAGCTCCTTCTCGCTGTCCGACACGAAGCGGTTCACCGAGACGATCACGGGCACGCCGAACTGCTTCACGTTCTCGATGTGCGCGGCGAGGTTCGGGAGCCCGCGCTCGAGCGCGCCGCGGTCCTCGGCGGCGAGCTTCTTCTTGTCGGCGCCGCCGTGGAGCTTGAGCGCGCGCACCGTCGCGACGAGCACGGCGACCTCGGGCTTCAGGTTCCCGAAGCGGCACTTGATGTCGAAGAACTTCTCGGCGCCGAGGTCGGAGCCGAAGCCCGCTTCGGTGCACACGATGTCGGCGAGCGCGAGGCCGGTCTTCGTCGCGATGATCGAATTGCACCCGTGCGCGATGTTGCCGAAGGGGCCGGCGTGCACGAGCGCGGGACCGCCCTCGAGCGTCTGCACGAGATTGGGGCGGATCGCGTCCTTGAGGAGGAGCCCCATCGCGCCCACGGCCTTGAGGTCCGAGGCGCGCACCGGCTTGCGCGCGGCGCCCGCGGTGGCGCCGACGATGATCCGCGACAACCGCGCCTCCAGGTCCTCGCGGCTCGACGCGAGCGCGACGATGGCCATGACCTCGCTGGCCGGGATGATCACCCACCGCTCCTCGCGCACCACGCCGTTCGCGACGCCGCCGAGTCCGATCACCGCGTCACGCAGCGCGCGGTCGTTCATGTCGATCGTGCGCGGCCACGTGATGCGGCGTGGATCGACGTTGAGCGGATTCCCCTGCGTGAGATGGTTGTCGAGCATCGCGGAGAGGAGCGAGTGCGCGCTCGAGATCGCGTGGAAGTCGCCGGTGAAGTGGAGGTTGATGTCCTCCATCGGGATGACCTGCGCGTAGCCGCCGCCCGCCGCGCCCCCTTTCACGCCGAACACCGGTCCGAGGCTCGGCTCGCGCATGCACATGACGGTCTTCTTGCCGAGGCGGCGCAGCGCATCGGCGAGTCCGACGAGCGTCGTGGTCTTCCCTTCGCCCGCGGCGGTGGGATTGATGCCGGTCACGAGCACGAGGCGTCCCTTGGCGGGGCGCTGCGAGATGTCGAGGGCGATCTTCGCCTTGTACTTGCCGTAGAGATCGAGGTCGTCAGGCGCGAGGCCGAGCTCGGCGGCGACGTCGGTGATGGGGCGGAGCTTCGCAGCCTGGGCGATCTCGATGTCCGAAGGGACGCTCATGGGTCCGGAGTGAGGGGTACGAGGCGCGCGGCGCGCGCGGGCGCCGCCGGGTCGCCGGACAAGTTACGCGGGTGAGGCGGGCGGCGGCTAGCGCAGCGCGAAGAAGCGGCGCGCGTTCGCGACGGTGGCCGCGGCGACCTGGTCGTCGCGCACGCCGCGCGCGCGGGCGAGGCGCGCGATCGTGTGCGGCACGAACGCGGGCTCGTTGCGCTTCCCGCGTTCGGGGACCGGCGCGAGATAGGGCGCATCGGATTCGACGAGGAGCCGGTCGTCCGGGACGAGGCGGAGGAGCGCGTCGTCGGTCCACTTCTTGAAGGTGATGATGCCGCTGAACGAGATGTACCAACCCGCGGCGACCGCGGCCGCGGCGAGGTCGGCGGTGCCCGTGTAGCAATGGAGGACGCCCACCACGCCGCTGCGCGCGGCGTCCTCGATCATCGCGCGAGTATCGGGCTCGGCGTCACGCGTGTGCATGACCACCGGCATCTGCCGGCGTGCGGCGAGCTCGAGCTGCGCGCGGACCGCGACGCGCTGCGCCTCGCGCGGGGCGTGATCGTAGTAGTAGTCGAGCCCGCACTCGCCCACGGCGCGCGCGCCCGCGTCGATCAGCGCCTCCAGCGCGGGGATGTCACGCGCGGCATCGAAGCCGGCCGCGTCGTGGGGATGGATGCCCGCGGTCCACGAGAGGAAGCGCGGATGCGCCGCGGCGAGATCGCGGGCGCGCGCCGCGGCGGAGAGCGACTCGCCGATGCACACGATGCGCTCCGCGCCGGCGTCGACCGCACGGGTGAGGACATCGGCGCGGTCGGGGTCGAACGAGGGGTCGGCGAGGTGGGCGTGGGAGTCGATGAACATGTGAACGACAGTCAACGACAGTCAGGGACAGTCAAGGACAGTCGCCCGAGGCAAGTGGTGGATCGCTTCCGTCGACTTCAGTTGACTGCCGTTGACTGTCTTGGACCGTCGTAGACTGTCGTCCAGTCACTGAACGATGGGCGACCGCTTCGGATCCGGCGCGTGATGCATGTCCATCTGCCGCACCGGCTTCACGCCCACGCCGCCGGTGTCGCCCACGGCGCGCGGCCACTTGTATTCGATCCAGAGGAGGATCGGGGACGCGACGTAGATGGAGCTGAAGGTGCCCGTCACGACGCCGAAGAGCATCACGAGGGCGAACGGGCGGATCACCTCGCCGCCGAGGAGCGCGAGCGCGAGCAGCGTGGCGAACGTGGTCGCGTGCGTCAGGACCGAGCGCGGGAGCGTCTCGTTCACCGAGCGGTTCAGCGTGTCGTACAGCGGCTCGCGCTTCAGCTTGCGCAGGTTCTCGCGGACGCGGTCGAAGATGATGATCGTGTCGTTCAGCGAATAACCGATCATCGTGAGGATGCCGCCGACCACCACGAGCGAGACTTCCAGGTTCACGTACTTGATGAACGCGAGCGTCGCGAGGATGTCATGCGCGGTCGCGACCACGGCGGCGACCCCGAAGCGCCACTCGAACCGCCACGCGAGATAGATGAGCGTGACCACGAAGGACCAGAGGATCGCGTACAACGCCTTCTGCCGCAGCTCGCCGCCGACCTTCGGCCCGACGGCCTCGGTGCGCTGCACCTTGTACGCGCCCGCCCCGTACCGCTTGGCGAGGGCCGAGTCGATGCGGTCGGCCACCGATTCCGCGCCGTGCGCCAACTCCGCCACCTGCCGCTCGTCCTGCACGCGGATCAAATAAGTGGTGTCGACGCCGAACTGCGAGATCTCTTCGCCGTGGACGCCCGCCGCGTCGATCGCGGCGCGGATGTCCGCGGGGTTCGGCGGGGTCTTGAAGCTCACCTGCATCGCCGTGCCGCCCGTGAACTCGATGCTGTAGTTGTAGCCCTTCGTGGCGGCGAGGAAGAGCCCCGGGAGGATGAACGCGAGCGTGATGGCCGTGGTGATCCGCCACAGCCGGATGAAGTCGATGTGGGTGTTATGGAGGATGCGCAGCATTCAGATGCTCAGCGTCTGGGCGCCCTTCGTGCGGCTCAGCCAGATCATGAAGAAGGTGCGCACGACGAAGATCGCGCTCACCATGGACGCGAGGATGCCCGCGATCAGGGTGACCGCGAAGCCCCTCACCGGGCCGGTGCCGACCTCGAAGAGGACGAACGCGGTGAGGATCGTGCTGACGTTGGAGTCGACGATCGCGCTCATCGCGTGCTTGAAGCCCTCATCGATCGCCACGCGCACCGTCTTGCCGTGGTCGAGCTCCTCTCGGATGCGCTCGAAGATCAGTACGTTCGCGTCCAACGCGATGCCGACGGAGAGCGCGAGTCCCGCGAGTCCCGGGAGGGTGAGCACGGCGTCGAAGCCCGCGAGCGCGGCGAGCGTCCAGAGCACGAACAGGAAGAGCGCCGCCACCGCGAGAAGCCCCGAGAACCGGTAGTACCCGATCATGATCACCACCACGAGGAGCACGCCCACGAGCCCGGCGCGCTCGCCGTCGCGGATGGAGTCCTGGCCGAGGCTCGCCCCGATCGTGCTGGACTGCACGACCTTGAGCGGCACCGGGAGCGCCCCCGCGCGCAGCACGAGCGCCAGGTCCTGCACCTTCTGGATCGGCGAGCCGCGCATCGTGATCTGCCCGCGCGTGCCGATCGCGCTCTGGATCACGGGGGGGCGTCCCATCACGCGATCGTCGAGGACGATCGCCATGAAGTCGCCGATGTGCTTGCCCGTCTCCTCGCGGAAGCGGCGTCCTCCTTCGTTGTTCAGCGTGAAGGTGACGATGTTCCCTTCCTGCGGATCCACGGCGGGCTTCGCATCCACGAGATAATCGCCCGTGATGATCGGGCGCGCATCCACCACGTAGAGCGGCGTGGTCGTGGACGGCCCCTCGCTCTGGTCGTCCACTCCCCAGTGCACCGCCTTCCCGGGGGGGAGCAGCGCCTGCACCTCGGGACTGTCGAGGTAGCGCTGCATCTGCGGCACGTCGCCGTTCGCCACCAGGTACTCGCCGGGCATCGATGTCGGCTGGAGCAACTTGGAGAACGGCCCGTTGGTGCTCGCGAAGATCCCGGTGTCGGGCTTCGTGGGGGCGGACTTGGCTCCCTTCGCCCCCTTGGCGCCCTTCGCCGCGGTGGTGTCCGCCGGCTTCGTGAAGAGGTCGAGCGGATTCTTGGCGCCGGTGTCCGTCGCCGCGCTCGCCGGCGCGCCGGCCACCGAGGCGTGCTGGCGCAGCAACTGGTCGATGCGCGGCTCCGCCTTCTCGAGCGCCTGCGTCTTGTCCGTGATCTGGAACTGCAGGAACGCCGAGTTCTTCACGAGGTCCTCGGCGCGCTGCCGGTCATCGATCCCCGGGAGCTCGACCACGATGCGATCCGTCCCGACCTTCTGCACCACCGGCTCGGCGACGCCGAACTGGTCGATGCGGTTGCGCACCACGGTGAGCGCGCGGTCGATCGCCTCGCTCTTGTTGGCGATGATCCCGTGCGTCTCATCGACCTCGAGCGCGATGTACATCCCCCCTTGCAGATCGAGCCCGTACTTGATGGGCACACGCCGGTAGCTCGTGTCCCGCATCGCGCCGGTGGCGGGATCGCGGACCCGGATCGAGACGTTGCGCGGGATGAGGGTGAAGATCGCCAGGGCGACGAGCCCCAGGATGATCAGGACGCGTGAGCGGATGCTGGACATCAGAGGAGGACGGAGGGTCGCTCGGAGAGAGCGTAATACGTTAGTCCGCTACGCGAGCGCCGTCAACGCGCGCTGCGCGTCCTGCGCGTCCCGCGCGAGCTGCTCGGTGAGCGCCGCCACGCTCGGGAAGCGCTGCGTGTCGCGCAGGCGGGCCACGAACTCGATGCGCACGTGCGCGCCATAGAGCTCGCCGGTGGCGCCGAACAGGTGCGCCTCGAGGGAGCGCTCAGGATCATCGAACGTGGGACGCGGCCCCATGTTCATCATCCCGCCGAATGCTCCCGTGGGGGTCTGGACTCGCACCGCGTACACGCCCTCGGGGGGGAGGAGCTTCCGCGGCGGCGGCGCGGGGACGTTGATCGTGGGATATCCGATGGTGCGTCCCCGCCCCGCGCCGCGCCGCACCACGCCGCTCACCGAGTACAGGCGGCCGAGCGCGCGCCGCGCGTGCGCGAGATCGCCGCCGGCGACAGCGCGGCGGATCATGGTCGAGCTGATCGGCCGGCCGTCCTCGGTGGCGACCGCGGCCACCACCTCCACGCCGAACCCGCGCGCGGCGCCGAGGGTGCGCAGCACTTCCACGTCGCCTTCGCGGCCGCGGCCGAAGCCGTGGTCGTAGCCGATCACGAGCTCGCGCACGTGGAAGCGCCGGCGCAGGATCTCGTCCACGAACTGCGCGGCCGAGTACGCGCGGAGCTCAGGGGTGAACGGCACGATCGCCATGTAATCGAGGCCGCTCTCGGCCACGACCTCCAACTTCTCGGGCGCCAGCGTGAGGAGCGGGGGCGCGGCGGCGGGATTCACCACTTCGAGGGGATGCGGCTCGAACGTGACGAGCACGCTCGCCAGCCCCGTGGTCCGTCCGCGGGCGGCGATGCGCGTGAGCACGTCCCAATGCCCGCGGTGCACGCCATCGAACGTGCCGACGGTGACGACGGTGCCGGGGGTGCCCGGCGGGAGGCCCGAGTCCTCCCAGCGCGCGAAGCGCTCAGGCATCGCGGAGCACCACGCGCGGCTGCCATTGCGCGCCGCTGCGCTCCGCGATGGCCACGAGCTCGCCGCGCGCGTCGGTGAGCGCGGCGCGCTCGGCCCCCGCCTCGATCGCAGCGTCCACCGGCATGCCGCGCACCACTCTCGCCAGCGCGGCGTCGTCGAGCGCCCCCGCGGGGAGCGACGCGATCGCTTCACGCGCCGGCCGCACCGGGGCCTCGCCACGCTGCAGCGCGTAGAAGGGGACGGCCTGCTCCACGCGGAACGCGCCGGCGCGCGTGCGGCGGAGCTCGGCGAGATGCGCCGCGCTCCCGGCGGCGCGGCCGAGGTCGCGCGCGAGGGCGCGGATGTAGGTGCCACCGGAACAGGTGATCGTGGCGCGCAAGGCGCCGTCGCGCCACGTGACGTCGCGCCAGGCGTGCACCGTGACGCGCACCGGCGCGAGGGGCATCGGCGCGCCACGCCGCGCGGCGTCGTAGGCGCGCTCGCCATCCACCTGCTTGGCGGAGTATGCCGGGGGCGTCTGCGCGATCACCCCCGTGAGCGCGGGGATCGCGGCCCGCACCGCGCTCTCGCCGGGCACCGCCGCCGTGCGCGTGACGGCGCCGGTGCGATCGTCGGTGTCCGTCTCGGCGCCGAAGGCGATCGTCGCCTCGTACTCCTTCGGCTCGTCGTCCACGTACGGCATGAGGCGGGTGGCGCGGCCGGTGAGGAGCACGAGGAGCCCGGTCGCGAAGGGGTCGAGCGTGCCCGCGTGCCCGATCTTCTTGATGCGGAGGGCGCGCCGCGCGATGGCGACCACGTCGTGCGAGGTGATCCCGGCCGGTTTGTCGACCAGGAGAAGCCCGTCAGTCGGCGTCCCCATCGCGCGGCTTGCCGGCGGCCTTCACCTGCGCGAGGAGCGTCTCGATGCGCGCGGCGCGCTCGACGCTCGGGTCGTTCTTGAAGGCGATCTCGGGGGCGAAGCGCAGCTGCAGCGCCTTCGCGATGCGCATGCGCATCTCGGGCGCCGACGCGGCGAGCCCCTCGAGGGTCTGCGCGCGCTCGGCGTCGGTCCCCATCACGCTCACGAACACCTTCGCATGGCGCAGGTCGGGGGTGACCTCCACCGCGGTGACGGTCACGAACCCCACGATGCGCGGATCCTTGGCGCCGCCGATGAGCGCGGTCGCCACTTCCTCGCGGATCGCCTCCGAAACGCGATCGGCGCGCCGGTTCGCGTATGGCATGTCCCCTCCTGCGCGATGCGCTAGAGCGTGCGCGCGACCTGTTCGGTGCGGTAGCACTCGATGCGGTCGCCGATCTTGATGTCGTTGAAGTTCTCGACGCCGATGCCGCACTCGAAGCCCTCGCGCACCTCCTTCACGTCATCCTTGAAGCGCCGCAGCGATCCGATCACGCCGTCGTACACCTCGACGCCGTCGCGCACCACGCGCACGCGTCCGGTGCGGTTGATCACGCCGCTGCGCACCGCGCAACCCGCGATGACCCCCGCCTTCGGCACCTTGAAGATCTGCAGCACCTCGGCCTCGCCGCTGATGACCTCCTTCTCCTCCGGACGCAGCAGTCCCGAGAGCGCCGCCTTCACGTCGTCGACGGCCTCGTAGATCACCTTGTAGAGCTTGATGTCCACGCCCTCGCGCTCGGCGGCCGCGCGCGCGTTCGTATCCGGGCGCACGTGGAAGCCGACGATGATCGCGCCCGAGGCCTTCGCCAGGAGGACGTCGCTCTCGGTGATCGAGCCGACGCCGCGATGCACGACCTCCACCGTGACCTCGCTCGTGGTGAGCTGCGCGAGCGCGTCCGCGAGCGCTTCCGCCGGGCCCCCCTGGTCGGCCTTGATGAGCAGCCGCAGGTGACGCTGGTCGCCCCCCTGCGCCTGCGCCATGAAGTCCTCGAGGGAGACGAGCGCGCCGCGCGTCGTGCGGCGGCTCTTCGCCTCGCGCTCGAGGCGCTGGCGGGTCTGCGCCACTTCGCGCGCATCGGCGGCGTCGGTGACCACGAGCAAGCGGTCGCCGGCCATGGGCACGCCTTCCGCGCCGAGCACCTGCACCGGGATCGCGGGTCCCGCGTCCTTCACGGGACGTCCGCGTTCGTCCAGGAGCGCGCGCACGCGCCCCGAGAACATCCCGCAGATGAAGTCGTCGCCGACCCGGAGCGTGCCCCCTTGCACGAGCACCGTCGCGACGGGCCCCTTCCCCGGGTCGAGCTGCGCCTCGATCACGGTGCCGCTCGCGCGCTTGTCCGGGTTCGCGCGCAGCTCCAGCAGCTCCGCCTGCAAGAGGATCTGCTCGAGCAGCTCCTGCACGCCCGTGCCCTTCTTGGCCGACACCGGCGTCGCCAGCGTCGTGCCGCCGAATTCCTCGAGCACCACGCCGTGCTGCAACAGATCCTGCTTCACCTTCTGCACGTTCGCCTGCGGGAGATCGATCTTGTTGATCGCGACCACCATCGGGACGCCCGCGTTCTTCGCGTGCGAGATGGCCTCGATGGTCTGCGGCATCACTTGATCGTCCGCGGCGACGACGAGCACGACGATGTCCGTGACCTGCGCGCCGCGCGCGCGCATCGCGGTGAACGCCTCGTGGCCGGGCGTGTCGAGGAAGGTGATCGCCTTGCCCCCCGGGAGCGTGACGTGATACGCGCCGATGTGCTGCGTGATGCCGCCGGCCTCGCCCGCCACGACGTTGGCCTTGCGGATGTAGTCGAGGAGCGACGTCTTGCCGTGGTCGACGTGGCCCATGATCGTGACCACCGGGGGCCGCGCGACGAGCTGCTCCGGCGTCTCCTTCGTCTCCTCCGCTTCCTCCGAGGCGACCTGGTACTCGGCTTCGCGCACGGCCTGGAAGCCGAACTCGCTGGCGATCAGGTCGATCTGGTCGAAGTCGAGCCGCTGGTTCACCGTCACCATCAGCCCGAGGTTCTTGAAGGCGAAGGCGACGATCTGCGTGGCGGGCACCTTGAGGATCGCGGCGAGCTCGTTCACGGTGATGAACTCGTTCACGCGCACGAGCGTGCGCTCGCGCTCCTCTTCGGCGGCGCGCTGCGCCTCGAGCTCCTCGCGGTAGCTCGACTCCTCGCTGCGGCGCGGGCCGCGCCGCACCGGCGCGCCGCGGATCGCGGTCATGGTCTTGGAGATGTTCGCCGTCACCGCCTCTTGATCGACGGCGCCGCGGCGCCCCTTCTTGCCGCGCTTCCCGCCGCGCTTCTCATCGCGGCGCGGGGGCGCGGTGCCGGCCGCACCGGCGCCGGCGCTCGAGGCGACGGGGCGCGGGGGGAGCGGCGCTCCCGAAGCGATGGGGCGCGGACGCGGCGGCCCCGGCACGATCGGACGCGGGCGCTGCCACTCGGGCACGCTCGGCGCGGCCGCGGGGGCCGCGGACGCGGCGGCGCGCTCCACGCGCGGCTCCGCCTCACGCGCGGGCTGCGGACGCGCGGGCGCGGACTCGGTGAGCTCGCGGAGCGGCAGATCGGCGATCACCGGTTTCGCGGCCGCGATCGCGGCGGCTTCCGCGGCGGCCGCTTCTGCCGCGGCGGCCGCGGCCTCGGCGGCCTTGGCTTCGACGGCGGCGGCGGCTTCGATGTCGGCCTTCGTGCGACGGCGGCGCATGACGCCGGCATCGGCGGCCGGCGGGGGCGGCGCAGGCTCGGCCGCCTTCGCCGCCTTCTTGGCGGGCGCCTTCGCGGTCGGCTTCTTCGCCGGCGCCTCCGCTTCCGCGGCGGGGGCGGGCGACGCGCCACGCCGACGGCGCGCGGGCGCGGCGGCCGGCTTCTCCTGCCGCGCGCGCTTCTCGCGCTCCCAGCGCGCGCGCAGGCGCGCGATCTGCTCGTCGGTGAGCTGGCTGAGATGACTCTTCACCGGCACGTCCATCGCGCGGAGCATGGAGATCAGCTCGTCGTTGGAGATGCCGAATTCACCCGCGAGGTCGTGCACTCGAAGCTTGATCAAACCCGTTCTCCCCTGGACTGCGCCATGCCGCTCGCCGCGGCGCGAATGCCGCGCGCGAGATTCCTGTCCACGATGCCGACCGCTGCCGCACTCTCCCGCCCCACCGCGGCGCCGAGCGTCGCGGCGAGCGGTCCTTCCACGACGAAGATCCCTTTCGCCTTGAGCATCGGCAACACCTTCTTCCTGCTATGCGCCGAGGCATCGGGCGCCATCACCGCGAGCGCGAGCGTCCCGCGCTGCGCGGCCGACCGCACTTGCTCCACGCCCACCACGGCGCCGCGCCCGCGCACGCCCAGCCCGATCAGGCCCAGGAGCTTGCGGTCGCGCGCCGCGTCCGTCACGTCGCGCTCCCCTCCGCGGGAGCGTCACCCGCTTCGGCGCTCCCTTCTTCCGTGGTGAGCTCGTCGATCATCGCCATGATCCGGTCCGCCTCCTCCGGCGCGATGCCCGGAAGACGGATGAAGTCATCGCGCTCGAGATCCATGATGCTGTTCAGCGTGCGATAGCCGGCCTCCTCGAGCACCGCCACCGTGGCGGGGCCGAGGCCCTCGATCTCGGAGAGGCGCACGTCCACGCCCGCTTCCTCTTCGGGCAGCGGCGCGAACAGCGGCGTCTCGCCGCCACGCTCGAGCCACTCGCGGCTCGAGTAGAGATCGATCTTCCAGCCCGTGAGCTCGGAGGCGAGGCGCACGTTCTGCCCGTTGCGCCCGATCGCGAGCGAGAGCTGATCGTCGTCGACCACCGCCTGGATGGTCTTCGCGAGAGGATCGGAGAACACGCGCGCCACGCGCGCCGGCGCCAACGCGAGCTTCGCGAAGCGCTCCGGATCGGAGCTCCACGGCACGATGTCGATGCGCTCGCCGCCGAGCTCGTTCACCACCGCCTGCACGCGCGAGCCCTTGAGCCCCACGCACGCGCCCACCGGATCGATCGCGTCGTCCTTGGAGAACACGGCGATCTTCGTGCGGCTCCCCACTTCGCGCGCGGTCGCGCGGATGTCCACGATCCCCTGCTGGATCTCGGGGACCTCGAGCTTGAAGAGCGCGACCACGAACAGGCCGTCGGCGCGGCTCAGGATGAGGCGCGGGCCCTTGGGGGTCTCCTCGATGCGCTTGAGGACGGCGCGGATGGGCTCCCCCTGATGGTAATGCTCGCGATGGTTCTGCTCGCGGTAGGGGATGATCGCCTCGGCCTCGCGGAACTTGTTCAGCATGACGACGAGCTTGCCGCGCTCGATCTGCTGCACCTCGCCGCTCAGGAGGTCGCCCACGCGGTCGGTGAACTCGTCTCGGATGCGCGTGCGTTCGCGCTCGCGCACGCGCTGGATGATGCGCTGCTTCGCCGCCTGCGCCGCGGTGCGTCCGAAGTCGGAGAAGTCCACCGGTTCCTCGAGCATGTCGCCCGGCTCGAAGCCTTCGTCGTAGATGCGCGCTTCCTCGAGAGAGACCTCGCGGCTCGGATCGGTGACCTCCTCCACCACGGCGCGGAGGCGCGTGATGCGGATCTCACCGCTGTCCTCGTCGATCTTGACTTCGGCCTGCACGGTGGGGCCGTACTTCTTCGCGAGCGCGGCGAGGATCCCGTCCTCGAGGAGAGAGTGCAGCTCCTCGCGGTCGAGTTGCTTGACGTTCGTGATCTCGCGGATCGCGTTCAGGATCAAGGCAGAGCTGACCATCGCGTGCTCCTTCGCGCTACCAGGTGAACGCCAGCCGGGCTTCTTTGACCGCGGCCAGCGGGACTCTCTTCTCTTCACCGCGGTCGGTGCGGACCACCGCCGCGGCGCCGTTCGCATCGTCTTCCACGCCCACGATCTCGACTTCGACGCGCCCGCCGAGCGCTTCGCTCAGCACGCTCGCGCGCCGTCCCGCGAACCTCCGCCAATCGGCCGCGTTCCGGAGCGGCCGCTCGACGCCGGGCGACGAGACTTCCAGCACGTACCGTTCGCCGACCGCGTGCTCCGCGTCGAGCCGCGCTTCGAGCGCGCGCGACGCCTTGGCGCAATCGTCGACCGTGACCTTCTGTCCGTCCCGGCGATCGATGCGGACATCGATCGTTGGGCGCGAACGAGAGCCTTTGCGCCGGACCTCGACCACGTCGAGCCCGATCGCGTTAAGCTCTGATTCTATAAGCGCTTGCAGAGTGTCGCTCACGCTTCGTGACAACAGGTATGGGCGAAAAAAAGCGTGGGGTGTAAACCCCACGGCTCCGCTCGGCGGGACGGCCCGTGCGTCGAGAAGGAATCTATCGAGCGGCGCTAGCGAGTCAAGCGGGCTTCACACCGCCGCGAGCACGGCGAGCTGGCGGCCCGCGTCGCCCGCGCGATGCGAGAAGAATCTCGCGTTGTGGTGCTTGGTGCACTGCTCGCTGATCGTGATGGTCCGAACGCCGGCCGCGCGCGCGTGGGTGGCGATGATCGCGCGGAGGTCCACCGGCGCCGGCGCGTGCACGAGCTTCCCGGTGAGCCGCGCGTACACGTCAGGGGCAACCTCGTAGCACTCGCCGCAGATCGCGGGGCCCAAGTGCAGCCGGAGCTCGCCCGCCGCGAGCCCCGCGCGCGTGAACGCCGCGATCCCCTGCTCCACGATGCGCGCCTCGGTGCCGCGCCAGCCGGAGTGCAGGAGCGCCGCCGCCCCTGAGGGGTGCGCGAGGAATACCGGCACGCAATCGGCGATGGTCACCGCCATCGCCGTGCCCCGCTCGCGCGCGAAATGCCCGTCGGCGTCGTGCGCGCGCACGGATCCCTCCCATCCGCCGCGATGCTCGAGCACGCGCGTGCCGTGCACTTGGTGCGCGCTCACGAGGCGCGGCGCCCCCGCCGCGCGGAGCTCGGACTGCAGTCCCTCCCATCGCGTCATGACCGTGTCCGCCGGCTCCGGACTGTGCCACGCGAACGACCCGTCGCTGCGCGCCGTGGTGAACGCGCGCATGCCGAGCTCGGCGAAGCCTGGCGCTTCTTCGCGCGCCGCCCCCACGCTAGGCGCCGTTGACGCGCGTGATGCGGGCGCCGAGGGCGCGGAGGCGCTCGTCGATGCGTTCGTAGCCGCGCTCGATCTGGCCGATGTTGTTGATCGTGCTCTTCCCCTCCGCGCAGCACGCCGCGAGGAGCATCGCCATCCCGGCACGGATGTCGGGGCTCTCGAGCACCGCGCCGTGCAGCGGCGACGGCCCCGCCACGAGCGCGCGGTGCGGATCGCAGAGCACGATGCGCGCCCCCATGTTGATGAGCTTGTCCACGAAGAAGAGTCTCGACTCGAACATCTTCTCGTGCATCAGGATCAGCCCCTTGCACTGCGTGGCCGTCACGACCGCGATGGACATGAGGTCGGCCGGGAACGCGGGCCATGGCTGGTCTTCCAGCTTGGGCACGTGCCCGCCCAAGTCGCTCTGGATCTCGCGGTCCTGGCCGGCGGGGACGATGAGCGCGTCGCCGTCGGTCTCGCAGCGCACGCCCAGGCGCTCGAAGCCGAAGCGTACGCTGCGCAGATGCTCGACGCCGGCGTCCTCGATCCGAAGCTCCGAGTCGGTGACGGCCGCGAGCCCGATGAACGAGCCCACTTCGATGTGATCGGGGCCGATCCGGTGCTTCGCGCCCTTGAGCGGGCGGCCCCCCTCGATGGTCATCTGGTTGGTGCCGATGCCGTCGATGCGCGCGCCGAGGGCCACGAGGAAGTGCGCGAGGTCCTGCACGTGCGGCTCGCTCGCCGCGTTGCGGAGGATCGTGCGCCCCTCGGCGGCCACCGCCGCCATGAGCGCGTTCTCGGTGGCGGTCACGCTGGGCTCGTCCAGGAACACGTCCGCGCCGCGCAGCTTCTTGGCGGTGAGCTTGTACGCGTCGCCCACCTCGCAAGTGACGCCGAGCTGCTCCAGCGCGAGGAAGTGCGTGTCCACGCGACGGCGCCCGATGATGTCGCCCCCCGGCGGCGGGAGGGTCACGCTCTGGCAACGCGCCACGAGCGGGCCGGCGAGGAGGATGGACGCGCGGATGCGCGCGCAGAGCTCGGGGTCGAGCGCGCTCGCCCGCACGTTCTTGGCGTGGATCGCGAGCGCGTTGCGCGCCGTCCACTCGGCCTGCACTCCGGTCGACGTGACGAGGTCCACGAGCGTCTCCACGTCGCGGATGCGCGGCACGTTCTCGAGCGTGACCGGCTGATCGGTGAGGAGCGCGGCGGCGATGATCGGGAGCGCCGCGTTCTTGTTCCCCGATGGGCGGATGGTGCCATTGAGCGGGCGCGAGCCTTCGACGATGAATTGCGGCGCGGCCATGCGGAGGACGGGAGGCGTGAGCGGTGCGCGAGGGGAGCGGCCAGAGGATGACGACTCGCGCGCGCACACGTCAAGATGACGCGATCGGTCGGCGTTCCGCTTGACACGTCCCCCGCGGGGATGGAGGTTGCATCACGGACCTCGCGCGCATGCAACTCCTCGTGGCGGTGCTGAATCACACGGAACTGCTCGACGATCTCCTCGCGGGGTTCGTCGAGCTCGGCATCACGGGGGCGACGGTGCTCGACAGCGAGGGGATGGGGCACGTGCTCGCGCAGGAGGCGCCGATCTTCGCGGGCGTGCGCGCGCTCCATGCAAGAAGCCGGCCGCGGAACCGGACGATCATTAGTGTCGTCGAAGAATCCAAGGTGGATGAGGCCATCGCGATGATCCAAGAGGTGTGCGGAAGTCTTGACCAGGCGGGCCAGGGAATCGTCTTCACGGTGCCGGTGGGGCGCGTGGTGGGCCTCGCGCCGGAGCTCGAGAGCAGTTGAGTCCCGCATCGTGTTCGTCCCTTCCCTCGATCCGAGCGTCATGATCGTTCCCATCGCGCGCCTCGCGCTCGACTCCGCGACCGTGGTCACGCGCGCGGAGCCCGGATGGCTGTGGGGCTTGGAAGGGACGATCGCCGTCATCGTCGCGGTGCTGCTCATCGTGCTCTTGGGGTCGTACCTCGTGCTCGCCGTGCTCCTCAAGCGTGCGTTCGACCGGTTGAGCGCCGCCGTGGAGCGCTTCCGCGGCGATGTGTGGCCGGTGACGCAGCGGGCCGCGGAGATCGCGGAGCACCTCGAGGAGGCGGCGTCGAACGTGAACGGCGCGGTGACCGAGGTGACCGACACGCTGCGCGCCGCGAACGAGACGCTGCGCGACATGGTCGCGACGGCGGACGAGCGCTTCCGCGAGCTCGACGCGATCGTGCAGGTGGCGCGCGACGAAGCGGAGGACCTCGTGACCGGGGCCGCGTCCACCGTGCGCGGCGTGCGCGGCGGTCTGCGCGCGTTCCGCGACCAACGCCGCTCGGCGCCGATCTTCGCGCGCGAGGCGCAGGACGATCCGGAGACCCCTCCCCCCACGCCGCGCCGGCGCGGCGGTCCGCGCGCGCGGCGCAGCGCGTCCAGAGACGAAGAGTGAGGCTGGCCGCGCTCTCTGGGCGCCGGCGCTGGGTCGCGGTCGGCGCGCTGGCGGTCCTCGCCGTCATGGTGCTCCCGGTCGCGGCGTGGGCCTGGGCGCCGGGCACGCACATCTTCCTCGGCGAGTCGGTGCTCGGCGCGCTCGCGCAGCTCCCGTCGCACGTGGCCGACCTGCTGCGCGCCTTCCCGCACGACTTCCTCTACGGGAACATCGCGGCGGACACGAGCATCGCGAAGAAGTACGCTCCCGCGGGACGGCACTGCCATTCGTGGACGGTGGGGCTCGAGATCCTCGACCGCGCCCCCGAGGGACCGCTGCGCGCGTTCGCGCTCGGCTATCTCTCGCACCTCGCGGCGGACGTGGTCGCGCACAACTACTTCGTGCCGCGCTATCTGATCCTCGCCTCGCGCACGTCGGGGCTCGGCCACAGCTACTGGGAGAGCCGCTTCGAGTCGCACATGGGGGGCCGCTTCAGCCGGCGCGCGCGCGACTTGATCATGCAGGACCATTCGCGATCCGACACGCACCTCGACCGCATCTTGAGTCCCACGATCTTCAGCACGCAGACCAACCGGCGGATCTTCCGCGGGATGGTGCACGTGCTCGACAGCGAGAGCTGGCAGCGGATCTTCCAGATCGCGGCCGAGGCGAGCCGCTGGGACCTGAGCGATCCCGAGATCACGCGCTACATGGAGCGCTCGTACGACTTCGTGATGGATTTCCTGAACCGCGTGGAGCGCTCGGAGCCCTACCCGCTCGATCCCTCGGGGGACGAGTCGCTCAAGCTCGCCGCCGAAGTGCGGCGCGAGGCGCGCGCGAGCGGCATGGAGTTCCGCCGCGCGGAGGAGTCGGTGCGGCGCTTCGCGATGCCCGACACGTTGCTGCGTTTCGCCGCGGAGCTCCCCGCTCCGCTCTATCCGCCCCCGCGCGACACGCGACCGGAGAGCAACTGATTCACCTGCTTGGGGTCCGCGCGCCCCTTCGACTTCTTCATCACGAGCCCCACCAGCACGCCCTGTAGCTTGGCCTCCCCGCCGAGGTAGCGCGCGGCCTCCGCCGGATTCTCGGCGAGCACTTCGTCCACCCATCGCGCGAGCGCCCCGGCGTCGCGCTCCTGGATCAGCCCCTCGCGCTCGGCGATGGCGCGCGGGTCCCCGCCTGAGGCCGAGAGCACCGCGAAGACCTTCTTCGCCGCGGTGTGGCTGAGCGCGCCCTCATGCACGAGGTCGGTGAGCTGGGCGAGGAGCGCGGGGGTGACCTTGGAATCGGACACGCGCGCGCCGTTCGCGTTCGCCCACGCGAGGAGCTCGGTGATCATCCAGTTCGCGGCGGCCTTGGGGTCGCCGTGCTTCTGGGCCTGCACGACGGCCTCGAAGTAGTGCGCGCGCTCGCGGGTGGCGGTGAGGAGCTCGGCGTCGGAGGCGCCGCGGCCGGAGTCGCTCACGCCCGGCGCGGAGTCATCGATGCCATAGTCCCCCTTGAACCGCGCCCGCTTCGCGCGCGGGAGCTCGCGCATCTGCGAGCGCGTGGCGTCGAGGAACTCCTTCGGGATCACGAGCGGGAGGAGGTCGGGCTCCGGGAAGTAGCGGTAGTCGTGGCTCCCCTCCTTGGAGCGCGCGGGCCGCACTTCCTGCTTCGCGGCGTCCCACAACATGGTCTGCTGCTCCACGCGCCCGCCGGCGGCGAGCACCGCGCACTGCCGCCGGTACTCGATGTCGAGCGCCTGCTGCACGCCCGAGATCGAGTTCATGTTCTTGACTTCCGTCTTCGTGCCGAGCGTGCGCTCGCCGCGGCGGCGCGCGCTCACGTTCGCGTCCACGCGGAGGCTTCCCTCCTCCATGTTCGCGTCGCTCACGTCCACGTACTCGAGCAGGAGCTTGAGCTCGCGCAGGTACTCCCCCGCCTCGAACGGACTGCGCAGGTCGGGTTCGCTCACGATCTCGATGAGCGGCACGCCGGCGCGATTGAGGTCGATGGCCGTCACGCCGGGATAGCGATCGTGCACCGACTTCCCCGAATCCTCCTCGAGGTGCACGCGCGTGATGCCGATCGCCTGTGTGCCGCCGTTCGCGCCCCAGATCTCGAGTTTCCCGCGCTCCGCGAGGGGCTTGTCGTACTGCGAGATCTGGAATCCTTTCGGGAGGTCGGGATAGAAGTAGTTCTTGCGCGCGAAGACCGACCGTTCGTTGAGCGTGCAGCCCAGCGCGCTCGCGGCGCGCAACGCGAGGCGCACCGCCTGCTCGTTGAGCACCGGGAGCGTGCCCGGGAGCGCGAGGCAGACCGGGCAGGTGTTCTCGTTGGGCGGGGCGCCGTATCCGGCGCTGCACGAACAGAACGCCTTGGTGCGCGTCTTGAGCTGCACGTGCACCTCGAGGCCCACCACCATCTCGAACTCGTGCGTGGCCGCGCTCACGCGTGCGCCTCCGCGCCGAGCGCGTCCTCCACGGCGTACGCGACGCGGAACATCGCGGGCTCGTCGAGATGGTTCGCGATGATCTGCCCGCCGACGGGCAGGCCATCGACGCGCCCCACCGGCACCGACATCGCGGGGACCCCCGCGAGGTTCGCCGTCGCCGTGAAGATGTCGTTCATGTACATCTCGTACGGATCGGCCTTGGCGCCGAACTTGAACGCGGGGGTGGGGGTGGTGGGGGTGAACAGCGCGTGCACGCCCGCGGCGAACGCCGCGCGGAAATCCGCGGCGATGAGCGAGCGCACCTCCTGCGCGCGCTTGTAGTACGCATCGTAGTAGCCGGCCGAGAGCACGTACGTGCCGAGGAGGATGCGGCGGGTGACTTCGGGGCCGAAGCCGCCGGAGCGCGTGGCCTCGTACATGGCGCGGAGGCCCTCCCCTTCCAAGCGCAGTCCGTACCGCACGCCATCGAAACGCGCGAGGTTCGAGCTCGCCTCGGCGGGGGCCACGATATAGTAGACCGGGATCGCGAGCGCCGTGTGCGGGAGGGAGACCGCGCGCACCTCCGCGCCGCGCGACGCGAGGCGCTCGAGCGCGCGATCGCAGAGGGCGGCGATGCGCGGATCGAGATGCTCGGGGAAGTACTCGCGCGGGCGGCCGATGACCAGGCCCGTGAGGTCCTTCGTCCGCCCGCGCTCGGCGCGCACGGCGGGGACCGGCACGTCGACGCTCGTGCTGTCGAGCGGATCGCGGCCGGCCACGATCTCGAGCGCGAGTGCGGCGTCGTCCACCTCGCGGCCGAACATCGCCACATGATCGAGCGAGCTCGCGAAGGCGACGAGTCCGAACCGGCTCACGCGACCGTACGTGGGCTTCACGCCCACCACGCCGCAGAACGCGGCCGGCTGGCGCACGGATCCGCCCGTCTCCGAGCCGAGCGCGATGCGCACGATGCCGGAGGCCACGGCCGCCGCCGAGCCGCCGGAGGAGCCGCCGGGCACGCGCGAGGGGTCGATCGGATTCTTGGCGGGCCCGTACGCGCTGTACTCGTTGGAGGAGCCCATCGCGAATTCGTCGCAGTTGGTCTTGCCGACGAGCACGCCCCCCGCGGCATCGAGGCGCGAGACGCAGGTGGCCGCGTAGGGGCTCACGTAGCCGCGCAGAATGTGCGAGCCGCACGTGGTCGGGAGTCCGAGCGTCGCGAAGTTGTCCTTCACCATGTAGGGCACGCCCGCGAGCGGACCCGCCGCAACGCGCGCATCGCGCTCGCGCGCCGCCTCGAGCGACGCGTCGCGATCGCTCCAGAGCACGCAATTCAGCCCGTCCTTCCCCGCCTTCACGTCGTCCATCCGGCGGAAGCTCTCGGCGACGCGCTCGACGGCCGTCACTCGTCCTCGCTCTCGTGCGTGGCGAGCCGCGGCACGAGGAAGAAGCCATCGCGCATGGAGGGGGCGAACGATTCGCGCGGGGCGGCCAATTGGATGGGCGGCCCTTCGTCGCGGCGCAGGGGCGTGGGCGCGCTGCCGAACGCCGGCGGGGCGGCGGCGCTCACATCCACGTCGCGGAGCACGTCCATGTGCGCGAGGATGCCGTTGAGCTGCGCCACCAGCTCGGGCACGCGCTCCTCGGGGATCGCGAGGCGCGCGAGCGCCGCGATGTGCTTCACGTCGTCACGCGTGACGGCCATTCACTCCCATCCGCGTTCGAGACCGGCGTGCATCACCACGAGCTTCTTCCTCCCGATCGATTCGTCGTCGAAGTCCACCGTGACCTTGCAATCGCGCCCCGTGCCCGTGAGCTCGGCCACGGTGCCGCTGCCGAACTTCGCGTGGCGCACCCGCTCCCCCTTCACGAGGCGCGGCGCGTCCTGCGACGCCTCTTCGGGATCGTGGCGGAAGTCGAAGTCGCGCTCCACCGGCATCCCCGGCCGCCGCAGCGACGGCGTGAGGAAGAGCGCGGCCTTGCCCGTGGACCGGAGGCGGATCGTGGAGCGCGTGTCGAGCAGCGCGGTGGGGATCGGCGCGAGCAAGCTGGACGCGATCGCGGGCAGGTTCTCGCCGTTGCGCCGCCGGCTGCGCGCGTGCGTGAGATAGAGCTTCCGCTCGGCGCGCGTGATCCCCACGTAGAACAAGCGGCGCTCCTCCTCGAGCTCCTCGGGCGCGTCCATCGCGCGGCGGAGGGGGAAGAGCCCCTCCTCGAGCCCGGTGATGAAGACGACCGGGAACTCGAGCCCCTTGGCGTTGTGCACCGTCATGAGCGTGAGCGCGTCGGCATCGGGATCGAGGCGATCGAAATCGGTGACGAGCGACGCGCGCTGCAGGAAATGATCGAGGGGCGTGAGGCCGAGCTCCCCGCCCTCTTCGTCCTCCGCCTCGCTCGCGGACGAGATGAGCTCGCGCACGTTCTCGAGCCGTTCCTCGCCCTCGGGGCCTTCCGCGCGCAGCGCGTCCGCGAACTTGGTCTCGTCGATGATCACGCGCAGCAGCTCATCCACCGCCGCGTTGGCGGCGCGCTCGCGGAGCGACGTGATCAGCGCCGCGAACGATGCGAGCGCCTTCTGCGCCGCGGGGCGGAACGCGCCGATGAGGTCCGGACGCCCCGCCGCGTCCACCGCGGAGACGCCGGCCGCGCGGGCCGCCGTCGCGAGCGCGTCGATGGTCGAATCCCCCACGCCGCGTTTCGGCACCGCGACCGCGCGGCGGAAGGCCTCGACGTCCGCGGGGTTCGCGACGAGCTTGAGGTACGCCATCAGGTCGCGGATCTCGCGCCGGTCGAAGAAGCGCACCGCGCCCACGAGGCGGTACGGCATCGCGCGCCGGCGGAGCACTTCCTCGAAGGCGCGGCTCTGCGCGTTGGTGCGGTAGAGCACCGCCACGTCGCCGAGCGCGAGCGAGCGGTCCTTGCCGCGCAGCGACTCGACTTCGTCCGCCACCCACTCCGCTTCGTCGCGCTCGTCGAGCGCGCCGGTGAGCGTGACGGGCTCGCCGCTCGCCTGCGTGGCGCGCAGCGTCTTGCCGCGGCGCCCGACGTTGGCCGAGATCGCCGCGTTGGCGACGGCGAGCACCTCGGGGGTGGAGCGGTAGTTCTCCTCGAGGCGCACCACGCGAGCCGCGGGGAAGTCGCGCTCGAAGTCGAGGATGTTCCGGATGTCGGCGCCGCGCCACCCGTAGATGGATTGGTCGTCGTCGCCCACCACCTGCACGTTGCCGTGCTCGCCGCCGAGGAGCTTCACGAGCTGGTACTGCGCGCGATTGGTGTCTTGATGCTCGTCCACCAGGATGTACTGGAAGCGCGCGCGGTAGGCGGCCAGCCGGTCGGGGTGCTCCTGCAGGATGCGCACCGGGAGCACGAGGAGGTCGTCGAAGTCGACGGCGTTCGACTCGCGGTACGTGGTCTCGAGGAGCTCGTACACGCGCGCGGCCGCGCGGCTCAGCGGGTCGAGCGCGAGACCGGCGTACTCCGCGGCGCCGACCATCGCGTTCTTCGCGTCGGAGATCGCGCGGCGGATCGCGGCGGGCGCCCATTGCTTGGCGCTGAGCTGCAGCCGCTCCATGGCGCGCTTGGTCGCGGCGAGCGCGTCGTCCTCATCGTAGATCGTGAAGGCGCGCGAGCGCCGGGCGAGCGGCGCCTCGAGGCGCAGGATGCGCGCGCCCACGGAGTGGAACGTCCCCGCCCACATCCCCACCGGCTCAGCGCCCAGCAGGCGCGAGACGCGCTCGCGCATCTCCCCCGCGGCCTTGTTCGTGAAGGTGAGCGCGAGGATCCGCTCGGGGCGCACGCCGCGCTGCTCGATGAGCCGCGCGATGCGCGTGGTGAGCACACGCGTCTTCCCCGACCCGGCGCCGGCCAGCACGAGCATCGGCCCTTCGTCGTGGAGCACCGCCTCGCGCTGCGCCGCGTTGAGGCGCTCGAGCATCGCCTCCTCGGCGTGCACGCTCATCGTCATCCGGGAAGTATAACGTCGAAGGTCGCGCCCTTCTCGGACGGCGCGAGGAGGAGCCGCCCGCCGTGATTCTCCTCGACGATGCGCTTCGTGAGCGAGAGGCCGATCCCCCACCCCGTCTGCTTCGTGGAGAAGCCGGGCTCGAAGATGCGCGAGCGGATCTCGCGCGGCACGCCCGGGCCGTCGTCCGCGATGCGCACGCGCACGCGTTCGGGATCGAGGCGCTTGGTGGTCATGTACATGCGCCCGCCACGGCCCGCGAGGGCGTCGAGCCCGTTCTTCACCAGCACCTCGAGCGCCCACTCGAGGAGCACTTCGTCGCCGTCGATCACGATCGGCTCCGTGCCCCCGCTCGCGACGATCGTCACCCGATGCGCCAGCGTGGGGACCCGCGCCTGGAAGTACGCGCCCACGCGCGTGACGAGCGCCCCCAGGTCCACCTTCTCCTTCCGCACCGGGCGTCCGATGCGCTCGAAGCGGTGCGACACGCGCTGCAGCCGCTCGAGGTCGCCCTCCATATGCGCCAGCGCGGACGTGGAGACGTCGTCCCCGGTGCGCTCGCGCAGGAGCTCGAGCCACCCGCTCAGGCTCGAGAGCGGCGTCGCGAGCTGATGCGCGGACTCGCGCGCCATCCCCGCCCACACGTGCTCACGATCGGCGCGGCTCCGCGTGCGCACCGTGTAGACGCCCACGAGGAACACGAGCGCGAGGAGCGACGCGAGCGCCGCCGGGATGAAGCGCAGGCTCGTGGTGAGACGGCTGTCGCCGAAGTGGACCTTGCCGATGCCCGGCTCCTCCACCGGCGGGTTCAGCCGGTCGAGCACCGGCACGTACTCCTGCACGCGCGGATCGCTGAGGTCGCTCTCGAACGGGAGATTGGCCTTCGCCGTGGGATGCCCCGCGGTGTCGGTCACGATCACGGGGACGCCGAGCGCGCTGATGTGCTGCGAGATGTCGAGGAGCGCGGCGTTCCCCGACTCCTCGCGTGGATCGGAGAGCGCGCGATAGACGCGCGCGTACATCTGCCCCGATCGGCTCGCGTCGGCGCGCAGCTCGGTGACCACGCTGCGCGAGTACGCGATGTACACCGTGAGCAGGACGGCGACGACGAGCCCGAGGAACACCACCGACGCGCGGCCGCGCATCGGCTAGGCGAGCAGGTCGGCGCCGAGGTACGGCCGCAGCGCCTGCGGCACCGCGACCGCGCCGTCCGCGCGTTGATAGTGTTCGAGGAGCGCGATGATCGTGCGCGGGAAGGCGAGCCCCGAGCCGTTGAGCGTGTGCACGAACCGCGGCTTCTCCCCGGGCGCGGGGCGATACCGGATGTTCGCGCGCCGCGCCTGGAAGTCGGTGCACACGCTGCACGAGCTCACCTCGAGCCACTTCCCCACGCCGGGGGCCCACACCTCGAGATCGTACGTCATCGCGCTCGCGAATCCCGTGTCCCCCGCGGCGAGGAGCACCACGCGGTACGGGAGTCCCAGGCGCTGCAGCACCGCCTCGGCGTGCCCCGTGAGCGCGTCGAGCTGCTGCGCCGACGTCTCGGGGGTGGCCACACGCACGAGCTCGACCTTGTCGAATTGGTGCACACGGATGAGCCCGCGCGTGTCCTTCCCGGCGGCGCCCGCTTCGCGGCGGAAGCACGGCGTGTAGGCGGTGAGCGCGATCGGGAGCGCGGCCGCGTCGAGCACCTCGTCGCGATAGAGGTTCGTGACCGGCACCTCGGCCGTGGGCACGAGGAAGAGATCGCCGTCCGAGGTGCGGTACATGTCGTCCTCGAACTTGGGGAGCTGGCCCGTGCCCGTCATCGTCGCGCGGTTCACGAGATACGGCACCACCGTCTCCTCGTAGCCGTGCTCGCGCGTGTGAAGGTCGAGCATGAAGTTCATGAGCGCGCGCACGAGCCGCGCGCCGAGGCCGCGCATCACGATGAAGCCCGATCCCGAGATCTTCGCGCCGCGCGCGAGGTCGAGGATGCCGAGCTTCTCGCCGATCTCCCAGTGCGGCGCCACCCCGGCGGACGCGCGAGGTTCCCCCCACGTGCGCACCACCGTGTTCGATTCCTCGCCCCCCTCGGGGACGGCGGGGAGCACGAGATTGGGGATCGTCATGAGGATCGCCTCGAGCTCCTGCTCCGCGGCGGCGAGCTTGGTCTCGAGCGCGGTGATCTCGTCGCCGAGCGCGCGCGTCTGGGCGATCAGCGCATCGGCATCTTCCTTGGCCTTTTTGCGGCGCGCCACCTCCTGCGAGGCGGTGTTGCGCGCGGCCTTCTTCTCGTCCGCTTGCTGGATGTACGTGCGGCGCTCGCGCTCGAGCGCCGCGGCGCGGTCGAGCGCCGGCGCGTACGCCTCGAGCACCCGGCGCCGCCGCAATCCGTCCCGCAACGCCTGCGGGTCCTCACGCAGCAGCCGGATGTCGTGCACGGCTCAGTGCGGGGGGATGCCGGCCTGGAACGACGTGTAGCCGCAGATCGGATCGCTCACCATGTGATAGTACACCGTGAGCCCGTCCGGCGCGGAGAGCGCGTTGTACGGGTAGTAGTGGACGCTGTCGATGATGAACTTCGAGTACACGTAGTGCTGCGTCGTATATGGGAGGAGCGAACACCCCGCGGTCACCGCCTGGATCATGAACACGGATCCGGGGGCGATCGGCAGCGGCGTCGAGTCGTTGTACCCGATGGTGGGCGCGTCGGTGATCGAGTCGAAGTCCGTCGTGAGCGAGAGCCATCCCGCGGAGCCGGCGGAGCTCACGACCATCGGCGGGAGCAAGGTCGCTTGCGTCCCCTCGATGTCCACCGCGAAGTCGAAATGATTGGGCGGCTCGGCGATCACCGGCGCCGGGATGCACGTGTTCACGCCGGTCGGTCCGTTCGCCGGCCCGCCGTTGAGCGAGAAGATGCCCGCGGTGTCGAATTGGGTCGTGATGCCCACCCCAGACGAGCCGGTGGTGCAGTCGTACCGAGTGGAAGACGTGGTCGCGGGACCGCAGGCCATAGCGAGCAGGATCGCGGCCGCGGTGAGCGGCAGCGGGAGTGAACGGAACTTCATCGTCACGGGTGGCGGAGGAGGCGGAACGCGCGCTGCGACACCAAGGATACCCCGCCATCAGAGGGAGTTCAAGCCGTTCTGCGCGCTTGACTTGGCCCTCGCGGCACATGTAGCTTCGCAACACCCGAACCCCACCTGATGCCCACTCTCCGAGACCTGGTCGGCGTCCTCCGTCAGCGCGAAGGCGTGGAGGCGGCGGTCGTCCTGGGACGCGACGGCCTCCTGATCGACAGCGACGTGCAGAGCGCCATCGATCCCGAGAGCATGGCGGCGCTCATCCCGCAGATCGTCGCGGCGGGGGACGAATTCGGCGCGAGCGACGGGCGCGGCGGCATCCAGACCGCGATCCTCGAATACCAGCACGGCATCGCCGTGATCTGCATCCTGAACGCGGACGCGATCCTCATGGTGCTCGCCCAGCCGTCCGCGAACCTCGGCAGCCTCCTCTTCGAGTTGCGGCGCAACCGCGCGAACATCGCCGCGCTCGTCTAGCGCGATGGCCGAGGGCGCCCGGCGCCTCCACGTGCTCGTCGCCGACGACGAACCGCACATCGGCCGGATCATCAAGATGAAACTCGAGCAAGGCCCGTTCGCGGTGACGCTCGCGTACGATGGGCAGGAGGCGCTCGCGGCCGTGGAGGGCGATCCCGAGCTCGCGCTCGCGCTCCTCGACGTGATGATGCCCAAGATGAGCGGGCTCGACGTGCTCGCGAAGCTCCGCGCCGACGGCCGCCATCACGCCCTCCCCTGCATCATCCTCACCGCCGCCGGTCAGGAACAGCATTACCGCCAGGCGATGGCGCTCGGCGCGAGCGAGTTCCTCACGAAGCCGTTCAGCCCGAAGAAATTGTACGCGCGCGTGGCGGAGCTCACCGGCGTGTCCCCCGACGATCCGGGCGGAGACATCGCATGAGCCGCTGGGCCGTGATCCTCGCAGGGGGCGTGGGCTCGCGGTTCTGGCCGCTGTCCACGCCGTCGAGTCCCAAGCAGCTGCTCGCGCTCGTGACGAAACGGCCGCTGCTGGTGGACACGGTGCGCCGTCTCGCGCCGAGCGTCCCGCCGTCGCGCACGCTCGTGATCACCAACGCGACGCTGGCCGCCGCGGTGCGCCGCGCGCTGCCGAAGCTCCCGAAACAGAACGTGATCGCGGAGCCGAAGAGCGCGGGCACCGCGCCCGCGCTCGCGTGGGCGGCGGTGGAGATCCTGCGTCGCGATCCCGGAGGCACGATGCTCTGCGTGCACGCGGACTGGTCGATCGCCGATGAGGATGGGTTCCGCGGAGCGCTCGAGCGCGCCGCGGACGTGGCCGAGCAGACGCAGCGCCTCGTCACCGTGGGTGTGGTGCCGACGCGCCCCGATCCCGGCTTCGGCTACATCCGCCCGGGGGGCGCGGCGGGCCCGGAGGCCCGGCGCGTGGAGAAGTTCATCGAGAAACCCGACCGCGCCACGGCCGCGAAGCTCATCGCCCAAGGCTGCCTGTGGAATTCGGGGATCTTCGTGTGGCGTGCCGCGGACCTCGTCCTCGAGGTACGGGCGCACTGCCCGGAGGTGGCGGTGGCGCTCCCGAAGGCGGAGCGCGGGCAGCTGAGCGCGTTCTTCAAGGGGTGCATCCCGATCTCGGTGGACCACGGCGTGCTCGAGCGGAGCACCAAGGTGCTCGTGGTGCCCGGCGAGTTCGGCTGGGATGACGTGGGCACGTGGGCGGCGCTGCACCGCGTGCGCGCGCGCGACGCCGCGGACAACGCCGCCGCGGGGGACGCGCACCTGGTGCAGGCGCGCGGCAACGTGGTGCACGCCGAGGGGCACACGGTGGTGCTCTATGGCGTGGACGATCTCGTAGTGGTCGCGCGCGACGGGATCACGCTCGTGACCACGCGCGAGAAGGCGGCAGACCTCAAGACGCTCGTGGACGCGCTCCCCCCCAAGGTGCGCGAGCGCCCGTGACCGCCTCGTCCCCGCTGTACCTCTACGACGACGCGCAGGCGCGCGGCTTCGAACCGTTCGCGCTCACGCGCCCGGTGAGCGAGCTGCGCGCGGGCACGGAGCTCCTGCGGCGCCGCTGGGAGATCGCGCTCGGCACGAGCGCCGCGGGGACGATCGCGGCCCCGCATCTCGCCGACTTCACGGAGGACGGGGCGCCACGCGCCGCGCAGGGGACGATCCCCGCGGGAGCCGTCGTGGCGCAGAGCCGGTTCGCGCCCGCGCTCGGGAGCGTGCGCCGCGGCGGCGTCGCCAACGTGTGGACGAACGGCGGCCGCGTGGCGGCGCTCCGGCTCGAGAGCGCGATCAGCGTGGAGGCGTTCGGCGCGGGGGGCGTCGCGCTCGACACGCTGCGCCCCGCCACGGGGAGCATGGTGGAGATCGCGGGACACTGGATCGACGACGTCTGGCAGTTCATCGCGCATCTGCTGCCGATGCTGCGCGCGGACATCGAGGCGATCGGCCCGGCGCTGTCGTGCGCGCCGATCGAGCACGCGACGGTGATCGGCCCGCACGCGGTGTACGTGGAGCGCGGCGCGACGGTGGAGCCGCTCGTGGTGATCGACGCGACCAACGGGCCCGTGGCCGTGATGGCCGGCGCCACGGTGCGCGCGTTCACGAGGCTGGTGGGCCCGTGCTACATCGGCGCGAACACGCAGATCCTCGGCGACCGCGTGCACGGCTGCGCGATCGGCGAGATGAGCGTGATCAAGGGGGAGATCAGCGAGACGATCGTCACCGGCCACGCGAACAAGGGGCACGAAGGGTTCGTGGGCCACTCGATCCTCGGCCGTTGGGTGAACCTCGGCGCCGGCACGATCACGAGCAATCTCAAGAACACGTACGGGAGCGTGAGCCTGTGGACGCCGAACGGCGAGCGCGACACCGGCTTGGTGAAGCTCGGCACGATGTTCGGCGACCACGTGAAGACGGGGATCGGCACGCGCTTCAATACGGGCTCGGTGGTCGGCGCGGGATCGAACGTGTACGGGAGCGCGGCGATCCCGCGGCGCGTGCCGGCGTTCTCGTGGGGAGACGGCGCATCGCTCACGGAGTACAAGATCGAGCAATTCCTGAACGCGACGGAGCGCGCGATGGGACGGCGGCAGATCGCCCTCGGCGAGGCGGCGCGGCGGCAGCTGCGCGCGGCGCACGCGCTCGCCCGCGCGGCGGCGGCGCGCGGCTAGCGCGGCGCTTCGAATCGCGCGGTGTACGCGCGCACCCGCTCGAGATAATCGCGCGCTTCCGCGCTGTCGGCGCCGAGCGCGCCGAGGTGATCCGTCCACGCGGGGCCGTAGCGCGCGACGAGATCGTGCACGCGGATGTACCCGCGGTTGTAGCAGACGGTGACGAGGTCGATGAGCTGCGATTCGGTGAGCGGCTTCCCGCCGTTGAGGCGCTCGCGGGCGAAGGTGCCGTAGCCCCCCGGCCAGAAGTCGGTGCTCCACTTGTTCTCGAGGAGCCGCACCCAGAAGGCGGCCGCGCGCGCGGCGTGCCGGGGGTCGAACAGGTACTCGGTGCGCGACGTGATCGCGCCGCGGCGCAACAGCGAGTCGATGGCCGCCTTGCCGAGCGTGTCGCGATGGATGTACCGCGACCGCGGCCACGCGCGCACCTCCGGGCCCATCCACTGGAAGTGCCATTCGGTGACCATGCGGCGCAGATCGAGATCGGTGCCGGCGGTGAGCTGCGCGAGCCCGAGCGCAGGCACGGCGCTCACCGCGAGCGAGTCCCCCGCGCTCTCCTTGATGAGGAGCGCGAGGAGATAGCCCGGCGCGATGCCGAGCCGCTCGTCCGCGCCGTCGCGCTCGAGGCGCGGCGCGATGCTGTCCATGAGGAAGCCCCAGTTCGCCTCACTCACGACCCGGATGCTCCCGTTCGCATTGCGGATGGAATCCCGCGGCACGTGCGCCACGCGATCGTCGGGCGCCGCGTGGAATCGCAGCTCCTGCGCCCGCACGTTGGCGGCCGCGAGCACCGTGGCGAGGAGGAGAGCTCGCATCGTGCGTGCAATATCACCGCGCCGGATACGAAACGGGGGCCCAGCCTTCGCCGGACCCCCGCCGTTGCCCTTCACTTCCGTTGACTGTCGTCGACTGTCGTCGACTGTCGTCGACTGTCGTCGACTGTCGTCGACTGTCGTCCTAGTACATCCCTCCCATCCCACCGCCCGGCCCGCCCGCCGGCATCGCCGACTTCTCTTCCTTCTTCTCCACGACGATCGCTTCCGTCGTGAGGAGGAGGCTGGCGATCGAGGCCGCGTTCTGCAGCGCCGTGCGCGTGACCTTGGTCGGGTCGATCACGCCGGCCTGCATCAGGTCCTCGTACACGTCGGTGAGCGCGTTGAAGCCGAACTTGTCGTCCTTGCTCGTGCGCACCTTCTCCAGCACGATCGAGCCTTCCGCGCCCGCGTTCTGCACGATCATGCGGAGCGGTTCCTCGACCGCGCGGCGGATGATGTCGACGCCGATCTGCTCGTCGGCTTCGGCGAGCTTCACGTTCTTGAGCGCCCGCTGCGCGCGGATGAGCGCGACGCCGCCGCCCGGAACGATCCCCTCTTCGACGGCCGCGCGGGTCGCATGGAGCGCGTCCTCGACGCGGGCCTTCTTCTCCTTCATCTCGCTCTCGGTAGCCGCGCCCACGTTGATCACCGCCACGCCGCCGGCGAGCTTCGCGAGCCGCTCCTGGAGCTTCTCCTTGTCATAGTCGCTCGTCGACTTGTCGATCTGCGTGCGGATCTCCTTCACGCGGCCCTGGATGTCGGCCTCGGAGCCCGCGCCGTCGATGAGCGTGGTGTTGTCCTTGTCGACCACGATGCGCTTGGCCTTGCCCAGCGACGTGATCTGCGTGTTCTCGAGCTTGAAGCCCATCTCCTCGCTGATCACCTGGCCGGCGGTCAGCTTCGAGATGTCGATCAGCATCTCCTTGCGGCGGTCGCCGAAGCCGGGCGCCTTCACCGCGCACACGCGCAGCGTGCCGCGGATCTTGTTCACGACGAGCGTCGCGAGCGCCTCACCCTCGATGTCCTCCGCGATGATCAGGAGGGGCTTGCCCATCTGCGCCACCTTCTCGAGCACCGGGAGGAGGTCCTTCATCGACGACACCTTCTTGTCGTGGATGAGGATGAGCGCATCCTCGAGCACCGCTTCCATCTTGTCCGGATCGGTGACGAAGTAGGGCGAGAGGTAGCCGCGGTCGAACTGCATGCCGTCCACCGTCTCCAGCTCGGTGGCGAGGCCCTTGGCCTCCTCGACCGTGATCACGCCGTCCTTGCCGACCTTCTCCATCGCCTCGGCGATGAGATCGCCGATCTCCTTGTCGTTGTTCGCGGAGATGGAACCGACCTGCGCGATCTCCTTCTTGCCGGCGGTCGGGACCGAGATCTTCTTGAGCTCCTCCACGATCGCGGTGACGGCCTTCTCGATGCCGCGCTTGAGCGCCATCGGGTTCGCGCCCGCGGTCACGTTCTTGAGCCCTTCGCGGAAGATCGCCTGCGCGAGCACCGTCGCGGTGGTCGTGCCGTCGCCCGCGAGATCGGAGGTCTTGGTCGCGACCTCCTTCACCATCTGCGCGCCCATGTTCTCGAGCGGATCAGCGAGCTCGATCTCCTTCGCGACCGTCACGCCATCCTTGGTGACGGTGGGGGCGCCGAACTTCTTGTCGATGACGACGTTCCGTCCCTTCGGGCCGAGGGTGACCTTCACCGCCTCGGCGAGCTGGTCGACGCCGCGCTTGAGTGCAGCGCGCGCCTCCGTGTTGAAATAGAGTTCCTTCGCGGCCATATGCGTGTCTCTCTGGTGAGTGTGGTGTGCGTCAGTTCGTGATCGCGAGGACGTCGCTCTCGCGGAGGATCAGGTACTGCTCGCCATCGAGCGTGACCTCGGTGCCGGAGTACTTCCCGTAGAGCACCTTGTCACCGACCTTCACTTCCATCGGGACGCGCTTGTCCTTCTCGTACCGGCCCGGCCCGGCGGCGACGATCTCGCCGACCTGCGGCTTCTCCTTCGCCGTGTCGGGGATGTAGAGCCCGCCACGCATCGACTCGGCCTCTTCCATCGGGCGCACGACGACGCGATCAGCGAGGGGCTCGACCTTCACCGCCTTCGCGCTCTTGGTAGCCATGAGGTGGATCCTCCATATAGTAGATTGGCTGTTAGCACTCAACCATCGTGAGTGCCAGCGGGTGAAGATAGGTTAATCAATCACCAGCGTCAAGAAGGGAATCTACGTGACCATGTAGATCGGAAGTATCTGCAGGACAAGCATTTACATGGACGTTGCAACCCTGTGACCCTGGCGCGATCGCTCGCCAACCGGTATCGTGCGCGCCGCTTGTGCCCCCGTGTCGTCCCTTCTCGAGGAGATCCATGCGCTCTCGCCTGTCCGTAGCCGCCGCGACGTTCGTGCTTGCGGCGTGCGCGCGTACTCAAGTGGTCCAAGGGCCCTGCGCCAAGGTGAACGGCGCCGACGTGTGCACGTGGGGGGAGATGAAGGGCGATGCCATCACGTCCTTCGGCGCCACGATCCCCCTGACCGCGATCAAGAACGCGCCGGCCTCCGTCCCCATGGCGTGGCCACCGGTGGCCGAGGCGGCCATCGCACTCCCGGATGCGGTGAGGCTGGCCACGGGATACCAGCTGCTCACGATCTACTGGGAACCGGGGGGCCATCCGCCGGCCACCTTCGCGGTGCCCCACTGGGACTTCCACTTCTATAGCCTGAGCGCCGCCCAGCTCGCGGCGCTCAGCTGCGCCGACAGCGCGAAGCCCGCGGTCCTCCCCGCGAACTACGTGCTCCCCGACATGGCCATCCCCGGGGTCGGGATGCTCGCGGGGCTCTGCGTGCCGCAGATGGGGATGCACTCACTCCCCGGCGCCGACATGACGGCCACCGCGCCCTTCCACGCCTCGATGGTCATCGGCTACTACCACCAGCAGCCCGTGTTCGTCGAGCCGATGCTCGCGCACGCGACGCTCCTCGCCGCGAAGAGCTTCGAGCTGGACGTGCCGACCATCCCCGGACAAGCCTCCGGGGTGCATACGCCGGCGCACTTCCGCGCGGATTACGACAGCGCGGCCGCGGCATATCGCTTCGCCTTCTCCACGGCAGCCGCCGGAACGAAGTAGCGGCGCCTCCGCCGCGGCGCTACATCGCGAAGGCCGCGAGCACCGCGAGATCCGTGACCGCCCACGCCGCCAGCGCGGTGTACATGCCGCGCTGGTGCTGCGCGGGGGTCATGCGCCCGTGATCCAGCGTCCAAGGGAGGAGAACCGCGGTCCACGACCCCGCCGCGAGCACGAGCGCCCCCCACTGCCAGAGCTCGATCCGCATCCGCCAGCCCGACCACGCGAGCATCGCGAACGCGATGACCGCCGCCGCATCGGCCACGACCAAGCTTCCGCGCATGCCGAGACGGAGCGCGAGGGTGCGGTCGCCGCGGCGCGCGTCCTCGTCGAATTGGTAGAGCTGGGTGAGCGGATAGAGCGACGCGAAGAGCGCGCAGAAGCTCCAGAGCACGACCGCCATCGCCAGCGGGAGCGCGCGTCCGGTGAGCGCCCACCCCGCGTACGGCGTGAGCGTACCGAAGCCCACCATGTTGATCACCCAGTCCGCGCCCGCGACGGCCTTGAGCCGGATGGGCGGGACGCTGTACAGGATGGACATCACGAAGCAGCACGCATAGGCCAGCGTGAATCCGCGCGGCGCCAACATCGCGAGCAGCTGGCCCGCGGCCATCAGGGCGAACGCGAACGCGGCCAGGTGCTTCGGCGGCGCCGGGGGGGCGTCGAGATAGCCGATGTCCCCTTCGTCCTTGTCGAACGCGCTGTTGAGTGCGAGCGTGCCGCCGTTGCCGAACAGCACCCACACTACGAGTCCGAACGCGAGCGCGCGCCAGTGCGCTCCGGCGAGCGTGCCGCGCAGTCCGACGGCGAGCACGAAGCCGAGCGCCGTGTGCGCGGCCATGATGGGCCATTCGCGCGGGCGGAGATGGAGCACGTAGCTGAACGATTCGCCCGGCAACACGCGGTAGCCGAGGCGGCGGATCGCGCCCGTCACTGCGATGCCGGCTCCAGCAGCGCGTACGCCATCTGCAAACCGTACAGCGTGAGATAGGGCTCGACGCGCTCGATCTCCTCGCAGAGCGGCGCCACGATGTCGGCGAGCCCGCCGGTGGCCACCACCTTGGGCGTGCGCTCGGTGGGCCATTCCTTCTTCAAGCGGCGCACGAGACCGTCGATCATGTCGGCCGTGCCGAGCATCACGCCGGCGCGGATGCATTCCTCGGTGCGGCGGCCGAGCGCGCGCTTCGGGGGCACGAGCTCGGTCGCCGGCAGCTTCGACGTGCGGCGGATGAGCGTGTCCGCGCTCGTGCGCAGTCCCGGCGCGATGATCCCGCCCAGGAACACGCCCTCCGCGGTGATGCAGTCGTACGTGGTGGCGGTGCCGAGGTCGACCACGATGGTGTCCGTGCCGTAGATGCGGCTCGCCGCGAGCGTGTTGATGAGGCGGTCGGCGCCCACGGTGGCGGGCTCCTCCACATCCAGCACGATCGGGAGCGCCGAGCTCGCGTCGATCACGCGCGCGGTCACGCCGAACGTGGCGTGGCAGGCGAGCACGAGCGGGCCGGTGACGGCCGGGACCACGGAGCCGATCGCCGCGCCGAGGATCTCGCGCTTGTCGATGCGGCCGTGATCGAGGAGGCCGTCGATGAGAATGGAATGCTCGTCCGGCGTGCGCGAGGCGTCAGTGTTCACGCGCCAGTGCGCCTTGAGCTTCTCGGCCGCGAAGAGGCCGATCGTGGTCTCGGTGTTGCCGACGTCGAAGACGATGATCACGAGCCCGCTCCCTCCTCGAGCACCAGCGAACCGCTCCGATGCACGCTCTCGCCGTTCGCGCCGGCCACGATGAGTCCGCCGCGCGCGTCGATCCCCTTCACCACGCCGGCCTCCGGTTCCCTGCACCTCCGGCCGCGCGCCACGTCGCGCTCGGCGAAGGCCGCGAGCTCGCTCGACGAGAGCGGCCCGGTGGCCGCGGCCGCGGACCGGAGCGCGGGGATCAGCTCCGAGAGAACGACCACGCGCGAGGTGCCGTCACGCAGCGCGGCGCCCGGGACGCCGCGCGGCGGGAGCAGATTGATGCCGAGTCCGATGGCGGCCCATTCGGGCTTCGCGTCGCGCCACCGCGCCTCGACCAGGATGCCGGCGAGCTTCGCGCCATGCACCAGGAGGTCGTTGGGCCACTTGAGCTGCACCGGCGCATCGGTCCAGCGATCGAGCACCCGCGCGGCGCGGAGGCCCACGCGCACCGTCATGGTCTCGAGCGCGGCCGCGTCGCGGGGGCGCTCGAGGAGCGTGAGCCAGATCCCGGCGCCGGCCGCGGAGGCCCACGGGCGGCCGGCGCGCCCCCGCCCCGCAGTCTGCTGCTCGGCGAGCACGAGCGTGCCCGCGGGAGCGCCGGACGCCGCGAGGGCGTGCGACACATCCTGCGTGCTGGTGACCGAGTCGTACACCTCGACGCGCGGGAGATCGAGGATCTGCGTGAGCGCGGCGCCGCCGCGGCCGTCGTACGTGTCGGTCGCGCCCGGGCGGCCCTCCCGCTGTTCATCCACGCGCATGGATCACCCAGATCACGACGGCTCCGAGCACGAACCGGTACACCGCGAAGATGCCGTAGCTGCGGTGCGACACGTAGCGGAGGAGCGCCGCGATCGCGAACCATCCGCTCACCGCGCTCGTGATCACGCCCACCACCAGCGGCATCCCGAAGAGCGGCGAGTGGATGAGCTCACGCCCCTCGAACGCCGCGGCCCCCGCGATGATGGGCATGCTCATGAGGAAGCTGAACGTGGCCGCCGCCTCGCGGTCGAGCGTGCACCCGCGGCCGGCCGTGATCGTGGCGCCGGAGCGGGAGACGCCGGGGACCACGGCGAAGGCCTGCGCGAGGCCGATCACCATCGCGTCCCACGCGCGCATCTGGCCGAGCGGGCGCGCCTGCGGCGCGAGGCGATCGACCAGCCAGAGCAGCACCCCCATGATGATGAGCGGCTGCACGATCACCGCGGGACCGCGGAACACGCTCTCCGCCTGCTTCTGCAGGAGGACCCCCGCGATGACGCCGGGGATCGTCGCGATCACGATGTAGATCACGCGGCGCTCTTCGGTGCCCTCCACGCGCCGCGTGCGGACGATCCCCCACGCCGCGCGCGCGAGGCGGGCCCACTCGGCGCGGAAGTATCCGAGGACGGCCAGGAGCGTGCCGACATGCAGCGCGACATCGAAGGCGAGTCCGGGCTCGGGCCACCCGAAGAGCCACGGGGCGAGCGCGAGGTGCGCGGAGCTCGAGATCGGCAGGAACTCGGCGAAGCCCTGGAGGAGGCCGAGGATGAACGAGTGGAAGAGTGTCATGGGGACTTGAGGAGGGCGAAGGACCAGAAGGTGCACATGGCGAGGAGCATGGCGGTCTTGAGCGCGGTGGAACCGCCGCGATGCCCTTGGAGGATCAAGTCGATCGCGACGGCGAGCACGCCGAGCGTGGGCAAGAGCCAGTAGCGGACCTCGCGGACGAGCTCGGAGATCGCGAAGAGGACCCCGACGGTACCGATGAGGATCCCCACGACCACCCAGCGCGTGCGGGGGACGCCGATCATCATCGGGAGCGTGCGGCGCGCCCCGGCGTCGGCCTGCACGTCGTCGATGTCCTTCGCGATCTCGCGCGCGAAGTGCAGCGGCATGGCGGCGGCGCTGAGCGCGAGTCCGGACAGCGCGTTCCCGTGGCTCCACCCGCCGTACAGGAACGGCAGCGACGCGAGCACGGCCACCGTGGCGTTGCCGGCGAGCCCGATGCGCTTGATCCACGGCGTGTACGCGATCATGGCGGCGACCACGCCCACCGTGACGAGACCGAGCGCCGGCGCCGCGATGATCGCGAAGAGGAGCCCGGCGACGGCCGATCCGAGCGCGATCTCGCGCGCCGAGGTGACCGCGATGGCCCCGGACGCGACCGGCCGCGTGGAGCCGGCGCGCCGGTCGATGTCGGCGTCCTGCGCATCGTTCCACGCGTTCGCCGTGATCGTCAGCGCGATCGCGGCGAGCATCGCGGCCCAGACGTGCGGATCGCTCAGCGCGGGGCCGGGCACCGACAGCCGGGCCCCGACGGCGACGCCGAACGCCGCCATGAGCGCGTTCGGCCATCGCGCGAGGCGGAGAACCGCGCTAACCGACGACACTCTCGTAGAACCGCTCGTACCGGCCGACGATCTCATCCTGCGAGAATCGCGCGCGCGCATCCTTCGCGGCGGCGGCGCTCATCGCGCGCCAGCGTTCGGGGTCGCGCAGCACGCTCAGCGCGGCCGCGGCCATGGCATCCACATCGCCGGTCTCGCGCATGAAGCCCGTCTCCCCCTCGCGGATGAGCTCCGGGAGCCCGCCGGCCTTCGACGCCACCACGGGCACGCCGCACGCGAGCGCTTCGAGCGCGGACAAGCCGAAGCTCTCGCTCGCGCTCGGCAGCAGGAACAGGTCGGCGTTCGCGAGGAGCGGGGCGACGGCGTCGAGCTTGCCGAGGAAGTACGTCTGCTCGTGGACTCCGAGCTCGCGCGCCTGCTGCTCCGCGGCGCCGCGCTCGGGGCCGTCCCCCACCATGACGAGCGCGCTCGGCATCTCCTGGTTCACCTTGGCGAAGATCCGCACGATGTCGCCCACGCGCTTCACGGGACGGAAGTTCGACACGTGGATCAGCACCTTGCGCCCGCCGTTCACCTGCTCGCGCAGGAGGGGCGGATAGAGCGCGCGATCGTAGACGCGCGGATCCACGAAGTTCGGGATCACGTCCACGGCGCACGCGCTGCAGCCGAACGCGCGGTACGTCTCGCGCTTCAGGTACTCCGACACCGCGGTCAACCCGTCCGAGCGCTCGATGGAGAACTTCGTGATGGGCTGGAAGCTCGGGTCCTGGCCCACGAGCGTGATGTCGGTGCCATGGAGCGTGGTGATGATCCGCACGGAGCGGTCGGTCTCCTCGAGCATCTCGCGCGCGATCCAAGCGCTGGTCGCGTGCGGGATCGCGTAGTGGGCGTGCAGCAGCTCCAGGTCGTGGTCGCGCACCACTTCGTGCATGCGCACCGCGAGCGCGAGGTCGTACGGCGGATACTCGAAGAGCGGGTACCGCAGCACGTTCACTTCGTGGAAGAACACGCGGGGGAGGAAGTTCGGCAGGCGGAAGGGCTGCTGGTACGTGATGAAGTGCACCTCGTGCCCGCGCGCGGCGAGCGCGATGCCGAGCTCCGTGGCGATGGCGCCGGATCCGCCGTACGTGGGATAGCAACTGATGCCGAGTCTCACGCGTCCGCTCCTCCGTCGTCGCCTTCCCACCACGCGCGCGCCCGCTCGAGCGCGTCCTCGCGCTCCGGGTCGAGCCGCGTGACGCGCGCGCCCGCGAGCTGGTGCCGGAACCACGTGCGCTGGCGCTTCGCGTACTGCCGCGTGGCGATCGTCACCTTCTCGACGGCCGTCGCGCGTCCGATCTTGCCGCGCACGAGATCGCGCACCGTCGCGTACCCCGTCGCGTTCCACGCCGGCGCCTCCGCGGGCACCGCGGCCGCCAACCGTTCCACTTCGTGCTCCCAGCCCGCCGCGAGCATGCGCTGCACGCGCGCGGCGATGCGCGCCGCCAGCGGCGGGCCGGGATCGATGACAAGATACCGCGCCGCGCGTGGCGCCGCCCCCGCGCGCTCGGCGTGCCACTCGCTGAGCGGGCGCCCCGTGAGCGTGGCCACCTCGAGCGCGCGGAGGAGCTGCGCGCGCCCCAATCGCGCCCGCGGGGGATCCACGCGCGCGACGCGGCGGCGGAGCTCGGCGAGGTCCAGCGGCGCCAGCTCGGCCGCGAGCTCGGCGCGCCGCATCGGGTCGAGTGGCGGCTCGCGGAACAGCGGCGACGCGAGCGCGCGGATGTAGAAACCGGTGCCGCCCACGATCGCGGGACTCCGCCCCATCGCGCGCGCCTCCGCGATCCACGCCGCGGCCCCCTCCGCCCACGCGGCCGCGGAGTAGCGCTCGGTGGGCGCGGCGACGTCGATCCCGTAGTGCGGGACGCGCGCACGCTCCCCGGGGGTGGGCTTCGCCGTGCCGATGTCGAAGCCGCGGTAGACCTGGCGTGAATCCGCGCTGATCACGGCGAGCGGGATCGATTCGGCGAGCGCGAGCACGAAGGCGGACTTCCCTCCCGCCGTCGGCCCGCAGATGACGCGCAGACTACCGTCGGCCAAAGCGCCGCTCGAGTTCGTCCCAGGAGAGCTGCACGATCGTGGACCGGCCGTGCACGTCGTGCGCGGGGAGCGTGGTGGCGGCGAGCGCGGCGTAGAGCGCGCGCATCTCCGCCGGCGCCAGCTCATCGCCGGCCTTGATGGCCGCCTTGCACGCGACGGTCGCGGCCAGGCGCTCGTGCCGCGCGAGCCCGCTCGCGCCGCGGTCGCCCGTGAGCGCCGCGAGCGCATCGCGCAGACAGCGCTCGGCGTCGAAGCGCGGATGCGGCATCGGCACCGCGCTCACCACGAGCGTGTGCCCGCCGAATCCCTCGATCTCGAAGCCGAGCGCCTCGAAGAAGGAGCGATGCTCCTCGAACGCCTCCCCCTCGGCGGGGCCGAGGTGCAGCGTGAGCGGGAAGAGGAGCCGCTGCGACGGCGCGCCGCCGCTCTCGAGCGTGCGCATGAACTGCTCGTAGAGGATGCGCTCGTGCGCGGAGTGCTGGTCGATGAGGAGCACGCCGTCGTCGCGCTCGCACAGGAGGTACGTGCGGCGGAGCTGCACGAGCGCGGGCACGGGGGCGGCCGCGGGCTCTTCGCGCGGCTCGGCGGGGATCTCGAGCGCGTCGGCGACGGGCGCGGGCTCCGGCGGGCGCAGCACTTCGACATCCACCGCGGCGGGGGCCGCGCCGTTCGCGGGCGCCGGCCACGCGCGCGCGCCGATCGCCGAGGCCGCGTCGGGCACGCCGAGGGCGCGGCGCACCGCGCGCTCCACCGCGCGCTCGATCGGCCACCGGTCGCGGAACCGCACTTCCGCCTTGGTCGGATGTACGTTCACGTCCACCAGCTCGGCGGGCATCACGATCTCGAGCACGAGACTGGGGCGCAACCCGGCGGGGATCGTGGAGCGGTACGCGGCCTCGGCGGCGCGCACGAGGCCGCCATCGCGGATCGCGCGCCCGTTCACGCTCAAGAACGCGCGGCGTCCCGCGGTGCCGACATCGCCCGGCCGCTCGACGAGCCCGCTCACGCGCACCGGACCGCTCACGTCGTCCACCTCGATCATCCGCTCGGCGAAGGGCGCCCCCCAGAGCGCGGCCACGCGCGCACGCAAGGTGGCGGCCGGTGCGAGGGTGAGCGCCGAGTCGCCGTCGCGCGTGACGGTGACGCGCACATCGCGGCGCGAGAGCGCGAGCGTGGTGACGATCTCCGAGATGCTCCGCGCCTCGGAACGCGCGGAGCGCAGGAAGCGCTGGCGCGCAGGCACGTTGAAGAAGAGCCGCGACACGGTGACCGTGGTGCCGCGGCGGCGCGCGATCGGCGAGGGCGCATCCACGGCGCCGGCCACGGCGCGCAAGCGCGTCCCCGCGCCATCGCCGGCCGCGGTCTCGAGCTCGAGCTCGGCGACGCTCGCGATCGCAGGGAGTGCCTCGCCGCGGAATCCGAAGCTCCCGACGCCCACGAGATCGGCGGTCGCGCGGATCTTGGACGTGGCGTGCCGCTCGAGCGCCAGCCGCGCGTCGGCCGTCTCCATCCCGCAGCCGTCGTCGGCCACGCGGATGCGCGCGAGGCCGCCGTCGTCGATCGCGATCTCGATGCTCGCCGCGCCGGCATCGAGCGCGTTCTCCACGAGCTCCTTCACGACGCTCGCGGGACGCTCGACGACCTCGCCCGCCGCGATCTGGTCGATGACGGCGCTCGGGAGCACGGCGATGCGGGGCATGCCGGAAATTACCCGGCGCCGAGCGATGAAATCAATCGCGCGTGAGCGGCACGAGCGATTCCTCGGGGAGCCACCCAACGCGTTCCGCGTCCACGCGCACGAGCGCCCACGGTCCCTGGCGCATCGTGACGCGCACGGTCTCGCCGAGATGCAGCACCGATGCGCGCTCGGCGCCGAGCGCGGGCTGGATGCGGAGCGGGGAGTCGTGCCGCGCCACGGCGAGCGCGCGCCACTGGAGCCGCATGTCGAGCAGCGCGCCCGCGGCGCCGAGGAGGATGGCGACCGCGAGCGCGCTCAGCGCGATCGAGCCCGCGAGGATCTTCTGGCCGCGCCGCACGCGCACGAACAGCGCTCCCCAGCTCGCGATCCACAGGAGCGAGGCGACGACGATGACATCCAGCGGCGGCACGGGCGGCACGGCGCCCGGCGCGCTGGCCGGCGCCGGCGCGACGAGGTCGAGCCGCTCGCGCACGTCGGAGGCGAGGGGCTCGAGCCGGAGCGCGCGCTGCCAGCCCACCACGGCGTGGGCGGTGTCTCCCGCGGCGAAGCTGGCGGTGCCGAAGTTCGCCCATGCATCCGCCGCGCGCGGCGCCTGCTGCACCAGGGTGCGGAAGTCCTTCGCCGCGTCGGCGAAGTGCCGCTGCGAGTACGCGTCCACGCCGGCGGCGAAGAGCTCTTGGTCGTTCGCCGGCTCGAGCGCGAGCGCCGTGCCGGCGGCGAGCGCGACCACGATCACGAGCGCCACGCCGTGCGGCGGCACGCGCCACCGACGCGACTCGCCATCGATGGCGCGGTACAGCTTCAGCGCGCGATCCCCCGCGCCGGGCACGGCGCGCTGGTGCGCGGAGAACGCCGCGGTGTTCAACTCCGCGACGAACGCCGCCGCCGCGCCCGCGGTCGCCCCCGACGTGCCGGCCCGACGCGCCGCGCGGCGGAGCGTCTCGGGCTCGGCCACCGCGCTCGCGTTCGCGCGCAGCCGCGCGGCCACCGCATCGAGCCACGCGCGCCGCAGCGATCGGAGGTCCGCGTTCGGCCCGCGCGCGAGCTCGCGCAGACGGAGCTCGGGGGGCACCCGGCGCCGCCGGCGGCGTTCCCGTTTGGGCCGGCGCGCGAACGCGAGCGCGAGCGCCGGCGCGGGGGCCAGCGCGACGAGCAGGATGAAGGGGAGCTGCCGGTAGAGCGGGATCGGGAGCTCGCCGCGATACGCCGCGCGCAGGTCCCACACGGGGCGCCGGCTCGCCGCGCCCGTGTCGACCGCGGCGAGCGCGCCGGGCGCGACCGTGAGGGCGATCGGCGCACTGGTCGCCACATCGTACCGGCGCGCGACCGGGTCGAAATACGAGTACCGCACCGCCCCGAGCACGTGGCGCCCGTCGCTCATGGGGGTGAGCACCCAGTCGAACTCCTTCACGCCGCGCACGGTGATCGAATCGGGGGCGAGGACCACGCGCTCGTCCGCGGAGATCGCCGACGCCCACGGCACCACGAGCGCGGGGCGCGGGAAGAGCTTCACGTTCCCCGTGCCGCTCACGCGGAGGGTGAGGTGGAGCGGATCGCCCACTCGCGCCCCGGCCGTGTCGAGACGCGCCTCGATGCGCAGCTGCCCGACGGCGCCCATGAAGTCGGGGGGGCGTCCGTTCGCCGGCGGATCGATCGCGATGATCACGGTGCTGTCGCTGCGCAACTCGAAGCTCTCCTCGCGGCTGAAGAAGCTGTACGACAGGGGCATCGCGTAGACCAGCCGAGCGGGCGCGATCGCGTAGCGCCCCGCGGCGAGCGGGAAGACGGCGCGCAGGCTCACGTGCGCCTCGTAGCGGCGGCGCCCGATGGCGCGCATCGGGAACCCGGTGAGCGACGCCGGCGGCTCGTACGCCATGAGCCCGCGCATCTCCGGCGGGAGCGCCTCCATGCGGCGCAGGCGATCGCGCACGGACTCATCGATGAACACGCCCAGCTGGTACGTCGCCTGCTGCCCCACGTACACCGTCTCGGGGGAGACGGCGGTGCGGAAGTTCACGACCTGCGCGGTGTCGAGCGGCACCTTCAGGACGGCGCCCGCCGCGTGCCCGGTGTCGCCGGGGAGCGCGAGGAGGAGGGCCACGAGCGCGCCGATCACCAGTCCTTCCCCGCCGGCGGCCGCTCCGACGCGTTCTGCTTCTGCTGCTTCGCGCGCGTGTCGCGTTCTTCGCGCTGCGCGCTGTTGAGGAGCGCCTGCGCTTGCTGCGGATCGATCCCCTTGTTCGGCCGCGGCGGCGCGTTGTTGGGACGGTCGTTGTCCCCGCCGCGGCGCTCGGGGTGGTGCGCGAGCTCGTAGTTCCACTTCGCGTCGCGCTCGTCGGGCCGGATCCGCAGCGCGCGCCGGTAGCTCTCCGCCGCGGCGGCGAAGGCCTGTCCCGCTTCGTCCCCTTTCGCGCTGCGCGCCTGCTTGAGGAAGGCGAGTCCGAGGTTGTACAGCGCGCGATAGCGGAGATCGAGGTCCCGCGATTCGTTCGCCGCGCGCTCGAGCGCCGACGCGGCCTCGTCCATCTGCCCGGCCGCGAGGAGAGCAGTGCCGAGATTGAACTCGAGCCGCGGCGTCGGCTTCCCGTTCTGGGCCGCGTGCGCGTACGCTTCGGCGGCCTCCTTGTACTGCCCCGCCAGATAGAGCTGGTCCCCATCGCGCCCCTGCGCGTGTGCGCGCGCCGGCGCGAGCAGCACGAGGAGCGACACCGCGACCGCCGTGTGGGAGGCCGCCGCCGTCACGCGCCGGCGCCCGCGCCGCTCCGCGAGGAGCGTGTCGATCAGCACGAGGAGCACGGCCGGGAGGAGGAACAGCTGGAAGCGCGCGCGCCGGTCGGTGGCGCGCTGCGCGTCCCGGCCGCTCGCACGGAGCGAGGAGATCACATGCCGAATTCGCGCGGCCTTGTCGGTGGCGGTGGCCGGGATGAACGTGCCCTTCGTCCCCGCGGCCACCTCGAGGAGATGCGGCATATAGCGAGTGACGACCACCTGGCCTTGCGCATCACGCTTGGGCGCGAAGCCGCCGGGCACCGCGATGGGGATCGTCGACCCGTCTTCGGTGCCGAAGCCCACGGTGATCATCGCGATGTCGGCGTCGGCCGCGCGCTTCTCCGCCGCGGCGATGTCGTCCTCGTCATCCCAGCTCTCGCCGTCGCTCATGACGACGATCGCCTTGTCGCTCCCGCTCGGCGTGGCGGTGAGGAGATCGGTGGCCTGCGCGATGGCCCGCGACAGCGAGGAGCCCGCCTGCCCCACCACCGTGGGGTCGAGATTGTCGATGAACAGCTCGAGCGCGCCGTGGTCCACGGTGAGCGGGCTCAGGATGTAGCTGTGCCCCGCGAAGGCGATGAGCCCGATGCGGTCGCCGGGCGAGAGCGCGAGGAAGCGGCGCGCCTCCTCCTTCATGCGCTCGAGCCGGCTCGGCCGCTCGTCGGGGGCGGTCATCGAGAGCGACGCATCGAGCGCGAGCACCACGTCCACGCCGCTCGCGTGCTGCACGGTGGTCTCCATCCCCCAGCGCGGTCCCGCGTACGCGACGGCGGCGCACGCCGCGGCGGCAGCCAGGATCGCGATGCGCGGCCAGGGCGCGCGGAGCGCGGCCGGCGGGAGGAGCCGGGCGATGAGCGGCGCCGCCCCCAGCCGCGCGATGCGCTTGGCGCGCCGGCGGAAGGCGAGCCAGAAGAGCAGCCCCACCGCGAGGGAGAACGCCGGCGCGCCGAGGAGCGCCCAGGGATACTCGACGACCTCGTTCACGGCAGCGGTCCCCGCCAGTAGAGGAGCATCGCCTCGAGCGCCAGCGCGAGGAGCGCGGCGCCCAGCGGCCAGCGGTACTCCTCAGCGAAGTGCACGTACGAGCGCGCGCGCACCGGCTCGCGCTCGAGGAGGTCGATCTGCTCGTAGATGCGCTGGAGCGCGGCGGCGTCCACCGCGCGGAAGTAGCGCCCCCCGGTGGTGCGCGCCACATCCTTGAGCAGCTCCTCGTCGATCTCCACCGGGCGGTACTCGTAGCGGATCCCCATGAGCCCGCGCCCCACGGGATAGGGGGCCATCCCCTGCGTGCCGACGCCGATCGTGTAGATGCGCACGCCCATGGCGGCGGCGGCCTGCGCCGCCGTGCGCGGATCGATGGCGCCGCGGTTGTTCTCGCCGTCGGTGAGGAGGATCAGCACCTTCGAGCGCCCCGGCGCCTCGCGCAGCCGGTTCGTGGCCGTCGCGATCGCCGTGCCGATCGCGGTGCCGTCCTCGAGCTGCCCCGCCTGGAGATTGTCCACGGCCGCGAGGAGCACGGGGTAGTCCACCGTGAGCGGCACCTGCGTGAGGGCCTCGCTCGCGAAGGCGACGAGCCCGATGCGATCGCTGCGGCGCCCCATGATGAACTGCTTGACCTTGTCCTTCGCGACCTCGATGCGGTTCTGCGGCTGGAAATCCTCCGACAGCATGGAGCTCGAGAGGTCGATCGCGAGGACGATGTTGATCCCCTCGGTGGTGACGGGTTCCTCGCGCGCGCCGGTGCGCGGGCGCGCGAGCGCGACGATCAGTCCGGCGATGAGCAGGTTGCGCAGCGTGAAGAGCAGCGCCGCCATCACGCGCCCCGCGTGCGGGAGGCGCGCGAGCGCATCGGTGCGCGAGTACACGATCGCGGCGGGGCGGCGCGACCGGCGCGCGATCCACCACGCGGGGAGGATCGCGAGGAGCGCGAGCGCCCACGGCGTGCCGAAGAAGAAGCCGGGGATGAGGTCGCTCACGCGGCCCGCTTGGGCGGCTTCGCCGCCGGGATCGAGCGCGCGAAATGTTCCTCGCACGCGTCGAGGATGCCGTGGATCTCGCGCGCGTACTCGCGCGCCCGGTCGACGCTGATCGCGCGCCGCGCGAACTGCACTTGATCCGCCTCGTGCAGCACCGCCGCGATGCGGTCGTTGGGGAGGCCGTACCCGCGGATCGCGGCGAGGAGCTCGGTGTTCGTGTGCGCGCGCGACGCGGCGTCGGCGCGCGCGCTCAGATACCCGCGCAGGACATCCGCGTGCAGCACGAGGTGGCGGCTCGGCTCCCCCGCCTCGAGGAGCCCCAGCGCATCGATGCGCGCCATGGCGGCCTGCGCGACCGCGGCCGCGGTGGGCGGCGGCGCGCGCTTCTTCCGCACCCGGCGGCGGCGGCGCCACCACGCGAGCGCGGCGAGCGCGGCCGCGGCCCCGAGCACCCACGGCCACCAGGCGCGCGACGCATCGAGGATGCCGAGCGCGGGGCGCGGCACGCGGAGCGCGGTGTCGGCGGGGAGCACGCTCAGCACGCTCACCTGCGCCTTCACGTCGAGATGCTTCGCGTATTGCCCGTCACCCACCACGATGGGATCGAGCGGCACCGTCTGCAGGCCGGTCTCCCACGCGACGAGACGGTACCTGCCGATGCGCCACTCCCCGAGGCTGTCCGCCCCCGTGGTCACGGCGGGCGGGTCCACCGCCTCGATGAGCTGCGAGCTGTCGGGGCCGGGGGGGAAGGTGACCGTCACGCCCTCCGGTGCGCGCACCACCACGGTGAGCGTGAACGCCTCCGCGACGGTCACGCTCTCGGGCTGCACGCGCCATCCGACCGACGGCGTGATGGCCGCTTGCAGCAGGGCGGCGGCGACGACGCCGATCACCGGCGCCGCCGCCGGCGCTCGCGCAGCCGGAAGAACCGGAGCAACGGCTCCACGTAGCGCTCGTCCGTGCGCACCGCGACCTCGTCGATCGCGAGGCGGCGCAGGAGCTTGGTGCGCGCCTCCACTTCGTCCTGCATCCGGCGCGCGAATCGCTCGCGCACCACGCGGTCGCTCGTGTCGATGTCCACCGTGGCACCCGTCTCGGGATCGGTGAAGCGCGCGAGCCCCACGTCGGGGAGCGCGCGCTCGCGCGGATCGGTGATCGTGACCGCGACCACGTCGTGCCGCTGGGCGAGGATCTTGAGCGGCCGTTCCAATCCCTCCGCGACGAAATCCGAGATCAGGAAGATGATCGCGCGGTGCGGGAGCATCTTCGCGAGGAAATCGATCGCCGCGGGGATGTCGGTGCCCCGCCCCTCGGGCTCGTGCACGAGCACGTCGCGGATCACGCGCAGCACGTGGCGGCGTCCCTTCCCCGGCGGGATCACGTGCTCCACGCGGTCGGTGAACAGGAGCGCGCCCACGCGGTCGTTGTTGCGGATGGCGCTCATCGCGAGCACGGCCGCGATCTCCGTCGCGAGCTCGCTCTTGAAGCGCTGCGCGGTGCCGAACCGCTCGGAGCCCGACGCGTCCACCGCGAGCATCACGGTGAGCTCGCGCTCCTCGACGAAGCGCTTCACGAACGGATGCCCCATGCGCGCCGTCACGTTCCAGTCGATCGTGCGCACTTCGTCCCCTTCCACGTACTCGCGCACTTCGGCGAACTCCATCCCCTGCCCCTTGAACACGGAGTGGTACTCGCCGGTGAAGAGCGCGTTCACGAGGCCGCGCGTGCGCAGCTCCATCAGGCGCACCTGGCGCAGCACATCGGGGGGCACCGCCACGGTGCGCCGCGCCCGCACCTCCGCGCGCCCGTGCGCGGCCGCGGGGGACACCACCGCCGGCGCGCCGGTGGCGCGCTTGGGCAACGGCCGCGCGCCGGTCACCGGCTCGGCCATCAGGGGCTCTCGACGGCCGCGAGCACGCGCGCCACGATCGCGTCGCTCGTCACCTCTTCGGCCTCGGCCTCGTAGGTCGTGAGCACGCGGTGGCGCAGCACATCGGGGGCGACCGACTTCACGTCGTCGGGGGTCACGAAGTTGCGACCGCGCAGGAACGCGAGCGCGCGCGCCCCCTGCGCGAGGAAGATCGTCGCGCGTGGGCTCGCGCCGTACTCGATGAGCGGCGCCAGGTCCTTCAGGTTCGCGCTCCCCGGCTCGCGCGTGGCGGTCACGATGTCGACGATGTAGTCCATCACGCGATCGTCGAGATAGATGTCCGTGATGCGGCGCCGCGCGTCCAAGATGGCGGCGGGGGTCGCGACCGCATCCACCGGGATCGGCGCCCCTCCCGCCATGCGCCGCATGATCTCCTTCTCTTCGGCGCGGGTCGGATAGCCGACGCGCAGCTTCAGCATGAAGCGGTCGACCTGCGCCTCGGGGAGCGTGTACGTCCCCTCCTGCTCGATCGGGTTCTGCGTGGCGAGCACCAGGAACGGCTCGGTGAGCGGGTACGTGGCGCCGCCCAGCGTCACTTGCTTCTCCTGCATCGCCTCCAGCAACGCGGCCTGCACCTTCGCGGGCGCCCGGTTGATCTCGTCGGCGAGGATGATGTTCGCGAAGATCGGGCCCTTCTTCACGCGGAAGCCGCCGCTGGCCGCGTCGAAGATCTGCGTGCCGAGCACGTCGGCGGGAAGGAGATCGGGGGTGAACTGGATGCGCTGGAAGCTCGTCTGGATCGCCTCGGCGATGGTCTTCACCGTGAGCGTCTTGGCGAGACCGGGGAGCCCTTCGAGGAGCACGTGTCCCCCCGCGAGGAGACCCACGAGGAGGCGCTCCACCATGTAGTCCTGTCCCACGACGCGCTTCGCGACCTGCTCGAGGATGGACTGCACGAGCGCCGTGTCCGCCGCCGGGGTGCTTGCTCGTGTCGCCACGCGTTCGCTCCGAAAGAGAAGAGGTGAGACGTCCTACCGCTTGATACGCTGCCCGCCGTCCTCGTGTTCGAAGATCCAGACCGCCATCCGGGACGGCACGATCGCCTCCGACGCGCCGATGCGGTTCCCCGCCGCGGCCGACCCCGTGCCCACGGGAGCCGGCTCCGCCGCGATCGCCTGCGCGCGCTTGATCCACTGTGACAGGTTCGACGGGCGCAGGTCCACCCAGCCGCGCGGGGCGATCTCCGCCCCCTTCGCCCCCGGCGCGACGACCACCACCTCGCCGCGCAGCACCGAGAGCCCGTCGCTCAGCAGGATCGGGATGCCCACCGACAGGATCTGCCGGCGCAGATCGGGCTCCTGTTCGCGCACCAGCCGCTCGGCGCGCGCGGCCGCGGCGGCGGGATCGGCCTGGCCGAGCGACTGCACCGTCGGGAAGAGCTTGCTGAGGATGTGCGCCTCGTAGAGCAGCTTCGTGAGGCGCGGCGGGCCCAGCATCTCGAACGCGATCGAGCGGACGCCGTGTTGCTGCTCGAGCGCCTCGAGCCCCTGCACCGCCACCCCGCGGAGATAGCCGCCGCGGTAGGTCGGGCCGAAGGTGGACGCGTCGAGCGCGGCGATCACGTCCTTGCCGGTGGGCTCGCCGCGCAGCTCCATGATCACCGCGTCCGCGAGCTCCTCGGGAGTGACGAGCTCCATCTGGCCGATGGCGCTCACCGTCTCGAACTCGTCGCGCGCGAAGACGCCGTTCTCCCCCATGGCGATGTAGACGCTCTCGAGCGGCTTCCCGGTGCGCGTCCAGCCGCCGGCGCCCGGAGTGAACGCCAGATCCACCGGGAGCGGCCGATCGCAGTCGACCACTTCGAGCTGCCGGGTGCCGCGCTTGATCGCGCCGAAGCCGATCTCGCTCCAGCCGATCGCGGCCGTCGGCTTCACCTCGAGCGTGGCGGGGGCGCCGGGCGTGCGCCCTTGCAAGAAGAGCAGCATGGTCTGCGCGCCGGCCACGGCGCTCTTCGTCACGAGCGTGCGCGACGGCTTCTCCTCGCTGTGCGTGTACGGGATGTTGAGTCCCATCCCCCCCGTGCCGCTCGTGCCGATCTTCACGTAGGAACGCGTGCCCGCGCGCCGCATGCCGTCGTTGAGCACTTCGAGATGCCGCACGAGCTGCGGGAGCGGGAGCGTGAGGAGATGACGCTCCACCGCCTCGCGGTCCACGTGCCCCGCGTCGGCGGCGGCGAGGAGCCGCAGCGCGCTCGCGTTTCCATCCTGGTACGCGACGGCGGTGGCGGTGTTGACGCAGTCGATGACGATCGCGGGCTTGTGCGTGGTGAGCCACTGGTGGAGGAGGTTCCGCTCCACCGGCGCGTTGGCGGCCGGCGCGAGGTACTCCTCCACGAGCTGGCGCCGCATGGACGCGTCGGCGAGGATCTCCTCGCGCGAGCGCTCCGCGAGCGACGACGGATGGAAGATGTTCCCCCAGAGCGGGACGAGCTCCGCGTTCCCCGCGGTGGGAGCGAGCGCGCGCACCGCGGCCTCCGCCTCGTGCTTCACGAGCCCCGCGATCGCGATGCGCTTGGGCGCGTGCTCGAGGAGGCGGCGCGCGACGGCGAGCCCGACCAGGCCGGTGCCGCCGAGGATCATCGCGGTCGAATCACGCAGCTCCATGGGACTCCTGTCGCGCGGACTTGGTGAGCGCCGCGATGATGGCGAGCTCGCGTTCGGTGAGCGCGCGCCATTCGCCGGGCGCGAGCGCGCCGAGCGTGACGGGCCCGAAGCGCGTGCGCACGAGGCGCTCCACGAAGAGCCCGAGCGCTTTGGCGATGCGCCGCACTTCGCGGTTCCGTCCTTCGGTGAGGCCGACGGTGAACTCCCAGCGCCCGCCGCCGAGCGGGCGCGCGGACACGTCGCTCAGCTGCGCCATCCCGTCGTCGAGCATCACGCCGCGGCGCGCCACGATCGCGGCCTTCCCCGCATCGCCCGTGACCGTCGCGACGTACGTGCGCTCCACCTCGCGGCTGGGATGCAGGAGCGCGTGGATCGCCGCGCCGTCGTTCGTGAGGAGGAGCACGCCCTCGGTGAGATAGTCGAGGCGCCCCGCGTACGTGAGCCCCTTGATCTCGGGCACGAACTGGAAGACCGTGCGGCGCCCGCCCGGATCCGTCTTCGTGGTCATCACGCCGGACGGTTTGTTCAGCACGATCCACTGCGTGCTGGCGGGGGGCTGCACCGCGACGCCGTCGACGACGATGCGGTCGGTGGCGGGATCGACGCTCTGCCCGATCTGCGCGGGGACGCCGTTCACCTGCACGCGGCCGGCGGCGACGATCTCCTCGGCGCCGCGCCGGGACGCGACGCCCGCGCGCGCGAGCGCGCGCTGGATGCGCATCTTCATGGCTGGGCTTCGACCGGGCGCGGCTCGGCGCGGAGCGCGATCGCGAGCTCATCGGCGCGCGGCAGCTCGCCGAGATGCCGCAGCGCGAATTGTTCGAGGAAGGCGGGGGTCGTGCCGTAGAGGAGCGGGCGGCCGAGCCCTTCGCCGCGCGCGACGACATCGATGAGCCCGCGTTCCATCAGCGTCTTGAGCATCCCGACCACCGACACGCCGCGGATCTCCTCGATCTCGAGGCGGTCGATCGGCTGCCGGTACGCGATGAGCGCGAGCGTCTCGAGCGCCGCCGCGCTCAGGCGGTGCGGGCGCGCCGCGAGCTGCGCGCGCTCGATCGCCTCGGTGTACTCGGCGCGCGTGAGGATCTGCCAGCCCCCGCCGATCTCGAGGAGCTCGACGCCGTGCCCTTCCGTCTCGAAGCACTCGCCGATCTCGCTGAGCGCGACCGCGATCTCGGCGGGAGACGCCTCGGGGTCGAGCGCGTTCAGCTCCTCGCTCGGGATCGGACGGCCGCTCGCGAAGAGCGCCGCTTCAAGCAGCTTGGCCAGCGGCGACACGCGAGATCTCCACGGAGGCGAAGGGGCGGCGCTGGAGGAGCGTGAGCTCCCCGCGCCGGGCGAGTTCGAGGAGGGCGAGGAGCGCCGACAGCACCTGCCACGGTTCCGCGCCGCGCGCGACGAGATCGCCGAAGCGGAAGCGCGCGCGGAGCGCGAAGAGCGCCGCGATGGTCGCCATCGCGCCGTCCACGTCGAGCGCGCGCGGCACCACGTCGTGCAGCCCCGGATCGCGCGCCATGCGCAGCACGCGGTCCACCGCCGCGAGGAGCTCGGCCAGCTGGAGCGCGAGCGGCGCGAGCGGCGGGATCGCGTCGAACTCGAGATAGCCGCGCGCGAAACGGTTCCGGCGCGTCTCGCCGCGGTGGTCGAGGAGGTCCACCACTTCCCGCATCTGCTGGTACTCGAGGAGGCGGCGCACGAGCTCGGCGCGCGGATCCTCCCACTCGTCGTCGCCCCCCGGACGCGGGAGGAGCATCTGCACCTT
>Ga0335085_10000861_pt1 | contig 74890 bp, 73 predicted proteins | sample Lox_Sample_45_FD_206712 | JGI IMG/M metagenome (GOLD analysis project Ga0335085, IMG submission 206712) | Soil microbial communities from Loxahatchee National Wildlife Refuge, Florida, United States - Lox_Sample_4.5 | ecosystem: Environmental > Terrestrial > Soil > Wetlands | place: USA... | reverse complement strand
TTCTGATTGTCAGCTACAGTGTGCAAAGACGTGTCCGGGAAAACATCCGGGAAGATTTGCGTAATTCCGTAACCACCTATCAAAGTTTCGAGTCGCAGCGGGAAGAAGCTCTGACCCGGTCTGCTGTCCTGATTGCCAACCTGCCCAACGTTCGCGCACTTATGACCACCGAGGATTCCGCGACGATTGAGGATGCCTCGGCGGATGTCTGGAAGTTGAGCGGAGACGACCTTCTCGTACTCGCCGACCGCTCCGGGAACGTCTCGGCGCTGCGGACGAGTGCGCCCGGTCTCGACTCCGCCACGGCCCAGAAACTTCTGCGGCATTCACTCGACGGGAGCGAATCGAGCGAATGGTGGTTTGGCGGAGGCCATTTGTATCAAGTATGGGTCCAGCCGATCTATTTTGGCGCGCCTTCCCAAAATCTGATGATCGGACTACTCGCGGTGGGTCACGAAGTCAACGAACGCGCCGCGCGAGAATTTGCCAGCATTGCGGCGAGTGAAGTGGCGTTCAACTTCGAGGAGACGCCCGTCGCCAGCACCCTGAGCCCCGCGCTGCAACCCAGTCTCGAGCGCGAGATTCGAACCAGCAGACAAAGTCTCTTTGGGGACGCGCAGGAGATTCAGCTTGGTTCCGAGCGCTATCTTTCGAAGACCGTAAATCTTTCGCAGGGCGGCGGCCCGCTCGTTTCCCTGACCGTCCTGAAATCGCTCGATAAGGCCACCCAGTTCCTCAACGGATTGAACCACGTACTGATTGGCCTCGGTTTGCTCAGTATCCTCGCGGGCGGCGCGCTGGTCTTTTGGCTCTCGCATACATATACGAAGCCTTTGGCGGGATTGGTCGCGGGCGTACGCGCCTTGGGACAAGGTGACTTCACTTATCCCCTCGAAAAAAGAGGAGGCGACGAAGTCGCGGAAGTCACCGACGCGTTCATCCGCATGCGCGCGAGCCTCGAAACCACGCAGCAAGAGCAGAAGCAGCTCGAAGATCGCTTGCGCCAAGCCTACAAGATGGAAGCCGTGGGGCGGCTGGCGGGAGGCATCGCTCACGACTTCAACAATCTCTTGACGATCATCCGTGGTAATAGCGATTTGCTTCTGGACCATGAAGGCATCGACAATTTTCAGCGAAAGTGCGCAGACCAGATTCAGAAGGCTGCGGGCCGAGCAGTTTCCATGACGCGGCAGCTCTTGGCGTTTAGCCGCATGCAGGTGTTGCAGCCGCGTCTAATCGATTTGAATTCCGTCGTTGCCGAGATGGGGAAAATACTTCCGCGGCTGATCGGCGAACACATCGAGTATTCGTTCGCGCCAGGCCTGGCGCTCGCCGCCGTAAAAGCAGACCCCGGGCAAATCGAGCAGGTGATTCTGAACCTTGGCGCCAACGCGCGCGATGCGATGCCGACAGGTGGCAAGCTCGCGATGAAAACGGCAAACATCGCGGTGAACGATGTGGAAGCAGCCAAACGCCCTCCGATGGCGCCCGGCCGGTACGTTTTGCTTGCCGTCAGCGACACAGGACACGGGATGAACGAGGCCACCATTGCCCACATTTTCGAGCCCTTTTTCACCACCAAGGAAATTGGGAAGGGAACCGGGCTCGGCCTCGCGACGGTTTATGGCGTCGTCAAGCAGAGCGGCGGTTTTATTTGGGTGGACAGCTCGCCTGGCAAAGGCACGACGTTCGAGATTTACCTGCCACAAACTGTGGGCACGGCGGCAAGCCCCGAGACCGAGGAAAAGCCCGCCGTGATTCCCAATGGGAGCGAAACGGTTCTCGTGGTCGAGGATGAAGTGGGCGTGCGAGAGCTGGCCAGTCAATTCTTACGTGTCAAAGGCTACACGGTGCTCGAAGCGGAAGGCGGCCACGCGGCCCTGGACATCGCGCGCCGTCATCCAGGCACGATTCACCTCCTTTTGAGCGACATGATCATGCCGGGAATGAGCGGAGGCGAACTTGCAGCCCAATTGAAACTGATTCGGCCGGAGATCCGCGTCGCGTTTATGTCCGGCTATTCCGAATTCTCCAGAGGCGACCTGGGCCAGGGATTCCGGGAATCTCCTGTTCTTCAAAAGCCGTTTTCACCGGCATCCCTAGTGGAAATGGTCCGCGAGGCCCTCGTGTGGACTCCGGCCCATCCGGCGCGCGAGTCGAGCGAATGCCGCGTACCCTAGATGTCCTTTCTTTGCGCGTGGGCTCGCCCTATTGCGCATTGGGTTCGGGACATTCACGGAGGCAGACATGCGGGACAAGGGCTACACGGAATTGTTTCTAAGCGTCTGCGCCGCCGCTGGCGTCGTGTTCCTGTGCTCGGTTGGACTGTATGGGCAGGAAACCCGCTTAGCGGCGTCGTCCAATCCGTCTTCTTCTGATTCGGCGGTGGAGGTCCAGGCGCTCTCCGAATTGATTCGTGACCTTCAAACACAGGTGCAAACACTCAATTCTCAGCTCGGCGACCTGCGAGCGGAACAACAGAGCACGAGCGCGGAAGCGCGCGAGTTGCGCCGGGAGCTCGAGCTGATGAAGGCGGGCGCGGCGCCCGTCGGGAAAGGAGCCGCGAAAGAGTCGGCGGAAACACTTAGCTCCCCAACCACTCCTGCAGCGGCGCAAAGGCGCACGGATACAGACCGCATCGCCAAATTGGAAGAAGACCAGCAAGTCATGGAAGGCAAGATCAACGACCAGTACCAGTCGAAAGTTGAAAGCGGATCGAAGTACCGCCTGCGGCTATCCGGCATCATCCTGCTGAATATGTATGAGAATCGCGGGACCGTGGACAACCAGGACTTTCCTACCCTTGCGGAGTCGCCGCAGTCGCAGTCTTTTTATGCTTCGCCGGGCGCGTTTGGCGGATCGCTTCGCCAATCGCAGATTCGGCTGCAGACGTTTGGTCCGGATGTCGCGGGGGCGCACACAAGCGCCGACGTGGAATTCGATTTCGCCGGCGGATTTACCGACAATCCGAACGGCGTGGCGATGGGCCTCGTTCGCTTGCGCACGGGGACCGTGCGGCTAGACTGGACAAACACTTCCATTGTTGCCGGGCAGGACCGATTGTTTTTCGCGCCGCTTTCCCCGACGTCGCTCGCGAGCCTCGCGGTCCCACCGCTCTCCTATGCAGGAAATTTGTGGGCCTGGACGCCGCAGGTGCGTGTCGAGCACCGCATCCCCTTGTCCGATGATTCCAGCCTCTCGATCCAGGCGGGAATTCTGGATTCGCTCACAGGAGATACTGCGCCGGACGACTACGACCGATACCCGACATGGGGAGAAGAATCGGGCCAACCGGCCTACGCAGCGCGAATTTCCTGGAGCCACCGAATGTTCGGTGAGAATTTTATGGCCGGCGCGGGCGGTTACTATGGGCGCCAAGATTGGGGACTCAGCCGGAACGTCGACGGCTGGGCAGGGACCGTCGATCTATCCGTTCCGATCGGAAAGCACTTGGAATTCACCGGGGCGTTTTATCGGGGCCGCGCGGTGGCGGGTCTTGGCGGAGGGCTCGGGCAAAGCGTCCTGATCAACGGCTCGTTTCTATTACCAACCACGACGTTTCGTGGTCTTGACTCGATGGGGGGCTGGGCTCAGCTAAAATTCAAGCTGAAGTCCAATTTTGAGATCAACGGAGCGCTGGGCCTGGACAATCCGTTTGCCAGCGAATTACGAGAGTACAATTCGAACACCCTCCATATCTATCCCGGCTCGTATACGAGGAATTTGAGTCCGATGGTGAATTTCATTTACCAGATCCGGTCGGACATTTTGTTCTCGACAGAATATCGCCATTTGAATTCCACGGTGCTGGACAGCGGCTCGTTCGGCGCCAACCATATCAATCTGAGCTTGGGGTACATTTTCTAGTGCGGACGCGTGAACGAATCCGGCGGATCGCGACCCTCATTTTCGTGTGCTCGGGGGCTTGCGCGTTGCTCGCCCAGACGAGGCTGGCGCCGGTTACGATTAAGGTGGGAATTGTGAGCCCCCAGGGGGCGAAAAGGCCGGTGGCTGCAAAAGAATCCGCCGACGCGTCGAACATCGTGATTTGGCTCAAGCCGGTCGGCGTGGATGCGGCGATTCCCGTGGTTCCGCCGGGACACCCCGCGCCGCAGATCGCGCAAGCAAATAAAAGTTTCGATCCTCACGTTCTCGTGATTCAAGTGGGAACGGCGGTCCAATTTCCCAACAAAGATCCCTTTTTGCACAACGTCTTTTCGCTTTTCGACGGTAAGAGATTTGACCTGGGTTTTTACGAGGCGGGTTCCAGCAGGACCGTTCGCTTCGACCGTCCGGGCGTAAGCTTTCTGTTCTGCAACATTCACCCCGAAATGAGCGGCGCGGTCGTCGCGGTCGATACACCTTACTTTGGCATGTCGGATCGAAGTGGTCGTGTGGCCATCCCGAACGTACCGGACGGGCGCTACGAGTTGAACGTCTGGTATGAACGCAGCCTGCCGGAAGATTTAAAAGCCGCGGGAGGCACCGTGACGATTTCCGACGCGACCCGGTCGCTCGAACCCATTCGCGTCATTGAAAATCCCAACTTCACGCTCGAACACAAGAATAAGTACGGGCAAGACTACATCCCACCTGCGAACAATACACCGGCTTATAACCATCCCTGAAGAGAGCAGGAAAAAAGACTTCTTGCAGGCTACAGAAAATGCAAAAAAGGGCCGTTGTTATTTGCGTTTTGCGCGGATGGATTTCGGGGCACTACTCTTGCGAAGATGTCTGGTTGGTCTTGGCGCGTCGTCGATGCGGAACAGCCGCACGTGCGCCAGGCGCGCGTTCTCTTTGACCTGCAATTGCATGACTCCGACGACCAGCAACAATTCAACCGGGCTCACGTCTCCACGCAGGAAGAGCGGCACGTGCCATCCCCCGGCTCGCAACAGGCGGTCTTCCGGCTCGATCAGGGCGATTTGGTTTGCCGCGAGACTCAGCGATTCGTTGCATTCGACGTAATAGGTTTCCCGGCCCAGTTCCCACCACTGATACTTGTCCTCCGTGCGTACCCGATGCGGCACAATTTCCACGCGTCCGGCGGGAACGTATTCGCTGCCGCCGAAGTCCAACTTTCCCACTGGATCGATGGCGAAAATTTTCCGCGCCGTAAGGTGGACGGAGAATCCATGCACTTGATATTTGGGGTGGAGAATGCCTTCAACGTGTGTTGCGGCGTCCTTCCCTGAAAGGAGCTGCATGAAGCGACTATATCCAACCGCACGCGGGCCGTCCACTCCGCGCACGAGCCCATGCCGCGTAAAGTGCAGCCCTCAGAGCTGGGCAAAAAGCTTCAACGCTGTTACTCGAGGCACGCTGCGTGCCGAAGAATCTCTTTCTTTTTGCATCGGAATCAGAGAGGTTCCCCGCTTCGCCCGGAATGACAGCACGAGGCCCTTTTTCCACGACCTCTCTAGCTGCCGGCATGACAATTGAGCGCACTTGTCTCATACCGTTTTATCCTTCGAGTAGCACAACGATTCCAGGTTACATTCGGCGCATCTCGGTTTGCGCGCTTGGCAGACCCTCCGGCCGTGCCAGATGAGCTGGTGGGAAAAAAGGATCCACCGGTCTTGCGGGAGGATACGCATTAGGTCCTGCTCGATTTTTTTGGGATCGGTATTGCGAGAGAGGTCGAGCCGGTTCGAAAGCCGCGTCACGTGTGTGTCGACCACCACTCCGGCCGCGATGCCGTACGCCGTCCCGAGGACGACGTTCGCCGTCTTGCGCGCCACACCCGGCAACGTCAGCAGTTCATCCATCGTGCGCGGAACTTCGCCGCGAAATTCCTCTACGATCTTCTTGCTGGTTCCCAGGATAGACTTCGCCTTATTGCGAAAAAAGCCTGTCGGCCGGATTTCGTGCTCGATTTCCGCGGGATTTGCGTGTGCAAAATCCTGGGGCGTTGGATATTTCGGGAAGAGTGTTTTTGCTACCTGGTTGACGCGCTCGTCGGTGCACTGCGCCGAAAGAATCGTGGAAATCAGCAATTGAAACGGATTCTGGTGCTCGAGGGCGCAAGTTGCGCTAGGATACGCTTCGTCGAGCCCTTGCAGAATCGCGCGTACGCGCTGCGGCGAGGTTCCCGCGGCTTTTCCGTTCGCTGCGGCCACGCGGGGCGCTTTTGCGCTTCGCGCCGGCGACGAGGAGTTCGATATTTTCGCCGGGCGGCGGGCGATCTTTCCGGTCTTGGACTTTTTCATGAACGGTTTTGTCTTTTCAACGTTTTCTGTTCGACCTGGCGGACGAATATAACACAAGCGATGGAGGACTAGGATTCGCACGCGGCCAGGAGAAAATCGAGGGCCTTGCGAAACGCTTTCCCGCGATGGCTGTACACGTTCTTCTCTTCGCGCGAGATCTCCGCGTACGTCTTTCCCAGAGCCGGAAAGGAAAAAATAGGATCGTAGCCGAATCCACCTTGCCCGCGAGGCTCGTCCAGAAGAACTCCCTCCGCCGACGCGGAAAATAGCCCCAGCGCTTTGCTCGCTTGGGCCAGGGCCACCACGCACACAAATCGGGCCCGCCGGTCTTCTCCTTGCTTGCCGCGCATCTCGCCGAGCAATTTGTGGTTGCGGTCCGCATCCGAGGCACCTGGCCCGGCATAGCGCGCGGACAGCACGCCCGGCGCGCCACCGAGCGCCGGCACCACCAGTCCCGAGTCGTCCGCGATCACAATTTCTTTTGAGAAGCGGGCGTAATGCAGCGCTTTGCCAGCAGCATTTTCCGCGAAGGTCGGCCAGATTTCTTCAAAAACCGGCAGGGAAGCGAAATCAGGCAACAAAGCGAGATCAACAGAAGCGGCGAACGATTCAGCCATCGCGCGATATTCGCGGAGCTTCCCTGCGTTCGAGGAAGCCACAATCAATCGAAGAGGCCTACCTGGCGCGTGCACGGAAATCGGTTTGGACGAGCTTGGATTGAAACTCGGTCATGCGGCGGATTCCGGCTGCTGCGAGCGCCAGTAGGTCCTGCAACTCGGCGCCCCCAAACGGCTGCCCTTCAGCCGTTGCCTGCACTTCGACAAATTTCCCGCTTCCGGTCATTACGACGTTCATATCGACCTCGGCCCGCGAGTCTTCGTCGTAGGCGAGGTCCAACAGCGCCGCGCCCTCTACCACGCCGACGCTCGTCGCCGCCACGGAATCGACGAGCGGGACGGTTCTCAGGATTCCCGCCGCAACCAAACGCTCCATCGCGAGCGCCAGCGCGACGTACGCACCGGTGATGGAAGCGGTGCGCGTGCCGCCGTCGGCCTGAATCACATCGCAATCGAGCCACACGGTTCGTTCGCCCAGCTTTTCCTGATCAGTAATCGCGCGCAGGGACCTCCCGATCAGCCGCTGAATTTCAAGCGTGCGCCCCGAGGGCCTTCCGCGAATCGATTCGCGCGCCGTGCGCTGTTCCGTCGCGCGCGGTAGCATTCCATATTCGCCGGTCACCCAGCCCTTGTCTTGGCCCTTCAAGAATGAAGGGACGCCGTCCTCGACGGTGGCCGTGCAAATGACGCGCGTGTTGCCAACTTCGATCAGCACGCTTCCTTCGGCGCTCGTGATAAAGTCGGGCGTCATTTTGACTGGCCGCATCTGATCATGAGCGCGTCCGTCGCTTCGCACGTTTCCTCCTCGTGTCATGGCCCCGAGTTTGACCGCCGTGAACGAGACTGTCAACCACGGACCGGAAACGCTTTCCGCGGGAAGCACTCGCGTTCGCGCTTCGGGCATCATCGGCGATGACATTGCTTTGGAAAATTGATATTGTTCCCTTCAGTTTTGCGAATTATCCGGGAATATCCTGTTGTTCTCCAGAAGGGATGCGAAAGCCATGGCTAAACATGATGCATCTCGCCGTGAATTTCTAGCACGCGCGGCCGTCGGCGCAGGAGCCGCCGCGGGCGCGGGGCTCGTGCCCGGCGCATACGCCCAAAACCACGAGCAGCACGGGGAAGCAGCCGTCCCGGCCGCCGGCCGGCAGCATCCGAGCGGCTCCGAGCACGGCGCGTTCTTCAACCACGCCGATGCGGCGGCGATCGCGGCGCTGACCGAACGGATCATGCCCAGCGCGTCGGACAAACCGGGAGCGCGCGACGCAGATGTGCTCAATTACATCGATCTCGCACTTTCCGGTGCCTATGCCGAGCTTCAGGATTTCTACCGCCGCGGCCTTGCCTCGCTGGACGTCTACTGCCGCAGCACGCACAACCAGCCTTTCGCGCGCCTTTCCGAAGCGCAACAGGACGAAGTGATCGCGGTGCTCGAAGCGGACAAGGCCACCGGATTCACGTGGCCCGCGGCCAGGGAGTTTTTCAACACGATCCGGACGCACACGATGGAGGGCATGTTCGCCGACCCGGTCTACGGCGGGAACAAAGATTTTGCCGGTTGGCGCCTGGTGGGTTTTCCCGGCGCGCAAGCGATCTTCACGCCGGCCGATTTGCAGAACAAGCAAGCGTTCACGCGTGCGCCCCTTGTTGGCTTGCAAGCGACAAGCAAAGGCCCGTCGGGGAGGGCTTGAGAGATGGCTACCGAAAGAACCGATGTGGTGATCGTCGGCGTAGGAGCAGCGGGCGGAATCCTCGCGGCCGAGCTCAGCAAAGCGGGGATGAAAGTCGTTGGTCTGGAGCGTGGGCCGCGCCTCACCACCGATGACTTCGCTCCACACGACGAGCTGCGCTACTTTCAGCGGCAGGATTTGCGCCCGAATTGGAAACACCTGCCCGTCACTTGGCGTCCGAATGCAAGTGCCATTGCGCACCCGCTTCCGGTGTTGAATTACGGCAACCAGGCAGGTGGCGGCACGGTTCACTACGGCACGCTTTCCTGGCGATTTCACGAAGACGACTTTCGGGCGCGTTCCCATACGATCGAACGTTACGGAGCGTCGGCGATTCCGCAGGATTCTTCTCTCGCCGATTGGCCGCTGACGTACGCCGATCTCGAGCCTTTCTACGACCGCGCCGAATATGAGCTGGGTGTGTCGGGCAAGGCAGGAAACCTGCAGGGACGCAAAATTGACGGCGGCAATGTGTTCGAAGCACCGCGCCGCCGCGAGTATCCGCTGCCGGCGCTGCTCGCGGATCAGTCAGGCATTTTGTTCGAAGCCGGAGCGCGCAGGCTCGGTTATCACCCGTTTTCTTCGCCGCGCGCGATCTTGTCGCAGCCCTATCATGACCGGTCGAGTTGCACCTACTGCGGATTCTGCCAATCCTTTGGCTGTCACGTCGGCGCGAAGTCGAGCATACTCGTCACGAAGTTGCCTGAAGCCGACGCGACCGGGAACTTCAAGCTGCTCACCGGGACGACGTGCTACCGAGTGAACACGGACAACAGCGGCCGCGCGACCGGCGTGTCCTACTACGGTCCGAATGGCTCGGACAACACGATTGAAGCGGAGCTCGTCATTCTGGCTCCGTTCATCTACGACAACACGCGGCTGTTACTGCTTTCGAAGACGGCGAAATTTCCAAACGGTCTCGCCAATTCGAGCGGCCAGCTAGGCATGCACGTCATGGCGCACATCACCGCGAGGGTCTTCGCTGCGTTTGACGACCGATTCGTTAATGTTTATATGGGGCCGAGCGCGCAGAAGCACACGCTCGACGACTTTAACGGTGACAATTTCGATCACAGCGGCCTGCCTTTCATTCGTGGCGCGCAGATCTCGGTCAGTCCCGCCGATCTCGAGGCCGGCCCGATTGGCACGGCGATGAGCCTCGAGCCTCCGCCCGGGACTGCAAAATGGGGCGCAGGGTATCGTGATTTTCTGGCGAAGTATTTTGCGCGGTACGCCGCGATCGTCGCGCAGACGGAGAACCTCCCTTACGCTGACCAGACAATCGACTTGGATCCGGAAGTGCGCGACCAATGGGGCATGCCGGCGCCGCGCATCACGTATGATTGGCGTAGGCCGAACGAGAACGCCCGTATCGAGTTCCTCTTCCAGAAGCTAGAGGGCGTGGGCCGGGCGATGGGAGCGCCGCATGTATGGCGCGGGCCCATGAGTCCGGGCGCCCCCGGCGCGCATCACGAGGGCGGGACGCGCATGGGTAACGACCCGAAGACGTCGGTGGTGAACCGCTACGGCCAAACCTGGGACATCCCGAATCTCTTTTTGATCGGCAGCTCGACGTTTCCATCGATGAGCGGCTTCAATCCCACGCTCACGATCCAGGCGCACGCGTACATGAGTGCCGATGCCATCGTAAATCGATACAAAACAAGACCTGGGCCGCTCGTCTGAGCAGCCCGCGAGTCCCCCAATGGCGAACGTCACAAAAAATCCCATTTTTCCATTGTGAGAACCCGGATTAGTGTGGCCCTTGCTTTCCCGGCGTCGGAGCCACCGGGCCAGGCGCGGACGCTTTGGGTTGTGCTGCACCCTTTGCGGGGGAAGCCGTGTGCGCCGCCGCGGCTGGAGGCGCCTTGGATGGAGCAGCCGAAATCGACGCCGGAGGGGCCGGGAGCGCGGGAGTCGGCGACGGAACAGCAAACAGGCCGTAGAGGTCGAGATGCCCAGCGAGCGTGTCCGCTTCCTGGCCGTGGACGAGGATTTTTAGTTGCTGGATTCCGGTCATGTTTGCGGCAAGCGTCTGTGCAATGGAGTCTACCGCTAGCCGCTCGCTCAGAATTCCGGAAGGCGTCCCAGACGCAATCTCGTCCGAGAAATCCGCGATCGCCGTTCCGTCCGGCTGAATGTAGAAAGCAAGCAACGTTGCGTCCGCAGGCAGAGTGCGCCGCTCCGGCGCGGGCGCTTGCGTCATCAACGCATTGAGAAGTTGCTTCGAGCGCTCGACTGGGTCCGCGGACAGGGGCAGTTCAATCGTTGTGGGCTCGAGCGAAGTGGGAGAGGCCTCCGACAGCCAATACATTTGCGCCCGCACGTTGACGTCGGTCGGCGTCGAGATCGGCTCCTGCATCACTTCGCGGCGCGCCTGTTCTTCGGTGCGTGGAGTGCGCCTGAGGCGCTGAATCGCCTGGCGCAGTCCTGGCAAAGTGACGAGGCCCAACACGACCATCACGGTGAGGATGGCGATTGTCGTTTTGAGTCCTCTCGACACGGCCTTACTTCCCTCCCGATTCGTAAATGGTCCGAAACGCGGCGACCGCACGCGCCACCCCGTCCGCGAGCCCGGGACCCATCTGGTCGAGCGGAGCGCGATCCGGCACGCTGACGCTGGATACTTCGATGGCGACCGCGGGAGCGCCAATGGTTCGCAATTGCCGAACGGGGGCTTCGATCGGAACTTCTGGGGAGCCGCGAAAACGCTGTGCCATCTGAATCTGGATTAGCTCGGCCAACCTCCTGCTTTGATCGAGAAAGCCAAGTTGTGCGCGGTCCCACTGCAAAAGGCCCGATCGGGGCGGAACGTTAGCGCTTTGGGGCAGACTCAACTGTGGCAGGGAATACACGCGCACCACTCCGGGCTGGCCGGTAGACGAAATGTGCAACGAGATGAAAATCCCTCCGTGCAGCGCGTTTGCAAGTTTCGAACGATCGTCAAAGGACGGATCTTCATTTGCCTGCCGCGTGAGCACTACGCGCAGCCCCTGCGCCTCGAGAGAAATCCGCACGAGGCGGGCCAAACTGAGGACGACGTCGCTCTCCGCGATGCCCGAGGAGCCGCGCGCGCCCCTGTCCGCGCCCCCATGGGCTGGATCAACAACCACCACGGCCAGCGTTTTTTGCGGCAGTGCCGGGGGTTGCGGCGTTGAGGGAGGCGCCGGTTGTGGCGTTTGTGCCGGAGCTTGTGGCGCGGGCGGCGGGGCCGTGGGCGGGCCTTGCGGCGATTGCGGCATCGCCGAAAACGTCTGGGCAGACGCAACCGTCAGGACAAAAAGCAAGCCAATCCATCTGCTGGGCACAAGCACGAGGATACCAGAATCGCTCACGGCGGGAGAGATTCGTCCAGCGGGCGTTTCACTCTTGTAGCAACCTAGTCAAAGACAACGGTTTTGTTCCCATACAAAAGGACACGGTGTTCGAGGTGCCAGCCGACGGCCCGCGAAAGGACAATTTTTTCGAGGTCGCGGCCCTTTTGCTCGAGGTCGTGCACCGAATCCCGGTGGGAGATTCGGATGACGTCCTGTTCGATGATGGGTCCGTCGTCCAGTTCCTCCGTGACGTAGTGCGCCGTCGCGCCCAGCAGCTTGACGCCACGTTCAAACGCCTGCCGGTGCGGCTTGGCGCCGACAAACGCGGGAAGGAACGAATGATGAATGTTGATGATCTGTTGCGGATAACTCGAGATGAATTCCGGTGACAGAATCTGCATGTAGCGTGCGAGGACGATCAAATCGACGCGATTCTCCCTGAGCAAGCTGCGTTGGCGTTCTTCGGCCCGGGCTTTATTTTCCTTGGTCACAGCAATTTCATGAAAGGGAACGCCATAGAAATCCGCGTGGCGCTTAGCATCGGGATGATTGCTGATGATCAGCGGGATTTCGCAGGCGAGTTCGCCGGTATGCCATCGGTAGAGCAGGTCCACCAGGCAATGATCGTACCTCGACACAAATATCGCGACGCGCAGGCGGTTGCTGGAAAGAGCGATCTGCCACTTCATGTTCATGCGGTCCGCGAGAGGCGAGAAATGCCTCGGAAAATCCTCCATTTCGATTACAAATCCGGTGAGGTCCCATTCGATGCGCGCAAGATACAGGCCCATTTCCGCTACCTGGTGCTGCTCGAAATGCAGAATGTTGCCGCCCGAGCGGTAGATGAACTCGGCGAGCGCCGCATCCAGACCTTTCCGGTCTGGGCATTGCACACGCAGGATGGCGCTTGGCGTCACGATTTCTCCTCGAAGTGAATCCGAATTGTACCGAAGAAATCTTCCCTTGACGCGCGAATCGTTTCGCCTCCATCTTTACTGGATCGGAGCATCGCGGAAAGCGCTTCCAGGGGGGGTTCATGACAACCGATCTGGCAGGGCAGACACGGCGGCTTTTCGATCTCACCGGGCGCGTCGCGATCGTCACGGGCGGAGGCGCCGGTCTCGGACGCCAGATGGCGGAGGGACTCGCGGAGATGGGAGCAAATCTCGTCCTTTGCGGGCGTAAGAAAGAGCGGTGCGAGAAAGCCGCCTCGGAATTGCAGGCGCTTGGAATCACCGCTCTCGGCATGGCCTGCGACGTGACAAATCCCGCAAGCATTCGGGACGTCGTGGAGGCCGCCGTATCCCGTTTCCATCGAATCGATATCCTCATCAACAATGCGGGCACGTCCTGGGGCGCTCCTGCGGAAGAAATGCGCCTCGACCACTGGCACAAGGTAATCGAGACGAACTTGACAGGCACGTTTCTCTGTTCGCAGGCAGTCGGAAAAATCATGCTGGCCGCGGGGCGCGGAAAAATCATCAACGTGGCATCGGTTGCGGGCATGGCTGGTTCTCCCGATGAGCTCCAGGCAATCGGCTACGCCGCGAGCAAGGGGGGAGTCATCATGTTGACGCGCGATTTGGCGCGCAAGTGGGCCCGGCATGGCATCCGCGTGAACGCGATCGCGCCCGGCTGGTTTCCCACGCACATGTCGGCTGTGGTGATCGAGCGAAACCGTGAAAGGCTCCTTGCGGGCATTCCCGTGGGCCGCTTTGGGAACGAACACGATTTGAAGGGAGCCACTGTTTTCCTCGCCTCGAACGCGTCCGATTATGTGACGGGTCAGGTGCTGGTTGTCGACGGCGGCCAGATGGCGTAGCTCTGAGTGAACCCTGTGTCGAATGCCTTTCTCGATCGGCCCGCGCGAGTGAGAACGGGGGAGGAGCTTCCGGCAGCTCCGCTCGAATCTTTTCTGCTGAATCATTTTCCGGGTGCAGCCGGTCCCCTCAGCATCCAGCAATTTCCCAGCGGCCATTCGAATCTGACCTATCTTGTCCGCTTTGGAGGACGGGAGGTGGTACTGCGGCGCCCGCCGTTCGGAAGCAAGGTCAAATCGGCTCACGATATGGGCCGCGAATATCGCGTGCTCTCGAAACTGCATTCGGCGTACCCGGAAGCGCCGCGCGTGCTGCTGTTTTGCGATGACGTGTCCATTTTGGATGTGCCCTTTTATCTCATGGAGCCGATTCGAGGAGTCATCCTACGCAAGGACCCGCCCGCGGAATTGAACTTTTCACCTGAGGTAGCGCGGCGGCTGAACGAAGCGTTCGTCGACCATCTTGCACTTCTGCACGCTCTCGACTACAGCGCCATCGGCCTCGGAGATCTCGGCAAACCGCAAGGCTACCTGGCGCGCCAGGTGGGCGGCTGGACCGAGCGCTACCACGCTTCGAGGACGCACGACTACATCGAGGCAGATCGAATCGCCGCGTGGCTCGTGGATCACCTGCCTGCCGAGAGCCGAGCCGCGCTGATTCACAACGACTACAAGTACGACAACATGGTCCTCGATCCCGCGGAAATCACCCGAATCATCGGCATTTTGGACTGGGAGATGTGCACGATCGGCGATCCGCTTTCGGACCTCGGAACGACTCTCGCCTACTGGGTGGATGCTCGAGACGCTGACGATTTGCAGGCAGTGCGCTGGTGTCCGTCAACCTATTCTGGCAGCCTCACGCGCGCGCAGATGGTGGAGCGATACGCGCGAAGCACGCGCCGCGATGTCGCGAATATGCCCTTTTACCTTGCGTTTGGCAGATTCAAGGTCGCCGTCATCTTGCAACAGATTTATTATCGCTACGCGCAGGGCCTGACGAAGGACTCGCGCTTTGCCGCACTGCCCGCGAAAGTCGGCACGATGCTTCGAGCATCCTTGCAAGCAGCCGAAACGGGAACGATTTGAGCTATCGTGGAAAGTAACGCAGGATCCACTCCGCGATACAGCACGGTTTTTCGGCCCCTTCCGCTTCGATCGCAATGTCGAATGTCGCTTCCACGCTGCCGGGCAGCTCCCGGTAGGACTGCAGGCGTATGCGAGCGCGAATGTTCTCGCCCGCGCGCACCGGGGCAGGGAAGCGCACGTGGTTGAGCCCGTAGTTGATGGTGCGTTGTACGTCGGCGGGCAGCTCGATCGCTTGCCTCAAGAAATAGCCGAGCAGGGACAACGTCAGAAAGCCGTGCGCAATGGTAGCGCGATAGGGTGATTCACGCTGCGCGCGTTCAGGGTCGACGTGAATCCACTGGTGGTCCTCCGTCGCTTTGGCAAACTCGCGAATGCGCTCTTGCGAGACGACCAGCCAGCCGGTCACCCCAATTTCACAGCCGACAAATTCTTCGAGAGACTTTAGGGATTCGAGCTTGTGCGGCGGCATGGCTCTTAACGCGAAGCGGGCGGCTTCGAGTATTTCGCGAGTTCGAATTTCGCAATGGCCTCGGCGTGGACTTCGTCAGGGCCGTCGGCGAGACGCAGGGTGCGCGCGAGAGCCCAAGCCTCGGCAAGAAATGTGTCCGCCGAGACGCCCGCGCCGCCATGGACCTGAATGGCGCGATCCAGAACCCGCAAAGCAACGTTCGGAGCGACGACCTTGATCATGGCGATTTCGGCGCGCGCCGCCTTGTTCCCGGCGGTGTCCATCTTGTGGGCCGCGGCAAGCGTGAGCAGGCGCGCCTGATCGATCTCCATGCGGGACTCGGCGATTCCAGCGCGCAATGTGCCCTGCTCGGCGAGCGTCTTTCCAAATGCCACGCGCGACTGCGCCCGGCGGCACATGAGTTCCAACGCGCGCTCCGCGACGCCGATGCAGCGCATGCAGTGATGGATGCGGCCCGGCCCTAGCCGCGCCTGGGCGATTTCAAAGCCGCGCCCCTCGCCGAGGAGCAAGTTCGAAGCGGGAACACGCACATTTTCGAACGCGACTTCGGCGTGCCCGTGCGGCGCATCATCGTATCCGAACACGGTCAGCGGGCGGACGATCCTGACGCCCGGTGCATCCATCGGTACGAGAACCATCGATTGCTGCTTGTGCGGCGCCGCGGAGACATCCGTCTTGCCCATGAAAATCGCAATTTTACAGCCAGGGTGGCCCGCGCCGGAGGTCCACCATTTCCGGCCGTTGATCACGTACTCGCTGCCGTCCCGAACGATACTCGCGCGGATGTTTGTCGCGTCCGAGGACGCCACATCCGGCTCGGTCATCGCGAAGCACGATCGAATTTCGCCGGCCAAGAGAGGCTTTAGCCAGCGCTCTTTATGTTCGGCTGTGCCGAAGCGCGCCAGCACCTCCATGTTTCCGGTGTCCGGCGCAGAGCAATTGAAGATTTCCGGAGCGATCAGGCTGCGGCCCATCACTTCGCAGAGCGGCGCATACTCGAGATTGGTGAGCCCGGCGCCGTCCTCGCTGGCCGGCAAAAAGAGATTCCACAGGTCCGCAGCCCGCGCTTTCGGCTTCAAATGCTCGATAAGCGGCGAGGCCAGCCACCGATCTCTTTGTAGTTCCTCCCGGAAGCGCTGTTCGTTCGGATAGACGTGCTCGTCCATAAACGCTTCGAGGCGCCGCCGAAGTTTATTGACCTTGTCGTTCGGTTCAAAACCCATGGTCAGTGGCAAGCTGATTTTGAATCTCTACGATGGACGATCGGCCGCCCTGTGGCGCGAGTTGCAGCCCGTGTACAAGCCTTAACAGGCGAAAATAAAGTCGCACGGGCTGAATCCCGTGACAGGAGAACAGAGCGGGAAACTGGATGCTCAGCAGCGGCGTGCTACTTGCCTTGCTTTAGCTCGGCGTACAACTGCCCGACGAACCGGTCCGCGCTCCCCGCAACCATCGGAACCTTTGAATCGTAATCGGCGGTCACATGGGCGGCGAGCACCTCATCGGCAGACTTTCCGTCCTGAATCAGTTTTGCGACGCGGTCCCGCATCACGAGCATCATGTCTCGATGCGCGGCGACGGCCGTTCGGTCCACGGTGGGGCCGTGCCCCGGAACAATTTTTGTGTTCGGGCCGGCAAGGGACACCACGGCGGCAAGACCATCGATCATCCCATTGAGCGACCCGCCGTTCACGCGATCGATGTTCGGGTACCCGATCGAACGGTAGAAGTCTCCCGTCATAATCACGTCCGCGTTGTGGAAGTGCACCATCGTGTCGCCGTCGGTGTGCGCGCGGGGAACCGGAATCGCATCCGCGATTTCTCCGTCGAGGTGAAACGTAATGGGGCTGTTATAAGTCACAACGGGCAGAGCGATTGCCGCAGCGGGCACGCCCGGCTGGCCGTTCGCCCCCGGAGAAGGCTTGATCAAGCGGTTCCGCAATTCTTCGCGACCAAAAATCGTCGCGCCGAGCTTGCCGAAATTTTCGTTGCCGCCCGTATGATCACCGTGCACGTGTGTATTGATGACGAAACGGATGGGAGAAGAGGAAATCTGCCGCACGGCAGCGACAATCTTGTCCGTCAGCGGAGCGAACTCCGTGTCGACGAGGAGAATCCCCTCCGGCCCCGCAAGCACGCCAATCGTGCCGCCCTGGCCTTCCAGCGTGTAGAAGGTGTCCGTGATCTTGGTCGTTTTGATTTCAACCTTGCTGAAATCGGGTGCTTGCGCGCGCGCTGAGGCGGCCGCGATAAGCGACACCATCAACAACGCCGGCGGAACGGCAAAAGCGCGTCGAGTCCATGATCGTTTCATTGGCGTTTGCTCCTGACGAAAACAAAGATTTTGTCTTGGGTTATACCGGTCGAGAGTATATACCAAATGAGCCTCGCGCAAGCGCATGGGCGGATCGCGGAGGGCTTTCGGAAGATTCAGCTGGCGGCCGTTCACCTCTCGCGGCCAAACTGGGGATAATCTTTCCTGCTTTCCGGATAGACGATCATGAGTGTGGACAGGATGTGATTGGTGAGATGCTCGGAAACGGTTTTGACATCGCGCGCAATGGCTGCTTCCACCATTTCGACGTGCACTTCGCGGAGGCGGGGATAACGCACCGCGCTCTGAAACGCGACATACTGGTATCGGTAGGTTTGGTCGTAGAGCATTTCGTGCAGCTCGATCAGGCGGGGCAGACCGCACGCCGAGATCAGAGAGGAGTGGAACTGCTTGTGGGCGGATTCAAATTCGGTCACACCCTCCGGTCGAATCTTTTGATACACGTTCCCTTCCTCACGGTCCGCAACTTTCAACAGCCGACCAAATGAGGAAAGGACCGCCGCTTCCCACTCGTCGCCCCCCCGGGCAATCGAAAGGCGCAACGCTTCGATCTCCACAATCAACCGCGTCCCGACGATGTCTTCGAGGTCGGCGCGGCTGATGGGGCGCACGCGGAATCCCCGATTGGTGCTGGCGACCACGAAGCCGCGAAGGCACAACCGCGACAACGCTTCGCGAATCGGCGTTGGACCTGTGTTGTAGCGCCGAGACAATTCATGGATGCGGAGTTTGGCATCGGGCGCGAGCACGCCCGTCAAAATGTCGCTGTGGATCAGAGAGACAGCGCGCTCCACGAGCGTCTCGACACAGGATTGGCCGACGGGCAGGGGACTCGTTGCTGCGCGTGCCATGGCTGCGTCCGCCTTTCGGGCTGTCATTTTGCCACAGAGTTTTGTCGACATGCACGCACGTTATCGATAGACTTGCCGGTATCACCCTGTGACCGACGGAGGCTCGATGAGACATCTGTGCAGAATCGCTTTGTTCGTTTTGTTGGCGGCGCCGCTCTTTGCCCAGCAGGGGCCGAGTGTACCGACTCTTCCGTACGAATCGGTGCCGAACCCCTTGAAATACTCGATCGATCAAAACCTCGGGGAGGTCCTCGGAGTGGCTGTGAACTCCAAGGGCCACATCATTGTGCTGAACCACCCTGGCACGGCAACGGCGGGACCGGTGTATGGGAATGCCACGACGCAGCTTTTGGAGTTCGACGCCGATGGCAAGTATGTTCGCGAGCTCGGCAAGGGCGTCTATGGCTTGGCCTACGCACACTCGGTCCGGTTCGACAAATACGACAACATGTGGGTTGTGGACAAAGGGGCGATGACCGTCGTCAAATTCAACCCTGCCGGGTACGTGACCATGAACCTGGGGCGCCGCGATGAAGGCCCAGACGAACCTCACTACCGCACCGCCAATCCCCCGCCCAAGCCCGTGGACGGCTGGTTCAACGGTCCGACCGACGTTGCGTTTGACGCGGACGACAATATTTATATCGGCGATGGCTACTTCAATTCGCGCATCGCCAAATATGACAAGCACGGAGATTGGATCAAGGCATGGGGCGAGCCGGGATCGAGCGGAGTCCACGCGAATGAGAATCCTGGCAAACTCCAAAATCCTCACAACATCGGCATCGATCGCGACGGCAACTTCTACGCGGCGGACCGCCAAAACCGGCGTTTTCAGGTGTTCGATTTGAACGGCAATTTCAAAAAGTTTTTTTTCTTGAACGTGCCTTACGATAAGACGCGCCATCCGGTCCTGGGCGATATCCCCGTGAATGCTCCCGACGAAACGCAACCCTGGACCGTCTGCATCACCAACACGACTCCGCAGTACCTCTACACAACCGATCACGAACCCGGCCGGCTGTACAAGATTCAGTTGCCGGAGGGAAAGATTGTCGGCGTGTGGGGGGAGTCGGGCCACGAGCTCGGCCAACTCAACTGGGCGCATGCCATTGCTTGCCCCTCCGAGGACGTGCTCTACATCGCCGACATGAACAACTGGCGCGTGCAGAAGCTGGTTTTGAAGGCGAAGAAATAAGGTGCCCGCTCCGTCGCCAGATGGCGCTTAGGATGAAGCAAGGCGCCCAGGGGACAAGCTGGACGCGCCACTGCATTGCTTCGAGCGTTCGTTGATTTGAGATTTTGCACAGCGGCGTTCAGGCTGCCCGTTCCGCGGAGGGTTGCGGGCGCAGGAGCTTGACCTCCATGCCGATGGGTGTCCGCACGATCTCACAAGATCCGAAATCGGACGTGCTCGCAAGCGAAGCCATTTGTTTTTCCGTGTAAGCGCGCTTGAGCAACATGTGCTTGAACGCCATCTTGGTAAACCAAGCGTCAAAGCGGCCGACCTGCAGATGATTGACGTAGGCGAGGATCTCGTCCCACGACGTATCCTTGCGAAGATCGATGATGACGGCCCGTCCTCCCGGCTTCAACACCCGATGCATTTCATTGAGGGCCGCAAGCGGCTCGCTGAAGTTCTTGAACGCGGCGCGGCAAATGACGAAGTCAAACAGGCAATCTTCAAGCGGGATGTCCGAAGCGCTTCCGTGAATGAATCGGGCGACGACCCCTTCTTGTTTTGCGTGTTGCGAAGCCATTTGAACAAACGTCTGGCTGATATCGAGCCCCGTCACTTTGAAAGGGCCGAACTTCGCCAGGGCAACCGATAGATAACCCGGCCCAGGCGCGATTTCGAGCACGCGCGCATTCGCCGGGAGATCGTTTGCAATCTCCCCGGCCAGGTGCTCAAATTCGTTGAAATCCTTCCGCGTTAATTTGGCGTACCACTTGGCCATCGCGCCTTCCATTGAAATTCCGCGATACGGTTTTCTGAGTGATGAAAGCCGCATTATCGAATCTCCTTTCGCGATCCGTTACGATCCATTAGTCAACCAATGCGACGATGAGTCCCCAAATCAAGAAACCCGCGCCAAGGCCAATGACGCCTCCGGGCAGGGATTTCGATGCGAGGAGGCCGATACCGGTACCCATGATCGCGCGGCCCGGAACGACGAGAAGAAACGCGGCAGTTTTTGGACCTTGCCGCATCCAGTACCGCATCAGCTTGGGGTCCATTTCCGGACGATACGCTTCAAACGTTTTTTCGTTCATGGTTTTCCTTCCTTTTCCGATTTCTTGCGGGTTGCTCTCTCAGAAGATTGGTTTTTCCAGGACTCGTTCGAGCGGCCAGGGCCTGCTTTCGCAGCGCGGCCCAGCCGCTTCGCAATCCGCCGGTGTTACGCTTGATGTCCGAGAGCAAATCCCCGCAGAACTTATACTCGGCGAGCGTAAGCGCCTTGTAGTACTCCCGCTCGAGAGAAAAAAGCCGCGGCAGTTTCATTTCCCGGCAAATCCGCTCTTCCTCGGCGAACTCCTCGATGGTCTTTTGAAGAAGCCCGACGCGAATCTCTAAAAGATCGATGACTTCTTCCGGGGGAAGAGCGGGCAATAGCGAAATCGCCGCTTCGAACATGGGATACTCCTTCATCGGGGAACTCACCAGCTCCCGCATCCAATCGACGAGTTCGGTCTCGCCCGCGCTCGTGAGCTCGTAGACGGTTTTCTCGGGGCGCTTTCCCTCCCTCAAAACTTCGCGTACGCCGATGAATCGCTCGCGCAGAAGTTGCTCAATGACCGTATACAGAGAACCGTAATTGAGCTTGATGCTCTCTTCCTTGCGTCGCTCGCGCAGCGTGGACGCCATCTCGTAGGGATGCATCGGGCGTTCGTACAAGAGGACGAGGACCGCGAGGGCCAATGGGTTTGAGATGGCTCGTTTGGTATCCGCCATAAAATACTCTATTCCATATACTCGTTAGCAAGTATATGGGCAGTGCGGATGCTTGTCAAGCCGGTCTTTCGGGATGCTTCAAGGAAAGGGCAAGCGTCAACGCCGGCGCAAAACTGGGCGCTTCGCATTCCATCCCGGCTGGCCCTTAATTGGGTCGCGGGAGCGTGCTGCCGAGCGGCTGGATATAACGGCCGAAAACAATCACGGCGAACCACAAGAACAGGGAAGTCGCCGCGACGAATCGTGCCAAGACAGGCGCATCTTCCCCCGCGGCTACCGTCTCGACCCGGCCAAAAATGCCGGTCAAATAAAACGCAGCCGCATTCACGCCGAGCAGCAACAGCGACAGCATCTTGAGCCAAAAAACGCCGCTGTAGATGTAGTTGTCGGACTGGCCCACAAAGGCGAGCAGACCCGTCACGATGTTGATGCCTAATCCCGCGAGGCCCCACGGGAGAAACCGGTGTAGGGGCGCCACCGGGAGCTGCTTCATGAATCCCATGATGCGAACATCGAGAAGTCCGACCGTCCCGACAATCAAAATAAGTCCGATGAAATGCATCGCCATCATGAAGCCCCACCACCACTTGTTGACGGACACGAGCTGGACGAATTTTTCTGGCGATGGCTCAAAATGGCTGATGAAGGATCCCAAAGGGCCTTCGACGACAGTGGTGGCTTCGCCAGGATGGATTTCCGGATGGCGAATGTCGCCACCGGTATTTCCGGTCCTGGCGATCAGACCCACGGCCAGCAACGAGAGGACGAGCACCGCCAACACATTTCCGTGTGACGGATGCGAAAGCCGCTGAGACTGCCACAATCCGATCACAGCGAGCACCCCTGTGGCCTCTACGAACCAAAGAGACAGCAGCGCCGATCCTTCATGCCGATTAATCAACGCGTCCGAGACGCCTGGTCCTTGAATGGCTTGCTGCGCGCCGAAGCCGCTCAAAAAAGCGGGAATGGAGAGCAGAGCAATACCTACGAAAACGATATAACTGCCTCGCCGTAGATCTTCATTCTTGTCGAAGAAGGATACAAGGAATAGGCCAACGCCGACGATCATGCCGATGATTGGAAAATGATTCAACAGCAAGTGCAAGTGCGCAAAATTCATCTGCAACTCCCTAATTCCTTTGAAAAGCCACGACCTAGCTGCGCCCGAGTCCCTGCAAATACCTACCGATTCGCCACCCCGTACAATAGATATTTCGACGTCTCCGAGAGCAGCCGCCCCGCCGAGACGGCTCCCAGCCAAAAGAACAGCGACCATTTCGCCAACGCCTTGCCCTTGGCGATCATGGCAGCCTCGCTCAAGCTGGCGTCGCCGAACACTTGAACGTAAATCTTCCACATGGTGATCGCAGCAAGGGCAATGAACGACAGCTTGACATAGAAGTCCAAGTTCGTGAGCGACTTGGTCGGGTAGGCCGCCAACAGAAGTAAGCCGCTGGCGATATTAATTCCCAGACCCGTCCACATTACATAAAAAAGACGCTTCAGCGGTTGAAGTGGGAGACCCGACCCAACACCCAAGATGCGCAAATCTACAACCGCATTTGCGCCAACCACCAGGGACATCCCAATCGTGTGGATCAATAAGATGAAATAGAAACCAAAAAACGAAGGTGATTCGCGGAGCCAAGTGCTGAAAGCGGTTTGTTCGATGGTATTGAAGATTTCGGGTACGGCCAAGTTGATCTCCTGGATCGGGTATTGAAGTCGGACTTAAGTTGTCCCGATTCGGACCTGGACGAGGAGGAGCTTTAAGCGAACGTTTAAGAAAAGCCCTCACCCAACCCACAAACAACTGATACCACGCCGTATATTGATGCGTCAATGGGCCTAGCAGAAGGGTTTTCTTCGCCGGAGTGTCTCGGTTATTTACCCAGCCGGTCGGGCCCCTGAGCCGCCATTTTCAAACGATAGAGGCCTTCGCGAGCCGTGATATAGAGCGTTTGCTTGCCTGGCCCAGAGAAGGCCAAGTTCGCGGGCTGACGCGGCACGTGGATCGTGCCCAGGTATTTTCCCGCGGCATCGAACACTTGGACGCCCGTGGTGCTCGTAACGTACACGCGCCCAGCGCGATCGAGTGCCATTCCATCCGCTCCGCTGTCTTGGCCGGCGGTAACGTCGTGCAAGACTGCGAACAGCCGTTTGTTCTTGGCTGAGCCATCGGGCTGCACGTCGAATTGGAAGACCGTATCGCCCACAGTGTCGTCAACGATCAACTTCTTACCATCGCGCGTCAACGTCAGGCCATTCGGGCGGGTGATTTCGTCGCTAACGACGATGGGTTGGGCGTGCCCGGCGGGCAAGTAGTAGACGGGCACCTTGCGGCCCGGAATCACGGGACGTGGTCCTGGGTCGGTGAAATAAATGCCGCCTTTCGCATCGACGATCAAATCGTTCGGGGCCAATAAGGGTTTGCCTGGTGCGCCTTCGGTGAGGGTGCTAACTTTTTTGTCTCGCGTGATTCGAGTGATCCGCTTACCATCGCCTTCCGCCGCAAGCAAATCGCCGTTTCGCATCAGCGCGAGTCCATTCGAACCATTTGTGTTTTCGCGATAGACGGCGATCTTGCCCTTTGCATCGAGGCGAAACGTTTGGTTCGCTCGCAGATCGGAAAAGAACAGGCCGCCGTCAGCGGTTCCGACCGGTCCTTCCGTGAACATGAACCCTTCCCGCACGAGTTCGGGTTGCGCGTCGGCAGCGACCACGCCGGCCAGCCCGTCCGTCGCCTGGCTGAATCCCATCCGTGGGATCGCAAGCACAAAGAAGGCCGCTGCGAGAACGCATATTCTCTTCATGATTTTCCTCCGATGCGATTCAGGTTGTCTCCCGGACGCGGCAAAAGTTATACCATGCAAACTGGAAACACAACGCCGCTTTGAAGTTCCCCGCGATGCGAGAATAGGCGCAGGCCGGCGGCCGGTTTTTACGATCTCAATATGCGAATGAAAACGTTTTGACAGTTTCGCGTTTGTGAACTATAGCTAATCCTATCGTTCGGCAATGGCGTGGTCGTCTGCACCGGTCAGCGATTGCCGACCAAAGGTGACTCCATGAAAAGGCAAAGCCGCATCTCAAACCGTCACGCAGTTTGGGCGACTGTCACGATCACAATCGCATTGGTTGTGGTGGGAACGAACGGGCGGGTTCAGGCGTCGCCTCCGCGAACTCCGGCGGATTCCCCCAAAGTCATCCACACAGACGACCTGCAGCGCTCGGCACGGGCCGACACCTATCATGTGATCGCGGACAGCGGTGCGGGCCGCGGCGAAAACATCTATTTCTATAAATGTTGGATGTGCCATAACCAATACGCGAAGACCGGCCCTTATCTGAAGGAGCTTTTTAAACATACCGAGTTGATGTCCGGCGATCCGGTGACGGACGAAAACGTCACTGCAAAAATCAAAGAGGGTGGGCCGGGGATGCCGTCGTTCCGCACATCCCTGAGCGACTCCGATATTGCCGATCTGCTGACTTACATAAAAGAAGGAAAATGCTGCGTCGAAGGCGAGAATCCTGCAGCAAATCCCTGGTACCGCGCCGCCAGCCAGAAGTGGCCGGTTCAAAGCGGGCTGTCGGGCGGCGCCACTGGAATTGTCCGGGTTGCGAGCGGGGATTCGCCGGAAGGCGTGGGTGTGCAGCTCGTCGCACCGAATGGCGTTCGAACAACTGTGTACACAGATGAAGAAGGGCACTTCGAATTTCCCAAGATGCAAACTGGAGACTATATCCTGCGGATTCCGACTCCGCTGTTATTTAAGCCCTACCGGATCGATTCGGTCCATATCGATGGCGCCACGAAGCTGGACGACATTGTTTTGGAAAGGGTTTCCGATTCCGATAATTTGCCCGCCACATCCGAGATTGAACGTCAGATGAGCGGCGCGGAATTGCTGTGGAATCTGCCGGGCACGGCGGAAGAAAAGGCGACATTTCAAAAGAATTGTTCCGCATGCCATTCCTGGCAACAAGTATTCAGGAATCGATATGACGAACGCAGTTGGGGTCTGATCGTCGATCGGATGACGCACTATTCCGGCACCTCACTCGTGATTCGCATGAAAGGGACCTCCGCTCCCGGTGCTGGGGGCGCTCCCGTCACTCGCGCGGACGCAACCTCTGATAAAGAGGCCGACATGATTACCAAGTGGCTCGCGAGGGTCCGCGGGCCGGAGGCGCAGGATTCCCCAGTGCGAGTGTTCCCTCGCCCGCGAGGAGCCTCCGCAAAGGTCATTGTTACGGAATATGAGCTGCCTCAGTCGTTGCTTGCCCTCCATGATGCGCAAGGCGACTCGAAGGGGAATATATGGTTCAGCAGTCACAAAACCGATATCGTCGGGAGACTCGATCCCCGCACCGGCATCGTGACCGAGTACACGATTCCCTTGACGCCGAAAGCGATGCCCGGAACACACGCGGTCGTCATCGACAAGAACGATACGCCTTGGTTTTCGGAGAATTGGGGACATAATCTCGATCGGCTCGACCCGCAGACTGGAAAAGTCACGCAGGTGGCCATCGCCGCTTCCGTTCCCCTGAACGCTCCTGCCTTTGGCAACTTTGCAATCAGCCGCGATGGGTATGTCTGGAATAGCGCGGATAATTATGTGCAAAAGATCGACCCCGAAACAGGCAAAGTGGTGCAGCAATATCCCCTTCAAGCCAATATGAGCTATGACAACCTCATCTCAGCCGATGGGAACTATTACGGGGCGGGTGGACTGCCCGTGTGGGGAAATACAGTCGAACGCTTGGATCTTCGCACGGGGCAATGGATCAATGCGAACACCGGGGATCACATGGCGACCGCCAAGCGCGGGGGATTCGATCCGTACGATAACCCTTGGTTTGGAGGAGGCGACGGCGCCCTGATTGAGTTGAACGCGAAGAAAGGCATCATTGAAGAACACGTGCCTCCGACTGCCCCCAGCCCCTTTACTGATTTCTACGAAGCGATGCCGGACAAAAACGGCGAGGTTTGGGCAGGCGTGCTGCACGGCCGCCAGATGGTCCGATTCAATCCGAAAACCGGCGTGTGGGCCGTCTACGAAATGCCCGAACCGTACTCCTACGACCGCAGAACCTATATCGACAGTTCCACACATCCTGTCACGGTGTGGTATGTCGACTACAACGGCTACCTGGTGCGGGTCCAACCCCGCGAGTAAGCGCGGCAACGACGCGAGCGCGGATCAAGCGAGTTGCTCGGCGGAGCCGCCAGAGAAATCGTGATGGCGGTGCCGACACCGGGCTTGGTCCTCAGCGCGCGCCGCCTCATCGGCGTCGAGCGAGCTCCCTATAGGCTTTTGCCGAGGAACGCCGTTTCCGCTTGACAAAGTTATATCGTGATGCGATACATTTAGTCAGGGTCGTGTCCTGCCGTGGAGGCGGACATGATCTCTTATCAAACCTGCCACGCTTCCCGGTCAAATCGAATTTCAAGGAGGTTTATCCTATGACGAAAGGAATAAAGTACGCTGCGATATCGGCTTCATTCATCCTCGTGGGAGCAGGGGCTTCGGCCGTTGCGGCCGGGGCAGCCGTGCCTTCGGACAGCGCAAAATCAACCGCGAGCGCCAAAACTTCCGCACGCGCGATGTCCGATTCGGACTTCGCAAAGGCCGCCGCCGAAGGGGGCGCCGCCGAAATCAAGCTCGGGCAGCTCGCGGAAGACAAAGGCTCGAACCAGACAGTGAAGGACTTCGGCAAACGAATGGTTGCGGACCACACGCAAGCGGACCAAAAGCTGGCCACCGCCGCCTCGAAAGACAACTTGTCGACCACGATTCCAGCGGAACTGAATGCGAAAGATCAGGCGACGTACGACCGTCTTTTCAAGCTTTCGGGAAGCGCCTTTGATCGTGCCTATGCTCGTGACATGGTACGGGACCACGTGAACGACGTGGCCGCGTTCCGCCATGAATCGAACAATGGAAAGGACGCTGACATCAGAAGCTTTGCATCCAGCACTCTGCCGACGCTCGAAAGCCATCTGAAACAAGCGCGCGAGATGCTGCACACCGTCTCGCCCACGGCCAATAGTTCAACAAAAAGCTAGCATCCGCCTTGCTCTTTGATGCCAGCGCCCCACGATGGGAAGGCGGCTGAATCGGAAGCCGTCTTCTCTCGGGGTGGTTATTTGCTCGCTTGCGCGCACGTAGAGAAAAAATCTCGGGTTATCGCTGTATAAATATAATTCTTCTCTTATTCTGGACAACGACTCTCGCCCGTCTTGGCATCGCAATAAAAGGGAAGACGTGAGTCATCGGTTTCTCTCCTCCGCCTTCTTTGGGAAGTCCACATGGCAACCCAGCTCACGGAACAAACCGTCGCTCGGAGTGAACCTGGCAAGGAATCGGCTCATTTCAAGCTCCCCGCTTCGAAAGAAACTAACTCTAGCTCCCCGCTCGATAAACAACGGCGCCGCCTCATACGGGGACTGATCGGCGGGTATCTGGGAATCAATTTTCTGATGTTCCTGCGATTTTTCTTTCCACGAGTTCTCTACGAGCCCAACACAACTTTTAACATTGGATATCCCACCGCGTTTTCCCAGGGAGTGAATCAGGATTTTCTCCAATCGAACCGCGTGTGGGTCATTCTGGAGCCTGGCCGGCTATTCGTCATTTTCGCCCGCTGTACGCATTTGGGATGCACGCCAGACTGGCTTCCGCAGCAGGACATGTTTCATTGCCCATGCCATGGCAGCGAATACGATCCGGAAGGCGTCAATTTCGCAGGTCCTGCGCCGCGGCCGATGGACCGGTGCAAAGTAAGCCTTCAGTCTGACGGAACTATCCTTGTGGATTCCAGCCACCTCTACATGCAGGACCCGCGCGCCGGAGTGAATCAGTTCAACGATCCGGGCGCCTTCGTGACGGTCTAGCGTAAATTGAATCGGAGGCCAATGATATGAATCGCAGATCGCAATATTTCGTATGGTTTTTTTTACTCTTGCCGGGCTTCCTTCTGAGTTGTGGGAAGCAGCAAGCATCAGAGACATCGAATTCCGCAAGCACGCCGCAAGCGAAGCCGCCCGACCCCGCCACCGTCGGGTTTTTCAGCGGCGCCGTGGTGCTGGACGGGGCGCCGCCCAAAATGAAAGCCATTAATATGTCGGCCGAGCCGGCCTGTGCGAAGCAACATTCTTCTCCCGCGATGACGCAGGAAGCGCTTGTCGGCAAAGACGGCGCGCTCGAAAATGTTGTGGTCTATCTGAAGGGGAACTTCAGCCAGTTCAAGTTTGACAGGTCGCAAACGCCGGTCACCATCACGCAAAAAGGATGCATGTACGATCCACATGTGCTGGCGCTCGAAACCGGCCAGCCGTTGCAAGTCGTCAATGCCGATCCCGTCACACACAACATTCATCCCGCTCCGAAAGACAACCGGGAATGGAACGAATCCCAGCCGCCCGGAGCCGCTCCAATCGACCAGAGTTTCGCGCACGAGGAAGTCATGATCCCCGTGAAGTGCAATATCCATCCGTGGATGAAGGCCTATATCGGAGTGTTCGACAATCCGTATTTTGCCGTAACTGGCAAGGACGGCTCCTTCGATCTGAAGGATGTGCCTCCCGGCACCTATACGCTCGTCGCGTGGCACGAACTTTACGGCACGCGCGAACAGAATGTGACTCTCGGCCCGAAAGAATCGAAGATGATCCAAATCAAATTCAGCGCCACCGCCGCGGGCAGCTAATTTCGCGGGCGCCCCATTTCTGTTGATTTCTTCCCGGCGCAATGCAAGTCATCGGCCGCCGACGCGTGTTTACGCGGAGCAATCCGACTTCGTGGGACGGAGGAGCCGCGTATTTGCGCCCTTGGAGCTTGGGCGCGCCGTCGTACGGATCCTTAGAAATCCTTTGCTTGCTTTGAAAAAGGGATGCATATATAGTTACTGGCGCTGGAAGTCTTATAGGAAGCGGCGTTCCATTGCATTCGAAAGGTTGATGGGGCGGATTACCCTCGCAGTTATATGATGGGGCGCGTGCCCAAATCACGTAAGCCCCGGTTCTAAGGGCACGAAGAATGGAGACCCAAATCCATTCGGTGCGTGAGACGGGTTATTACGTGCGCAAGCAATAATTCGTGTTGAAGAATTGCCTGACCTTTGGTTCGGTGTCCCCCGAACACACAGTCTCAGACGGTTGGAGGCAGTCGGATGCCCGGGTCCCTGCGTCGGTCGAAAGATCACATTCGTGTCCTTATCGTCACGGCCGACAACATGACGGGGGAATTGTTGAAGGGTGCGTTCGCTCGCAGACGGAACGCTTTCATCGTCGAAACGTTGACCGGCAGTTCTCAGAAGGTGATCGGTGAACTATCCGCCCACAAAACGCAGGTCGCGTTGATCAGCGACGATCTTGAGGATGGACCCCGCTCTGGTTTTAAGGTCCTCCAGAAATTGCGGGACTCGCGCCAGCCGACCGCTCCGATCATGTTCCTTCACGGTTCCAAGCCCGAGTACGTGATCGGCGCTTTTCGGGAAGGCGCCCGCGGCATTTTCTACCGCAATCATTCCTTGAAAGCCCTCGCGAAATGCATCCGCACCGTCCATAACGGACAAATCTGGGCCAGCAATGATGACATCGAACATCTTCTGGGCGCTCTCGATCACGTGAAGCCCTTTCAATTCAAGAGCCCGGAGGGGACCCTACTGTTGACGCGCCGGGAAGAAGATGTGGTACGGCTGGTCGTGGACGGCATGAAGAACCGGGAAATTGCACAGAAGCTGAACGTGACCGAGCACTCCATCCGGAATTATCTCTACCGGATCTTTGAGAAGCTGGGTGTCTCGACCCGCGTCGAGCTGATTCTCTACGTCTTCAGCCACGGAAATCAGCATGACGACGCGAATCCCGGGTAATCACAGATTTCGTTCCTCGCGTTGAGGTGACAGTCTGCCGGTCGTTCGTCCCGGGATTGAAGGTTTCTATCCCACGCAGCTCTTCACTTGGCGTTATTATCCCCTGACTGTTTCGGCAGCCGCATTTCTTCCAGCGATCCGGCCTTGCACAGTGCATCTCGCGAGGCCGTGCAGGCTGAATCCTCCCGCCGATTCACCTCCGCAGTATAGACCCTGGATGACCTCGCCATTCAGGTCCACCACTTGGCACTTTCCGTTGATGCGCAGACCCGAGCGCGTATCGTGAAGCACGGGCGTCGCCCACGCAGCGTAAAAGGGAGGCGTTGCCACTTTATATTTCGGCGCGACTTTTCCGAAGTCCGTGTCTTTGCCCGTATCCACGAAGGAGTTGTAGCGAGTCACGGTGTCTTGCAAGGACTCGGGCGGCATCGGTTTTCGCTGGTACTTGTTCACAATCTTCGCGGCGAGCTCCGTAACGGAGTTTGCCGAGAAGAAATACCCCTGCGCGATATCCACGTAGGGAGGCGTCACGATCCAGCCTTCGCGCTTTACGGCCTCCGCGTCGAAGATCGCCCAGATCGGTCCGCCGCCCGGGTAGGTATCGCCCGTTCCCGCCAGGGCTGCATTGATGAAGTTGGACGGCTCGTATTTCATGTTCACCGCGTTGCGGTAGCTTCGGGGAACGTAGGGCTTAATGGAATCATAGTTATTGGAAGTAAACTGGCCCTGCGTCTCATCATAAAATCTCAGGCCCGCCATGTTCACGAGGATCACGTTGTGGTAGTCCTTTACGAAAAGCCCCGTGGCGCGCGCCTGAGAGAAAACAGGGCTGTCCGGCTGCCAGCTGAGATTCACGTAGCCATATTGGCAGCCGATCCAGCCCGCTTTGGTGATTGGCTGCCCAAATTCCCCTGATTGGTTGTATGCGCCCCAGAGCGACGCGCCGATGGCCATGGCCGCAATTTCTCCGCTGGCGTCCTGGAACGAATAGGGCTCGCCGGCTACCTGATACTCCTCCGTGAGGCGAGGATCGAAGATTCTGCGGAAATTTACGTTGCTGCTGTGTCCGCCCGTTCCGATGATGACGCCCTTCCGCGCGTGGATATTCACCGTCTTACCTTGGTTCGTGGCGGAAACTCCCAAGACCCTGCCCGAATTCGGGCTCTCGCGAAGGATGCTCATCATTCTGTGCTGCAACAGAATTTGCACGCCCAGCTTTCGCGCGGAAGCCTCGAGCGGCCGGACGAGGCCGACGCCCGAGGAAATGGTCGCCGCATGCTCCGGGCTCACCGGCACGCCGGTCTGAACCTGCTTCCACGCCATCGGCGCGGCATGGTTCTCCCGGGGCGCGGAGTTTCCGATCGCATGTCCGCCAAGCGTGTCGGGAACCTTGTCCACGAAGATGACGCCGTGCTCGATCAGCCATTCCAGCGTTTTCGCGCTTTCGTCGGCAAACGCGCGGATCACTTCCTTGTCGTTGTATCTATAATCGGGGAAACCGTTAGGCTCGACGACAGACCAATCCGTCAGATCCGAGTACAAGAGATCGGGCGAGTCGACAATGCCGTATTTTTTCTGCCGGCTCGTGCCGCCGCCGAGCGCCACGTTTCCGCCGCTCAAGATCGCGTGTCCACCGACATCCGTGTTCGCGTCGATCACGATCACGGACGCGCCAGCTTCGGCGGCCTGAATGGCCGCCGGCAGTCCGGTCGCTCCGGCGCCGATAATGACGACATCGGCTTCCTTGTCCCAATGCGCGGGGCGTCCCTCAGGCTTTGCCGCTTCCACGCCAACCCCCGCCAGGGCGGCGGCACCGGCTCCCGCGGCCGTCGTTTTGATGAAATCCCGCCGGGAGAAATTGTTCTGATCGCGTTGATCTCGTTTCATACGCTCAATCCTAGTTTGTGATTTTGATTGGATCCTTGCGCACGAACATATGCCCGGCCCTTCGTCGTGTCAACGGCAGATCGGAGGCGAAACGCGAGCGGACTACGCCTGTCGCTGGAAAATGCGCGTTACTCGGCGCCCGAGTGCCGCTGGACGCCCAGGACGTAGGCCTGCCGATCGCGACGGCAGTTCGTGACAGTCCCGGAGAACTGTTCGCTGCCCCATTTGATCGTCAGATTTAGGCCCGCTTGGATCGGAGCCTGCATGCGGATGCACACACCGCCGAACGATTTGTCTTCGAGCGTGCCCGGTGCCACCCGGGGATTTCCTTCCTCGTCTTCCCACAAGACATCGACCCGGGCCATCAGGGGAATTCTTGGCTCTGTTCTCTTATCGTTCACGTTTTCTCTATCGGCAGAAATCAAGAATACCCGATTGCCTGGAATAGATCGAGTGTTTCGGTGTCAGTTGGCAAGCTGGAGGAACAACTGAGGCGCGACACGGCGGATGATTTCAGCGCCGATCTGATCGAGGGGCAGGATTTTGTCGGCGAGTCCGGCGCGGGCGACAAAACCCGGCATCCCCCACACGACACTGCTGGCTTGGTCCTGAACCATCACGGAGCCACCCGCCGCGCAAAGCGCTTCACATCCCTTCAGTCCGTCCTGGCCCATTCCCGTCAAGACGACGCCCAACGCCCTCGGCCCATAAACCTCCGCGACCGAGCGGAAGAGAACGTCCACCGAAGGGCGGCAAAAGTTTTCCCGGCGGCCGCGATGCGTGCGCAATCGAACGGACTGTTCTTGTTTCTCTACAATCAAGTGATAGTCACCCGGTGCAATCCAGACGCAGGAAGGGCTGAGCAACTCGCCCGATTGGCACTCCCGAACCGGCAGCGCGCATTTGGTTGCGAGACGCTTCGCGAGTAGCGTCGTGAAAATCGGCGGCATATGCTGTGCGACGACGATAGGCAAAGGAAAAGTCTCTGGAAAACAGGGCAACAGCCTGCCCAGTGCGTCCGGGCCGCCCGTCGAAACGCCGATGGCGACCATTGCGACCGGCGCGGGGAGCGGGGTTGCGACCCGAGTGGAAATGATCTGCCGGGGCATGGCAGCAACGCGGCTCAAGGCGCGAGGTTCCGAGGATGGGCCCTTCACGGGAACGTGGCACAGCGCCTTGATTTTGGGCACCAGCTCGCGGCGGATGACTTCCGCTGTCGCCTCTGCGTCCTTATTGCTTGATTTCGCCACATAGTCGGAAGCTCCGAGCGCAAGCGCGTCGAGCGTCGCTTCTGCGCCGCGTTCGGTGAGTGTGCTGAACATGATGATGGGCGTGTGAGGCAGAATCTTGCGGATTTCCGGGATCGCTTCGAGACCGCTCACCTCCGGCATCTCAATGTCGAGAAGAATGATGTCCGGGCGCAGCATCTGAAGTTTCGCGAGCGCCAGGCGGCCGTTGCTCGCCCAACCGGCCACCGCGAGATCGGGATCCGCTGAGAATACGGTGGAGAGTACTTTTCTCACCACAACCGAATCATCGACGATCATGATTTGAATTGGTGGCATGGTTGTTCCGGCCCGGATGAATCGCTCGAAAACTTCGGTTCGAGGAGTCTTACGCCGCGTGTTGGCGGCTGCGCTCGCCCGCTTGGCCGTTGCCGGCGACACGGAATTGCTCGATCAGGCCGCGGAGTTGCGTGGACATTTGAGCCAGTTGCTGCGCAGCCTTCATCGATTCGTACGCGCTCGATGACGTTCCCTGTGCGGCCTGCGCCACTCCCGTGATGTTCTGCGTGATTTCGGACGAGCCCTTGGCAGCCTCAGAGACGTTGCGCGTCATCTCATTCGTCGTCGCACTTTGCTCCTCGACCGCCGTCGCGATCGTGCTCGAAATGTCGTTGATCTGATGGATAATTCCGCCGATCGTTCCGATGGCCTCGACGGCCCCTTTGGTATCTTCCTGGATCGCCGCGATTTTTTGGCTGATGTCTTCCGTGGCCCTGGCTGTCTGCTTGGCGAGTTCCTTGACTTCGTTCGCGACAACCGCGAAACCTTTTCCGGCCTCTCCGGCGCGCGCCGCTTCAATCGTGGCGTTCAGAGCCAGCAAGTTGGTTTGCTGGGCGATCGACGTAATGACCTTGATGACCTGGCCGATCTCAGCGCTGGACGAGCCGAGCTTGGAAACTGTGGCATTCGTGGCCTCGGCGGTTTTCACGGCCTCGCCGGCGACGCGCGCGGATTCGGATGCGTTCTTGGCGATGTCCTGAATGGTGGTGCTCATTTCCTCGGCGCCGGCGGCGACCGTCTGCAGGTTGCGGTTCACTTGCTCGGTGGCCGTGGAGACGACGTTAGCCTGAGCGGTCGTTTCCTCGGAATTGGAAGTGATTTGTTGGCTGACGGCGGAAAACTCCTCGCTCGCGTTCGCCACCTGTTGCGCATTTTCCGCCACGGCGACGATCATTTTTCGCAGGCCTTCCTGCATTTTATTCATGGCAACGGCTAAGTCTCCGAATTCATCATGGCTAACGACTTTCGCCTCGTCCCGGGTCAAATCTCCCTCCGCAATCGCTTCCGCCTGGGAAAGAACCGAGGACACGGCCGCGGAAATCTTTCGGCTCATGGAAACCGCGACGAGGCTGCCGATCGCGAGAGCAGCGAGCATCGTTCCCCACATCGTCCAGACCATGGATCCATTGGCTGAAGCCATGGCCCCTTCGTTTTCCCGCAGCGTTGCTTCGTTCGACGAGGTCATGTCGTCGAGGGACTTCTTGATCTCTTCGCTGACGGCCGTGGCATTGTCCGCAAATTCATTTCCCGCCCGGCCCACCGCGTCGTGGTCACCGTTCGCAGCCAAATTAATCGCTTCTTCCTGAGCCTGGCGCAGCTTGGGTAACTCCTCCTTGACGTGAGTCAGACGGTCCCGATTTTCGGAAGCGAGCCACTGAAGAGCGAGGCCGCTCAATGCGTCGGCATCCTTGTTGACGTCGTTCCACGCCGCATCAAATAGACTCTTCGCGGTTGTCCTTCGCGCGGGGTCTCCTCCGGAGAGAATGGCTTGCCGGCCTTTGTCCTGCGTTTGGTTCAAGTCGCGTTGCAGCTGCCAGGACGCTTTGATGGCCGGGACGCGCAAGTTCATCGCGCTCTCTTCGGTCTGCCGGATCGCGTTGGCCTTGAATTGCAGCACGACCGCGTTGATCAACATCAGCAGGAGTATTCCCCCAAAGGCCAGTCCCAGCTTCTTGCCGACAGTAAATCTCATCGCCATTCCTCCTTGAATTGTTTCCGGAGCTGCGCGTCCCGCCCATCGCGAACGCTTATCGACCCGTTGCCGATAGGTCGTCGGCCGTTGCCGTTTCGCAGGCCCTTTCCGTATTCAGGACATGCATGAGTTGCTTTTCGAGTTTGTGAACGCCCAGGATAATCTCGCGCACGTTGCCTCGCAGCGTCTCCGGCGGGGGCTCGAAGGAATCCTCGTTCACTTCGACGACGTCGCCGATGTCGTCGACCAGAAAGCTCACCGCCCCGTCCGCGCGCCGGATCACGACGTTCATCGGCATCGCTTCGGCCGGCCGGTCCGCTAAATCCAGCCGCCTCCGCAAGTCAATCCCCGTAACAATCTGCCCCCGAAGATTCATGAGCCCTCTAACCACCCTTGGGGCGAGCGGAATTTCTGTGATTTCCAGATAGCGGATGACTTCCTGAACTGTTTCGAGCTCCACTCCGAACATGAGCCGGTCGAGATAAAACGTGCAGAACTGATGTGTTTGCGCCATGAATCAGTCAGTGACCTCCGCGGGCTCGATCGATAACGGACGGTTTTTCCCAGCTATCCGCTGGATGGCCGCAATATCAATAAGCTCCGTGACCCTGTCTTGAATCACCACCGCGCAGTGAATGCCATCCCGCGTGGGCGCGGTTTTCACTTCGGCCCGGTCTTCCACGATGTCCAGAATTCGGTCCACGACGATCCCGATCGTCTGGCCCTGGTCGTGGCACACCAACACGTGCACCGGAGCGGACTCCGTGTTTTTTCGTATATGGCGTAGCCGCGTTCTTCGTTCTTCGAGGACAAGATCAAGACGGACAAGGGGCAAGATTTTTCCCCGGTACTGAATCACCCATTCGCCGCCGGATTTTTCCACCTGCGTAGCGGGGAATTCTTCGAGGCGCGATACCGCGTTGAGGGGCAGCGCCATGCGGCCGTCATCGGGTCCGGTAAACAGCAGAAACGTTTGCTTTTCGCCTTGCGCCTGATTCCGGCTCTTCAACAGCTCGGCGGTTTTTTCCTCCAGGGTTCGGTCGCGCCCCTCGGAGAGGATGTTCGCATGCTGCGCGAGGCCCACCACATCCAGAATCAGGGCTACCTTGCCATCGCCCATGATCGTGGCGCCCGCAAAAACCTTGAGTCCCCGCAATTGCTTGCTCAGCGGCTTGACGACGATTTCTTCCGAGTCGTTGATTTCGTCCACAACCAGTCCAAAAAGATGGTCGTTCGCCTGCAGCACGACAATATTCGCCGCTTCGCCCTGGCCAGTTTGGTTTGGCGTCGGCCTGGTGAGTCTAAGCCCTTCATTTAGGTAGACCAGCGGCAAGAGGCGCCCGCGGATGCGGTAGACCGGAACACCATGCACCAGTTCAATTTCCGTTCGAACGCGGTCCGCGTCCAGGCGAACCAGTTCTTGAATGTTCACCTGAGGAATGGCGAAGCGCTTTCCGCAACTCTGTATGATCACCGCGCGGATGATGGCGACTGTCAGGGGAATTTTGATCTTGATGGTCGTGCCTCTCCCTGGATCACTCTGGAGATCCACCGAACCGTTGACGCGTTCGATGTTGGTCTTGACGACGTCCATTCCCACGCCGCGGCCGGAAATCTTCGTCACTTTGTCGGCCGTGGAAAACCCGGGAAGGAAAATAAGATTGAGCAACTCTTGCTCACTCATGCGGGAAGCCTGCTGCGGGCTGACCAGGCTGCGCTCGATGGCCTTGTTCTTGATGCGGGCGGTATCGATTCCGCCTCCGTCATCGATGATCTCGACGAGCACCTGGCCTCCCTCATGGCACGCGCGCAGTTTGATGTGTCCTTCGGGACGCTTCCCGCGAGCGGAGCGCTCGTCCGGCATCTCAATTCCGTGATCTACTGAATTCCGGATGATATGAGTCAAGGGATCCTTGATGGCCTCGAGAAGGCTCCGGTCGAGTTCGGTTTCCTTTCCTTCAATCTCGATTTGCACTTGCTTACCGCCGGCCGTCGCCACGTCGCGAACCACGCGCGGAAACTTGTCGAAAATGTTGCTGATGGGCTGCATGCGCGTTCTCATGACTTGTTCCTGCAATTCGCTCGTCAGCAGATTGAGCTGTTGCGTCGGCCCAAGAAGGTTAGGATCGTTCTGAAGCGCGGAAAACTGCGTAATCTGATTTCGTGTCAGGACCAGTTCCCCCACAAGATTCATGAGCCGGTCCAGCAGGTGCACATCGACGCGAATCGTTTCCGCCGCTGCGCTCTGCGGCCGGGAGCCATCCTGGCTTTTCGGGATGTCTTCCGCCGGTGCCAGGGACGGGACTGCTGGATGGGGCTTGGATTTTGGGAAATCCTCTTTGGCTTCCGCACTGGCGATTTCCTGCTCTCTTGCTGGCTCGGAGTACTGCGTACGAGAGGCCGTTTTGCTCGTGTTCTCCGGTGTCTCTTGTTGCAAGCGGGTCAAAGTTCCGATGAGTTCCGCGTAGTCTCCGTCCCCGTCTTGCTCCGTGGATTGAATTTCTTCCAGCATGGTACGAATGGCGTCCACCATCGACAACAGCCCCGTCATAATGTCCAAAGTCAGCGAAAGCTTTCCGTCCCGAAGGCGGGAAAGAAGGCTTTCTCCGACGTGCGCGACTTTTTCGAGCTTGCTGAATCCCAGGAAGCCGCAACTTCCCTTAATGGTGTGGATGGTCCGAAAAACGCTCGACAGGAGCTCCTTGGAGGATGGATCGGTCTCCAGTTTCACCAACTCGTTGTCGAGCCGGTCAAGGTTTTCGTTACTCTCGACCAGGAAATCCTTGATTAGATCGTCCATCGCATCGTCCTGATTTCGCTTGGTGCGCCAATCGGCGTTGCACGCATGAGGAACGGCGTAGCTCCCTTAAGGAACGGAACCATCTTTTCCGCCGGACTGCCGGAAGACACCATCTCGCTCAAGACACACGTAGTTAATCGTCAAACGAGTGGCTTCGCTTTAGCAAAACGCCTGTGCCATCGAGGGGAATGACACCTGAGAAGGAAAATCCTGTCCAGCCAAATTCCCGTTGCTCAACTCTGCGTTGCCGGAACGGAAGACTCGATTCCGACGGACCATCGCGCTTTTTTGACGCTGCCAACCAACTGAATGGGCAGAATTTACGAGACGGAAAGTTCCGAATCGAACACCCGTCAGGGGGTCATTTGGATCGTTTACGGAAAACTTCGCGCGCGGCCCGAAGTCCGTTGATCGCTGCCGGGAAACCCGCGTACAGAGCCATTTGCAAGATGACCTCGACGATTTCTTGTTCGGAGCAGCCCACGTTGAGCGCGGCGTGAATGTGCGACCCAAGTTGCGGCACCGCCGTGCCCATCGCTGTGAGGGCCGCAACCGTGGCGATTTCGCGGGACTTCAGGCTGAGCCCAGGCCGGCAGTGAATGTCCCCGAAGGCGAATTCAAGGACGTAGGTCCCGAGGTCGGGAGTGGTCTCCTCGAGCGAAGCGATCAGCGCCTTGGCCTGTTCTCCGTAAATTTCCGCAAATTTTGCTACACCGCGCTCATATCGGGCCGAATGGCTCATCGTTGTTTTTCTCCTCAATCGATTCCAAGGGCTGTTTGCATGCCGCGTTTGATCGGATCCGTGCAGATTCACGCCGCCGGCGGTCCCGCACCATCCTATCGGTTGTCGGCGGAATTGATGCCAAAAAAATGGAGGAGAACCGTATTGAAGGGTGCACGGAACAACTCGCGAAATCCAGGAGGTCCGCTTTTCCTTAATGCTTCAGCGGATTACCGAGGTCCTCTCGCGCGACGGCGTAGAGGGCTAGCTCGACTCGGCTGGATACACCGAGCTTGTTGTAGATGTTGCTCAGATAATTTCGAATTGTATGCTCGGTAACGGCGAGCTTTTGGCTGATTTCCCTCGTGCTCAGGCCCTCCGCCAGCAGCTGGACCACTTCCGCCTCCCTTAGGGTCAAGCGACTCATACCGCCGCCAGGCTTAATCAGCCGCAAGGGCTTAAGCTGCATAAGGAAATCGAGGACAAACGCCAGGTTCTCGTTGTTGGCCCAGATCTGGCCCTCGTGCACGGTGCGGATGCATTTTGTGAGCAGCTTGATGGACTGGAGCCTGCAAAAAACACCCCTGGCGCCACCTCGAAATGCGTCAATTACCAAGTCCCGCTCGGTGTCCGGAATCAGCATAATGGCCGCCGTTCTGCGGGAGAGTAATTGCAAGTACTGTAGGACGTGGTATCCCGTCAGGGGGCCGTCTTCGAGGTGGGCATTGATCAGCGCGACGTCGGGTTGGCTTTTTTCCAGCTCCCGGATGGCCGCCGCAGACGTATTCGAGAGAGCGACCACACTGATGTCATGACGCCCCCGGGTGAGTCCATCCGCGATCAGATTTGCGCTCATGCGATCCGCGTCGGCGATAAGGACACTGATGTTCGATCCGAGCGGCGGCGATAGCTCCCTCATTTGGTACCCCGCTGGGTGGGCACTGAGGTCCTGAGCGTATCTGAAATGGTCGAATGAGGCAACTACTATTCTCGCTATGTGTCATGATTCGTGCCTGGCACTTGTCCTTGCTTCTGCCGCAGCCGGCAAGTCAGTCGGCTGGGACATTGGGTGGTTTTACCCGCCCTGTCGAAGTATGAGTGTCACGGTCGCTCGCAGAGATTTGTCATTTGAAGGCGAGAAGGATGCCTTACTCCTTGTCCGCCCAGCTTGGAATAATTATCGTTCGCTTCACGTTTTCCGCGAGACTTTCAGCGGACCGATGGAAAAGAAACGGATGCACCGCAATCCGAGTGGGCCGACGAAAATGAGAAAAGAAGTGCGCTATCGATTGCGCGCACCAGTCGTGTTTTCCTGGGAAGGCGCGCGGTACCAACGCTTCCAAGGGGAGGGGATCACGCGCGATATCAGCGTCCAGGGAGCGTTCATTGTGACGGCTACGACTCCACCGGCCGAATGCACGATTCAACTGGATCTCGTACTTCCCCCTCTCGCTGGATTGCAGGCCGTCATGCGAATTGTGGGCAGGGCTCGAGTCACCCGCGTCGACCACCGCTCCGGTGACGACGGAACGAGCGGATTTGCCGTCGTGACTGATGATCGACACCAGTGGAGCCTGACGGCGCTTCGTTCCGAATCTGAATCGGGGGTCACTGCGGGGAAAAACGCAGCAGTCAAACTGGACGCAAATTAGGACGGCGCAGCTTTCAACGTCGAACGATTTCTTGCAGAACGTGGACTGAATCGTCTCCTCGATGGTAGCAACAGAAATACAAGCTGGTTGTAAGAACGTCTGTGACGTTTGGGCGAGGCATTTCTGTAAGTCAGAGGGCGGAGCTCTATGCATTCGGCAAAAACCGAGCCCCACATTCATTGCGCGGACGGTAGCCAGAACTGGCACGCACTATTCACGCGCCACCAGCACGAGAATACCGTGGCGCGCTCACTCTCGAGCAAAGGCCACGATGTGTATCTTCCCCTTTATTGCTCCGTTCACCGATGGCAGGACCGCGCGAAAGAGCTTTGGTTGCCTTTGTTCCCTTGTTATGTGTTCGTCCATGGGGGGATGGACCGGCAGATGCAAATCCTGACCACGCCCGGAATGATTCATATTGTTGGGTGGGGTGGACACCCGGCGGTCGTCCCGCAAGCACAACTGGATGCGGTCCGCCAAATCCTTGAGAGCACTCTCCATGTGGAACCTCATGCATTTTTGCGGACTGGAGATCGAGTGAGGGTGACGTCCGGGCCTTTGCTTGGGCTGGAGGGGGTTCTGACTCGAACCAAAGGGGCGGCGCGGCTGGTGGTCTCCATGGAAATGCTTGGGAGGTCCGCAGCGGTTGAAATCGACGCTTCGCAAGTCGAAAGAACCGGGCCTTTTCGCGTGCGGGAATTAGCAAATCCCACATCTGCCTCCGCCTGAAGGGAAACTTGTCCGTCGCCGTTATACGAATGAGATTCTTTCGCTCATCCCGATCAAAGACACGAACTCTCCTGGGAGTCGTGTTGCTTTGGATCGCGATTCCTGCGCGCGCACAGCTTGCGCCGAGCGGCCCCGGCCGGCGCCTAGAACCGGCTCCCAGAGCGGCTTTCGCAGGAACTTCCGCTGAGTCTCAGCCGAATGAATCCACCATTGGGCCGGGCGATTTGCTGGACATCACAGTGTTTCAGGCCCCGGAAATGAACCGCACCGTCCGTGTTTCGCCGAACGGTGAAATCTCCCTCGATTTGATCGGCACAGTGAATGCCGCCGGACTGACGGCCAGGCAGCTCGAATCCGTGCTGGAGGATCATCTCCGTAAATCCTACATGAAGGATCCCCATGTGGGCATCTTCGTGCGACAGCTCGAAAGCCACCCGGTCTCAGTCATGGGCGCCGTGAAAAAGCCGGGAGTCTTCCAGATTCAGGAAACAAAAACCCTGATCGAGGTTCTTTCGATGGCTGAGGGACTGGCGGACGACGCAGGCGACACCGTGTTCGTAATGCACGGCGCAGGATATGCCGTGGCGGACCGTCTCGACAGCCAGGGCGAGGTGGGAAAAAAAACCGGCGCGGTCGAGGCAATCCGTCTCAAGAAACTGCTCGAGTCTTCCGATCCTACCCTAAATGTGCCGATCCACCCAGGGGACATCGTCAAAGTGACACGCGCCGGAATTGTGTACGTGGTCGGCGAAGTCCACAAGCCGGGCGGCTTCGTTCTGCAAAACAACGAAAACATTTCCGTGCTGCAGGCGCTGGCGCTCGCCGAGGGTCTCACGCGCACATCGGCAAAAAAACAGGCGCGAATCATTCGCACCGAGGTCGCGACCGGCGATCGCACTGAAATCCCTCTCAACCTTGACAAGGTCCTTGCCGGCAAAGTTCCTGATCCCGTCCTGCAGCCGGAAGACATCGTTTTTGTCCCGAACAGTCTTGCCAAAGGCGCGCTCTTTCGCGGATCGGAAGCCATCCTGGTCACGGCGACAGGAGCTGCGATTTACCGGTGGTGACGGAATGATTTCTGAGAACGGCGATCCCGACAAGATGGAAATTTTCAAGGCGGGCGACCCGCGCCTCGAACGGCGTCTCCTGCGGTATCCGTCCGTGCGGCTCGCCGAAACCGAAAGGCCGCCCGATTTGGTGGCCTGGTGGAGAATTGTTCGGAAGCGCCGCCGCACAATTCTGATTTGCTTCTCCGTTTTGTTCGGAGTGGTTCTCATCGGAACTCTCAGCCAGAAGCCCGTTTACCGTGCCAAGGTGCTGATTGAGATTGACAAGGAAAATCCAAGCCTGGTCACACCGCAGGAGCTATTGCAGCTGGACGAGGTTTCGGACGCCTACCTCGAAACACAGTACAAGGTCCTCGCTAGCGAAGATCTGGCGGAACGCGTCATCCACGAGCTCCGGCTCGACCAAAACGCCGAGTTTCTCCCGTCACCGCGCGTCCGGCCCTGGAACAAGATCGTGAATCGTGTGCTTTCCTCTGACCCGGCTGACGATCGCGCGGCGGTGCCCAAACCGTCGATCGAGGAAACCGCGCTCGCGCGATTCGAGGAACGACTGGATATCCGGCCGATTCGCCGCAGCCGCGCGGTCGAAATTCGTTTCGAATCCCAGAACCCCGAGTTGGCGGCGCGAATCGTGAACGCGATCGCCGAAAACTACATCCAAAAAAATCTGGAAGCGCGCTGGGGCGCGACACAAAAAACCTCGGAGTGGCTTTCGCAGCAGTTGCAGGACCTGAAGGCTAAGCTCGAGAATTCAGAAAACGATTTGCAGAAATACGCCACGAATAACGGTCTGCTCTATCTCGAAACGGACAAGGGAAACGCGGAAGGCATCCTCGATCAAAGCTTGCGCCAGCTGCAAGAAGAGTTGACGAAAGCCCAAGCTGACCGCTACGAAAAAGAATCGCTGTTCCGCCTCGTGCAGTCCGGCGACTACGAATCTCTCCCCGGCGTGTTTGAGAACCGTTTGCTGCAGGACCTCAGTGAGCGGCTCGCGGAGCTTCAGCGGGAGCACGCACAGCTCGCTGCTATTTTCACCGAAGATTATCCAAGGGTTAAGGAAGTCACGAGTCAGATCGCGGAAATTCAGTCTTCCCTGGACCGGGAACGCCGGCACGCGGCTCAGAAAATTAGCAATGATTACTTTGCCGCACTCCGCCGCGAGAAACTTGTGCAGCAGGCATTTGCCGAAAAACAAGGAGAGGCGAACCGGATCGCTGAAAAATCCGTGCAATACGGAATCCTGAGCCGAGAGGTGGACACGAACAAGGGGCTATACGACGGATTGCTGCAACGGCTGAAGGAGGCGGGAGTCTCAGCGGGTCTGAGGGCCAGCAACATCCGGATTGTGGACCCGGGCAGGGCTTCCTACAGACCAATCGCTCCGATGATTCCTCTGAACCTGGGGCTCGCTGCGTTTTTGGGTTCGGGTCTCGGCGTCGGCCTGGCATTTCTCCAGGAGCACTTGGACCAGACCATTCGGAATAGCGAGGACGTCGATTACTTTTTGAACGCGCCCGTTTTGGGTCTCGTTCCTACTCTTGAGTCTCGCAGCAGGAGAAAAGGCAAGCGCGTTGCCGCGGCCAAGCGGCATTTTGTCCTGGGCCTCGCGGATTCGCGGCCCCTGGCCGATGCTGCGCTGATCGAAAGTTCTCACCCGAATGGTTATGGAATGCCAAAAGAGTCCGTGTTGTTGGAAGCGTTTCGCGAGCTTCGAACGTCAGTGATTCTCTCGGCCTCGGGACGCTTCGCGAATTCCATTTTGGTGACGAGCGCGCAAGCTGGCGAGGGCAAAACAACGATTGCGGTAAATCTGGCTGTTTCGCTGGCGCAACTCGGCCAGCCGGTTCTTCTGGTCGATGCAGATCTGCGGCGCCCGAGCGTTCAGAAATATTTCCCGCAGCGCGGCTCTCGCCTGAGCTCCTACCTGGCGGGGCACGGGGCATGGCAAGAGATGGTATACCAGACGTCCGTCAGTCGGTTATACGTGCTGAATTGCGGTTCCGTCCCGGAAAATCCTTGCGAACTTCTCTCGTCGGACCGCATGCGGGCGCTGTTACGGGAAGCGGTCGCGACCTACCGTTTCGTAATTCTGGACTCGCCGCCCTTACTCAACGGAGCGGACAGTCGCATCCTGGGCAGCGTGACGGGCGGAACGATTCTGGTCGTCAAAGGAGGAGCGACGCCGCGCCAAGTCGTCCAATACGCAGAATCGCAGGCGCGCTCGGTTGGAACGAATCTCATCGGAGTCGTTCTCAATCATCTCGACGTCTCATGGAACGATTACTCGTACTACGCCCGCCATCGCTCGAAGGATGCGGCGGGCGCCGCGTAGTCCGCGCAATCCGGCATACGAATTCTCCGATCGCTTTAGATATTTTCCGTGATCTTTTCCAAGGCTAATTTCGGAACTCTCTCCACGAGCCTGGCCATTCAGGCCTGCGGCGCCGTGACCGGCATCATGACCGCGCGCATTTTAGGTCCGGTGGCGCGGGGCGAACTCGCAACGGTTATCCTGTGGCCTACCATCTTGAGCAATCTCGGACTCATGGGCTGCAATTGGGCTCTCGCGCGCGAAGTCGCAAAAAATCCCGAGCAAGAATGCGACTGGGCGGCCAACGGTGCCGCCGTCGGCCTGGCAAGCGCCCTGCTGCATTTTATGATCGGCTACTTCCTGATTTCTTGGTTGATCCCTTCAGACCGAAGCTATTTGGTTTCGGTCGCGCGGCTCTGCCTGCTGCTCATTCCACTCGACATTTTCAATCAGTTTCTCCTAGCCGTGGAGCATGGCCGAATGCGCTGGCGGCGCTATAACCTCTTGCGTGTTTCCTTCTTTCTCTTCTATGCGGTCCTGATTGCTTTTCTTGACGTTACCCACATGGCCCAGGTGCGCTGGTTTGTTCTCGCATTCCTTGCGAGTCACCTGCTGGCTGTCCTGTTGCGCCTCTGGATTCAAAGAGAATCACTGGCCGCTGGCCGGTTGCGACTCGGGGGTTGTCGGCGTCTCCTGCGAGCGGGGATACCCTTTCTGGGCGCCACCATCAGCAGTCTCATGACGCTTCAGCTCGACAAAATTCTGGTCGTCAGCCTGCTCGATACGAGTGCAGCCGGAATTTATGCCGTTGCTGTGACCTTCGCCAACGGACAGTCTTCGCTCGGCGACGCGTTGGGGATCACGTCTTTTGCGGTTGTTTCGAATGAAAGGAATTCGGGCAGCCAGGAGAGGATCATTACGGAAACATTTCGCCAGTCGGCCTTGGCGTCGTTGGGAGTAGGACTGCTGCTCGCTGGCATGATTCCATTTGTCGTTAAACCGCTATTCGGATTCGAATTCTCGCGCGCCGTTTGGCCAGCCGTCATCCTTGCCTTGGCGGCTTCGCTCACCACATCGACGAACATTTTGAACCAAGGCCTGCGCGGCGCGGGGAGGCCGCACGCTGGAGTCGTGAGCCAACTGGCCGGAGCCGTCGTGATGGCGCTCGTGGCGCTGTTGGTCCTTAGGCGGTATGGGCTCATGGGAATGGCCTGGGCTGTCCTGGTGAGCGCCGGCACGCAAGTTCTCGTGCTCGTCGCCGCCGCCGCGAATTGGCTGCGGATTTCGCCGCTCTGCTTTTGGCCGTTCGGCACGAGAAACGTCAAGCTGTTCTGCCAGCAGGTCGCCGCTCTGCGGCTGCGCTATCTGCGGTCCCCTGCGTAAGCTGTTTCGGATCTCACAATGAACCGAACCCTTGGATACATCACTCCGGTGCGCGCGTTCTCGAATGCGGGAAGCACTTACATGCAGGGTGCGACCGGACGGGTCACCGACGCTCTCGCAGGACACTTCGAAAAAATTCTTTTGTGCGCGAGGGTCGCCGACGGGCCGCCGTCCACGGCGTTCGATTCTCCGCTCGACGCGCCGCAATTTGAACTCATTGCACAGCCGTCTTGGAACACCACGTCCGGATCGCTCATCCATTTCGTTGGAATCGCTCGATCCTACATTCGCACCTCCCGCCGGGCGGACATTCTTTTCGTCCGAGGAATGTGCCCATACATCGGAGTGCTCTACCTCTGCGCGGTGCTGTTTCGAAAGCCGATTTGCCATTGGATCGTGGGCGATCCCGTCACGCTGCTGAAGACCAGCGCGCGGAACGGGCGAATACTCGATGCTCTTGCTCTGCTCTACGCATGGCAAGATCGGGTCGTCACGCGCCTTGGCCGATGGCTTGCGGACGGAGCCTTGCTTTGCAATGGAGACGAACTCGCGCACGCCTACGCGTCTCCGCGAACAACAGAAGTGGTCTCGAGTACGATCGAGGAGAGCGAATTTTTCGCCCGCCGTGACACGTGCCAGGGGCCAGCCATTCGAATCCTATTTGCCGGTTTCATCCGCCCCGAGAAGGGAATCGAATATCTGCTCGAAGCTGTCAGCCAACTTAAGTTGAAGGTTCCCTGGGAGCTCGAAATCGTGGGGCCGGATCAATTTCCAGAATACCGCAGGAAACTGGACGGCATCGCCGCCGCGCGCGGGATTCAGGATCGCATCCGCTGGACCGGATACGTGCCCTATGGCGCGCCGATATTCGGCCGCATGCGCGCTGCCGATTTGTTCGTGCTCCCCACGCTATCGGAGGGCACGCCGCACGTTCTCGTGGAAGCCCGGGCGAACGGCTTGCCGGCGATCTCCACCACGGCCGGGGGCGTTCCGAGTATGGTCACGGACGGATTCGATGCGCTGCTGGTTCCTCCGAAGGATTCGCGTGCTTTGGCGCGGGCCATCGAACGCGTGATTTGCGAGGGCGCCATGCGCCGCGCGCTCATCCGCAATGGACTCGCGGCAGCCCGCACGCAGACGCTCGATCGTTTTGTCGCCGCCGTACTCCGAGAGCTGGATCCCAATGTACGCGCGGCAGGCGCGGCGGTTCCGCAGGAATAGGCTGGAACAATGCGAGTGCTCAAGTATTTGTGGTTTCATTTCGTCACCGTAGCCACAGATTGGCTGCCGGACCTGCAGCCTGTCCTTCGACTGCGCGGATTTCTGCTCCGGCCGGCGTTCAAAAGCTGTGGGAGAAATCTTCTGGTGTCGAGGCGCGTGACGATCAATTTCCCAAGCCGCATGGAGATTGGCAATGACGTTTGTCTCGCGACGGGCTGCTGGCTGCATGCCTGGGGCGGCATCGTTCTGGAAGACGAGACGATGGTCGGCCCCTACGCCGTTCTAGTCACCGGAGACCACACGCAAATCGACGGATCCTACCGCTTCGGTCTGAGCCGGGTCGCCCCGATTCGCTTGTGCTGCGGATCCTGGGTTGCCGCTCACGCCACCGTCACGAAGGGAGTCGTCATTGGCCCTGGCGCACTTCTGGCGGCCAATTCGGTCGCTACGCGCGACGTCCCGTCATTTGCCATTGCGGGCGGAGTCCCCGCGCGAATCATTCTGCAAAACTCACGAATCGAAATCGTGCGGTGAACGCAAGCGCTCGTAGCCGGAACACGTAAAAGAATTTACATGCATTTGACCGCAATTCTTTGGTTTGAAATTGGCGTGGCGGTCCTGATGGGAGTCGGGATTCTGTGGACGAAACCCGAATATAGCCTGTTCGTCTACGCTTTCGCGCTCGGATTTCCCGATGTTGCTCTTCCTCTCGGCACCGCGATCAATATTCGGATTGACGACGCGCTGGTCCTTGTATTTTTCGTGCGCTCGCTTTTGTGGGTTCCAGCTCCGTTTTCCCTGAGGCAGCGAAAAATATTTGCATGGCAAGCGCTTTTCCTCGCGCTTTGTCTAGTGTCGGCCGCTGTGGGAGCGGCGCGGGGAGCCCCCCCGGAGGCCTATGAAACGGCAAAAATGGCCGGTTGCGCCGCAATTCTCCTGGTGCTTCCACGCCTCATCCAATCGGAAAGGCGGCTCCGATTTCTCATTGCCGGCCTCATGTGCGGCGGGTGTGCCCTGGTGATTCAAGTGGCTGAACGTCTCGGTACAAACCCGGCGAATGCTTTTGCGAATTTCCAGGAATTGAAGAACGCCGCGACATTCAGCACGTGGAACCCGAATACGATCGGCCAGGCGGCCATGTTGCTCGCTTTCTCCGCGGGCTTGGGGGGAATCCTGTTTCCGAGAACGCGCCGGAACAGATTTCTTTGGGCCTCGCTGGCCACGGGATTCGCGGTGGTGCCCCTGCTGGTGTTTGTGCGGGGAACGAGCCTGAGTATCGCTGCCGGATTTATCCTGTTTCTTTGTATGGTACGCCGGTGGAGGTGGGCCCTGCTTTTTGCGGCCGCGTGCCTATGTGTTGTCCTCTACCTGCATTCGGTGGATCGGCAACTCGTGGAAGAGGCCACCGATGTGAATCTGGAGACTGGCGAAGGTTTCAGCCATCGGTTCGACAGATGGGACATGGCGCTTCGAGCCATCCGAACGAACGCTTTACTTGGCCAAGGATTTGGGCAGGAGTGGAATTACCTGAGACTCGTGGGCAGCGAAGGCCGCGCCCACAATGCGTACTTGACGGTCTGGCTGGAGCTGGGTTTGGGCGGCCTGGTTCTATTCGTGGCCGCGATTTCTCAATTTATCCGCGCTGGGTTGTTTCTCTACCGAAGTTCGCGCTTTCAGCCACAAGGAGCCCTGATCTTGGCGCTGACGGTTGCCTTGGCCCTCGATAGCCTTGGCTTGCCGACGCTTTATTGGGAGAAGCTGCCCACGATTGCCCTTTGCATCGTCGTCGTGGTTGTCGGCCTGTGCGAGAGGAGTGATTCAGCGGTGGCCGAAAGAGAAATTCGCGCTTTTGCGCGATCACCGTTTACCCAACTTTCGTAGGCCCGTTTCCCGCTCCGCGAAAATTTCTTGTTTTTTCCCTCGTTTGGACGAGAGGGAGAAACCACTCATGCAACAGAGCGAATTCTTGCGCATTTCGATCATCGTCCCCTGCCGGAATGAAGTCCGGCATATCCGAGCGCTTCTCGATTCCGTCTTCCACCAGGAGCTCGGCGGGATGAACGTGGAAGTCCTGATTTCGGATGGCATGAGCGAGGACGGTACACGGCTTGTTCTTCGCGAATTCGAGGAAAAATTCAAGAACCTTCGCGTCCTGGACAATCCTGACAAAATCGTTTCGGCAGGAATGAATCGAGCGATCGGTGAGGCAAAGGGGGAAATCATTATTCGCATGGACGCGCATAGCGTGTACGCCCGAAACTACGTACGCTCTTGCGTCGAAGTGCTCACGGAAACGAACGCCGACAACGTCGGCGGTCCAGCGCTCACCCGCGCGGAGGGATATATCGCGCAGGCCATCGCGCATGCGTATCACACACCGTTTGCGAGCGGCGGCGCGAAGTTTCATGATCCACGATACGAAGGCCCCGTGGACACTGTGCCATACGGTTGTTGGCGGAAATCCACACTGGAGCGCCTGGGGCTGTTCGACGAGAAGCTGGTCCGAAGCCAGGACGATGAATTAAACGTGCGCATTATTTCGTCCGGCGGCACGGTCTGGCAATCGCCTCGAATTATTTCCTGGTACCGGCCGAGAGCCAGCCTGCCCGCCCTCCTTTGGCAATATTTTCAGTACGGATTCTGGAAAGTTGCGGTGCTTCACAAGCATCGCCGACTCGCATCCTGGCGAAATGTCGTGCCGGGCGTGAGCTTTCTTGCCGGCATTGCTTTGCTCGCCTGCGCGGCGGGCGCGGGCCTTCACGGATCGGCGCCACGAAGAAACGAATTCCTTGCCGTGTGGTTTGCGTTGGCTGGCCTGTATCTCATCGCATCGTTTGTGTCGGCGTTTTTGGTCGCGAGGCGGGAAGGCTGGATCTTCTTTCCTTTCTTGCCTGTCGTTTTTGCCACCTACCATTTTTCCTATGCAATCGGTTTTCTTCTGGGGTTTTTGTATCGCCCCGGCACTTGGGATCGGCCGACTCCGATGCGAAAAGCGCTTACGGCGATTACACGGTAGCTCGTCTGGGATAGTCGCTCCAATACACGCCGGTGGCGGCGACACCACCTCAATAAGGTGATGAAAGTGCGAAAAGATTTCCTTTTCTTTTCCCCTCCAAACATTGGCGAAGAAGAAATCGCTGAGGTCGTGAAAACACTGCGCTCGGATTGGATTACCACCGGGCCCCAAACGCGTCGCTTCGAGGAAAAGTTTGCCGCCGCCGTGGGAGCTGAGCGATGCCTGGCGTTAAGTTCCTGCACTGCGGCCCTGCATTTGGCGCTTGTGAGCCTGGGAATCGGAACCGGCGATGCCGTCCTTACGACGCCCATGACGTTTTGCTCGGGCGTTCATGTGATTGAGCAAACAGGCGCGCGGCCCGTGCTGATCGACGTGGAGCCGGACACCCTCAACCTGGATCCCGCAAAACTTGGGGAAGCGATGGAACACCTCCGCCGGCGGCGGAACGGTGTGGGTCGTGTGAAGGCAATCATGCCTGTTCATCTCCATGGACACGCATGTGACATGGATCCCTTGCTTGAAGTGGCGCGGCGGCATCGCGTGACCGTCATAGAAGACGCGGCTCACGCCTTGCCCGCTCAGTACAAGGGCCGCCGGATCGGCTCACAGGAAAGCTCGCGGGAAATTTCCGTGCTGACATGCTTTTCCTTCTACGCCACGAAAAACATGACCACTGCTGAAGGCGGCATGCTCGCGGGCTCGCCCGATGCCATCGAACAAGCCCGCCTATGGAGCCTCCACGGGATGAGCCGAGACGCCTGGAAGCGATACGGCGCCGAGGGCTCGTGGTTCTATGAGGTCATCCAGCCAGGCTTCAAATACAACATGACCGACATCCAGGCGGCCCTCGGTCTTCACCAACTGGCGAAGCTCGGGCAGTTCCACGCGCGTCGCAAGGAAATTGCGCGGCGGTACAACGATGCATTTTTCCAGCTCGAAGGCGTGCAGGTTCCGGCCCAGCGAGCGAACGTCGATCACGCCTGGCATTTGTACGCGCTGCGCCTGAACCTCGATCGCCTCAGCATTTCCCGCAATCAATTCATCGACGAACTCGGCGCGCGCAAGATTGCGAGTTCCGTCCATTTTATTCCCATTCATTTGCACCGGTACTACCGTGAAAAATATGGATACCGGCCGGAAGATTTTCCCGTGGCCTATCGTGAATATCAGCGGATGGTTTCACTGCCACTACACTCCAAGATGTCGGACCAGGACGTCAGCGACGTCATCGAGGCTGTCTCTGACATCGCGCAAAAGCACGCGATTCGGCGGAATCGACCCGCAGGACCCGCAAGAACGCCGCTGGGGCGTTTTGCCCTTTTTCAAAGAACACCTGTTCCGGAGTCCTTGTTCCGGCGCGTGTTTGACCGGACGTGCGCGGCGGCGGGGCTCGCCGTCTTAGCCCCGGTGTTTGCGATGATTGCCTTGGCGATTAAGCTCGATGACGGAGGCTCCGTCTTTTATTCGCAGCTCCGTGTGGGAAAACGCCTTCAGAAGTTTCGCCTCCTGAAATTCAGGAGCATGGTTCCCAACTCTGAAGGCGGCAGCCCACTGACGGCGCGCGGGGACGCGCGCGTCACGAGGGTCGGCCGGTTTCTTCGGAAGTGCAAGCTCGATGAGCTGCCACAGCTCGTCAACGTGCTGAAAGGGGAGATGCAGCTCGTCGGTGTGCGGCCCCAGCTCGAAAAATTCGTAGAGATTTACCGCGGCGAATATGAAGAGCTCTTGCAAGTCCCGCCCGGCATCACGGATCTCGCATCCCTGAGTTTCCGCAATGAAGAAGAGCTATTCCGCGAGGGCTCGATCGAAGCGCAATACGTTGAAACTATCTTGCCCAGCAAATTGGAATTGTCCCTTGCCTATCACAGATCTCGCACCTTGTCATCGGATCTAAAGATCCTTTTCCAAACGATGTTGTGTTTCAAATCTCCGCGCAGGGTGTCGCGGGAGCGCGGATCTGGCCCCGCCTTGCGATGGCTGTCGAAAATCACCTCGAGGAATTCCTCCTAGGGTTTCCACGTGAGCCTGCAAGGAATTTTCAGCGCCACGAATTGGATCGGAGGCGAGCCGATTTCTTCGATTCGCCTGCTGTGGCGCCGCGCGCGCAACGCGGCAGCGGCGCGTGCGATCCTGAAATACAGGATTTGGCTCATCGCTTTGTGTCAGGCGGCGCTTGTTTTCTGCGGCCTCCTGGCGGCCTGGCTCCTGCGGTTCAACTTCTTCCTTCCGGACGTGGGGCTCTTACTGTTGGCCGCCCCAATTCTAGTGGCGATCCGATTGGCGGCAATGGCCCGCTATGGGCTTATGCACGGGTGGTGGCGATACACGGGCATCAACGACGCCGTTGACATTGTAAAGGCGACTCTGGCCGGCTCGATTGCGTTCGTGCTCTGTCTTCGGGTGATGTTGGGCAACTCCGCGTTTCCCCGGACCGTCTATATTCTCGAACCGCTCGTTACCGTCCTTTTGTTGGCGGGTGTCCGGGTTCTCTCCAGGGTTTTTGCGGAATCTTTGCAAAGGGAAGCGTCCCCAGCCAAAAAAATCATCCTGATTGGGGCAGGTGCAGCGGCGCAAGCGGCGCTCCGGGAGATCGCGCTTCCCGGAAGCGGGTACGAGACCATCGGATGCGTCGATGACGACGTATCGAAAGTCGGAATCAAAATTCTAGGGGTTCCCGTGCTCGCGACGGTGAGTGAATTGCCCGTGCTCGCGGAGCGATACGGCGCAACGGAAACCTTGATCGCTATTCCATCGGCCACGCCCGACCAAGCGCGGCGATTCGCCGAAATATGCGGGAAAACAAAGATACCGTTCAGGACTCTCCCGTCCCTGCGCGGAATTCTCAACGGATGCTTCGACCTTTCGCCATTCCAGGAAGTCAATCTCGAGAACTTGCTGGGTCGGGATCCGGTGAAAATCGATTTGGAGTCCGTGCGCAACCAAATCGAGGGGCGAACCGTCCTCGTGACCGGCGCCGCAGGAACCATCGGATCGGAATTGTGCCGTCAAGTGCTGCAATTCGATCCGGCAAAACTCCTGTGCCTGGACCGAAACGAGACCGGCATGTTCTACCTGCAAATGGAGATGCACGGGCAGCGGAAAAGAGCGCAGGTTGTTTTCTGCGTCGCCGATTTCGGTGACGGCGCGCGGATGCAAAGTCTTCTCGCCGAACACAAACCCGGCGTCATTTTCCATGCGGCGGCATACAAACATGTGCCCATGATGGAAACCAATGTTTACGACGCTGTGAAAAACAATATTTTCGGTCTTCTCGATTTCCTCCGAATTGCCGAAGAGAACGGCTGCCCGAGCTTTGTCCTCATTTCCTCGGATAAAGCCGTCAATCCGACAAGCGTCATGGGCGCTACGAAGCGAGTCGGCGAGCGGATCATTTCTTGCCGCCCGGCATGGTGCACGCGTTGCGTTTCGGTGCGCTTCGGCAATGTGCTGGGTTCGAACGGAAGCGTCGTTCCTGTCCTGCAGAAACAATTGCGGGACCACCGGCGTCTCACGATCACGCATCCGGAGATCGCGCGTTTTTTCATGACCACACACGAGGCCGTGTCCCTCGTCTTGCAGGCGTTTGCGATCGGAAATCATGGCGATACGCTGCTTCTCGAAATGGGCAGGCCGGTGCGCATTCTGGACCTCGCGAAGGCCTTGATCCGGCTCTCTGGCAAATCCGAGCCGGAAGTCGATATCCGATTTACCGGGCTGCGGGACGGCGAGAAGCTTCTTGAGGAGCTTTCTTATCCATTCGAGAAAATTTGTCCAACCTCATCGCCAAAAATTGGGCGAATTCGCGGTACGCCGTACGGTTGGTTCGTTCTCCACCGCCATCTCCGTGAGCTGAGGCGATGCATGTCCGCGGGAAGCGGTGCGGCGATTCGCGACAAGGTGCGGGAAATCGTCCCTGAGTATTCTCCGAAGAATGGAAATGGAGACGAGACGGTTAGCCCGAATTCGGAACGGGCTGTGTCCCCGCCGAAAACACTTTCTGCAACAGCGTCCCCGAGTTGAGATGGGCCTCGCTGTTTTCAATTCCTTGGGCGCGAGGCAATTGCACAATCTTCTTTTTTGCGTTTCTTTGTGTTCCACCCCGATACATTGGAAGCTGATCCATTCCATCAAAACGATGAATTGGACAAAAATCGGGAGCTGCCCTAGTCTCTTGCATGAGCAGATAGTAATCCTGACCACCCCGGGCCGGATGATCACCCACATCCGGCCCTCCTCCCTTGAAAACTCAGACCGCGTTTCCCCGCTAACCCCCGCCTTTGTGCGCCATTAGAACCGCAAAACCCCACCGGCCGCAGTCTTCCTAATTCAATAATCACAGTCACTAAAGTTTCATCCAAACGCTGGTGCTCAACCTGCGATAATTGAGGAGTCATGCTCCGCTCATAGGCTCTCAGGCGACAGATTTGACCGGAAGAAGGGAATCATGCTGAGAGGTAAAGTCTCCATCCCCACTACCTTGAAGTGTCCCAGTTGCGGCACGGTTCACCCGAGGGCTGCGCTCGAAGCCAACCTCTACATTTGCATGGGATGCAATCACTATTTGCCGATGCCCGCGCGCGCGCGGATTGCGATGCTCGCCGACAAGGACACATTCCGCGAGCTGGACCGTGAGCTCGTATCGGTCGACCCGCTTGGGTTTGCGGACCACAAGTCCTACCGCGTTCGTTTGGAAGAGGCTCGCCGGGAGACAGGAACCCGAGAAGCCGTAACCACCGGCTTTTGCCGGATTGGAAGTCACCGCGCGGTCCTTGTTGTTTTCGATTTCGCATTCCTGGGCGGAACGATGGGCTCCGTTGTCGGTGAAAAGATCGCTCATGCCTTCGAGGAAGCCACGCAGCGCCGCATTCCACTCGTGAGTGTGGCGGCGAGCGGCGGCGCCCGTGTCCAGGAAGGCATGTTTTCGCTCATGCAAATGGCCAAGGTTGCCGCTGCCGCTTCCGTGCATGACCGGCAGGGCCTTGCGTTCATCTCTGTTCTAACGGATCCGACATTTGGCGGCGTCACGGCGAGCTTTGCATCGCTCGGTGACATTCTGATTGCCGAGCCGGGCGCTCAAATCGGCTTTGTCGGACCGCGTGTGATCGAGCAGACGACTGGCGTTGCGCCGCCGGAGGATTCTCATCAGGCGGAAACACTGTTGAAGGCTGGCCTAATCGATCTTGTGATCGGCCGGAAGGATTTGACGTCAGCCGTCGCCTATCTCATCGGCCATTTGAAACGCAACAAAGTGGTCGAAGCGGAAGACGAGAATTTGCCACCGGCTCCAAAACTGAAACGCATGCCCGCGTGGCAAAAGGTCAATTTGGCGAGGCACACGGGCCGTCCCACGGCGAGGTATTACATCACCCACATGGCTTCGCGCTTTCTAGAGCTACACGGGGACCGCTGGAACGGCGACGATCCCGCGATCGTCGCGGGGATCGCCGAACTGAACGGCGACACCGTGATCATGGTCGGGCAGGAGCGCGGCGGCACTCCCGAGGAAAAGGCAGCGTCGCATGACGGCAAGGCCTACTCAGAGGGCTATCGGAAGTCGATGCGCCTGATGAGGCTCGCCTCCAAGTTCAAGATCCCGGTCATCACGCTCGTGGACTGTCCGAATGCCCAGTCGAGCTATGAAGCCGAACATCACGGCATCGCGCATGCGCTCGCACGGAACCTCGCGACGATGGCCAACCTACCCACGCCCATTGTTTCCGCGATCATTGGGGAAGGCGGGAGCGGCGGCGCCTTGGCCTTGGGTGTGGCGGACTGCGTGCTGATGCTCGAAAACGCCATTTATTCCGTCATTTCTCCGGAAGGCGCGGCTGCGATTTTGTACCGGGACGCCGGCAAAGCCGAGGCGGTCTCGGACGTTCTCAAACTCACGGCGCAGGACCTCCACTCTCTGGGCATCATCGATGCGGTGGTGCCGGAACCGGACGGGGGCGCGCACCTCGATCCAACGGCGGCGGCACAATTATTGAAGGGCTACTTGCTCGCTGCCCTCCGCCCGCTCGCGGAAGTTCCAATGCGGCAGCTTCTCGATAACCGGTACAAGAAATATCGCCACATCGGGCACGAAGGGAACTATTGGAGAGAGCGCTTTCGGAGCGGCTTCAGCGACATCTTTGGTCTTCTGGCGTATGCGGTCTCCAAAATCGAGAAATCCAACAGAAAACCAAAATCGGCCGAAGGTTCGCCCCGGCACAAGCCGGAAAAGGCAAGGGCCTCCGTCACCGCCGGGCCGAAGCGAGCGGAGGGCGATTAACCCTCGCGCGCCGCAGGGCGCCAAGAAGTCGCCGGCACCACTCATGCTATTCTTCACTTTGGTTTCTCCCGCGCGTTGGACTCTCGCTGTTTCCTACTCGGTTGACGTTGATGGAGGACGCCCGGAATGAAAGCCCTCGTCAAGAGCCGCGCCGCGCGAGGCCTCTGGCTCGAAGAGATTCCCGAGCCTGAACCCGGCATCAACGACGTCAAGATTCGCGTTCTCTGCACGGGTATTTGCGGTACGGACCTGCACATTTATGACTGGAACGAGTGGGCGCAGTCTACGATTCACGTCCCGCTGGTGATTGGACACGAGTTTTGCGGGGAAGTCGTCGAGACTGGGTCCAACGTGGCGGATCTTCACGCCGGGGACCTCGTCAGCGGAGAAGGGCACGTCGTCTGCGGGCGCTGCCGCAATTGCCTCGCCGGGAGGCGCCACCTGTGCGCGTACACGCAGGGAGTGGGAGTCAATCGCGCGGGCGCGTTTGCGGAATACATCGTTTTGCCGATGATGAACGTCTGGAAGCATACGCATCCCGTCCCGCGCGAGATTGCCGCCATCTTCGATCCTTTCGGAAACGCCGTGCACACGGCGTTGTCGTTTCCGGTACTCGGAGAGGACGTGCTCGTCACGGGCGCGGGGCCGATTGGCGTCATGGCCGCGGCGGTGGCGCGTTTTTCGCGCGCGCGTCACGTCGTCATCACGGACGTCAATCCGCAGCGCCTGAAGCTCGCGGAAAAGGCGGGCATCCCGGTTACGGTGGATTCGCGGACGACGCGCCTAAGAGAGGTCCAAAAGCGGCTCGGATTGCGAGAAGGGTTCGACGTGGGGCTCGAAATGTCGGGTTCGCCGGAAGCATTCCGCGAAATGCTCGAAAATATGTGCCACGGCGGCAAAATCGCCCTGCTGGGGATCCCGGCAGCGGAAATCGCCATCGACTGGAGCCAGGTCATCTTTAACAGCCTGACGATCAAAGGCATCTACGGCCGCGAAATGTTCGAAACCTGGTACAAGATGACCGTCATGCTTGAGTCAGGCCTCGATATTTCGCCCGTCATCACGCACCGTTTTTCCTGGCGCGATTACGAAAAGGGCTTCGAGGTCATGCGCACCGGCGAAGCAGGAAAGGTGATTCTCGATTGGAGCGATCTCCGCGGCTGACCGTTCGCATCGATCACCCAGTCCCTCGTCACTATGCGGGTTTGGGACGCCAGAGCACGAAAAAACGCTTTCCTGTAGTTCTCTAGTATAATATTCCAGTACGACTCTAGGCAGAGCCGGGGATGGGACTGCCTGGTCATTATTCTTGATCGGGTTCGAGCTATACTTGTAGCCCGGCCTAGACGGCGGATAGGCTTCCGATCCATCCGTAAAGAGAAGAAAGGCAGATGTCCTAAGCCGTTCTGGACGGGTATTTTTATGATGAAAACAGGCGCGCAAATACTGTGGGAATGTCTGGAGCAACAGGGCGTGACCACCGTATTCGGCTATCCCGGCGGCGCGATCCTGCCCGCCTATGACGCGCTGAAGTACAGCAACATTCACCATGTGCTCGTGCGCCACGAACAGGGCGCGACCCACATGGCCGATGGCTACGCGCGCGCCTCCGGGCGCGTAGGGGTGGCCGTCGCGACATCCGGGCCGGGCGCGACGAACATGGTTACGGGCATCGCCACGGCCATGCTCGATTCTTCACCCATCGTTTGCATTACCGGTCAGGTGGGCAGCAAGCTGATTGGCTCGGACGCGTTTCAAGAGACGGATATCACGGGTGTTACACTGCCCATCACCAAGCACAACTATCTCGTCACGCGCGCGGACGAAGTCGCTCGCACGATCAGTGAAGCCTTCTACGTCGCCAGTTCCGGCCGTCCGGGCCCGGTGCTTGTGGACATCACCAAAGATGCCCAGCAATCCACCTGCGAGTTCGACGGCAAGCCGGTTGCGCCGCAGCTTCCGGGATATCGTCCGGATCTTTCGCCGACTCCCGACGAATACAAGCAGGCACTTGAGCTAATTCACGGCTCCAAGCGGCCTGTGATCTTGGCCGGGCACGGTATCATTTTGTCCGGCGCGATGCAGGAAGTGCGCGCGTTCGCTGAAAAAGCCAATATTCCGGTCGGCCTGACGCTGCTTGGCCTTGGCGGCTTCCCGGCGTCGCATCCGTTGAACCTGGGCATGATGGGCATGCATGGTGAAGCTTGGCTCAACACAACGATTCAGGAAGCGGATTTGCTGATCGCTTTCGGAATGCGTTTTGACGACCGCGTTACGGGCAATCTCAAGACGTACGCGCCGAATGCGAAGAAGATCCATATCGAAATTGACCGCGCCGAAATCAACAAGAACGTGAAAGTGGACGTCGCGTTGGTCGGCGACCTGAAAGCCGTCCTGCGCGAATTGCTGCCCAAGCTCAAGACGCAGGACCGCCACGAATGGCTTGCCTATATCGACCGGCTCAAGGGCGACTCCGCGGTGCGCGACATTCAAAATCTTCCCGACAACGGGCATCTCTATGCCGCGCACGTTATCAACGACCTTTGGCATGAAACTCAAGACACCGACGCCATCGTCGTCACGGATGTGGGGCAGCATCAGATGTGGGAAGCGCAATATTACAAGCATGAAAGGCCCCGCACCCTGATCACATCGGGTGGCCTCGGCACGATGGGCTTTGCGTTGCCCGCCGCAATTGGCGTCAAGGCGGCGCGTCCGGAGGCCGACGTCTGGGCGGTGGTAGGTGACGGCGGTTTCCAGATGACAATGGCTGAACTGGCGACGATGGTGCAGGAAAATCTGAAGGTCAACATCGCCATCATCAATAACGGATATTTGGGCATGGTGCGCCAATGGCAGGAATTCTTCTACGATCGGAACTACGAAGCGACACCGCTCCTTAGTCCCAATTTCGTGAAGCTTGCGGACGCCTTTGGCATCCGCGCCGTCGCGGTGACGCAGCGGTCCCAGGTCGTGCCGACGGTCGAAATGGCGCACAATCACAAGGGGCCGGTCTTGATCGACTTCCAGGTGGAGCAGGAAGATTCGGTGTACCCCATGGTCGCCGCAGGTGCATCGCTGCACGAGATGATCCGGCGGCCGAATCCGATTGTCGAAACGGCGACGGACGCGTGAGAAACCGATGCTAAACACATTTGTGGTGTACGTCGAAAATAAACCGGGCGTGCTGACGCGCGTGGCCACACTGTTCCGCCGCCGCGCGTTCAACATCGACTCGCTCACGGTGGGCCGCACGGAAAAGCCCGAAGTTTCGCGCATGACGATCGTGGTCGATGCGGACCGCGATCAGGCGTTACGCGTCGAAGCAAATCTTTACAAGCTCGTTAACGTGCTGCTGGTTGAGAACATCACGGGGAAGCCTTCAATTTGCCGCGATCTGGCGATCGTGAAAGTGACCGCATCGAACGCTGAGCGATCTCAGATTCTTGAAATCGTCCATGTGTTTCGCGCGCGTGTCGTCGATTTCGACACCGATTCGCTGACCATCGAGATGACCGGCAGCGAAGAAAAGATCGACCGGCTGCTAAAGGTGCTTCGCCCCTACGGAATTCTGGAAATGGTGCGGACTGGCATTGTTGCGATGCGCCGGGGAGCCAAGATTGAACAGATTCCAGCGGCGTCTGCCTCGCCCTCCGCCTCCGGCAATGGCGCCGCAACCGTCGCTTCCGACGACAGCGTCTCTTATTCCGTATAGGCCGGAAGTTCGGCTCACGCAAACACGGCTCAGCTCTTAGACGACTTCCTCGATTTTCTCCACGTGGATCGTATTGCTCGAAATGTCTACGGTTCCGGTTACTTTGACCTTTTTCCCCACGAACGGGCTGGCCGTTTTGGCGTCGTCCAACACGTAGGAGATTTTATTGACGGAATCACTCAACACGAATTTGTCGCCTTTTTTCAGGATGGTTCCTGAGAACGTTTTCGTCTCTTGATTGGTTTGCTCCTGCGTGGAAGTCGGTTGCTGCCTCGCGTGCTCCCGCTTCGGGGCAGCGGTGAGGATTAGGAGGGCGCCGGCCATAGACAGGACGAAGCTTTTCATCGTCCACCTCGGAAGAAATTTGTGGCTGGATACTTCTTGCGCTGCAAGAGAACGGCCATACCCGCGGCACAGCCTAACTATTTCGGTTTTCGAGGGTTAGCATTCGGCGCGATTCTCAACCGCGCGCGAAATTTTCGCCCAATCGGGAAGATATCGCCGGCCGGTCCGAGCCCGGCGCGCGGCACGCCCTTCACCACAGGTGGTAGTAGCCGTCCCGCCGCGTAATTTCGACGCGGATTCCAAAGAGACGCGAAATCTCCTCCGGGTTGAGGAGGTCTTCCTTTCGTCCGTCCGCTCGCACTTCTCCATCCCGCATCAAGACGACGCGATCGATCTCCGGAATGACGTCCGAGAGATGATGCGTCACGAGAACGATCCCGATGCCGGATTGGGCGAGCCCACGCATGGTCGCGCGCAGGCCATGCTGGGCAAACACGTCCAGGCTGTTGCTCGGCTCGTCGAACAGAAGCGTTTGGGGATCGTGGACAAGCGCCCGCGCGATCAAAATACGCTTGGCTTCGCCTGAAGACATCTCCGCGACGGGACGGTCGGCGAGGTGCGGCACTCCGAGGCGATTCAGCACTGCGTCGGCGCGCGCCCGATGCGATGGCTCGATGGTTTGGTGGTCAAAAATGCGCGTGCTACTGAAAAATCCCGATAGAACGACGTCGCGTCCGCTCGTTTCGCTTCTGCAATCTTGCATCAAGTCGTTCGACACGATGCCGAGAACTGAGCGCAGCTCAAAAATGTTCCAGCGAGCTTGGCCTAGAATCGTCATGGAGGAGCCTTCGCGGACGACTGGGTAGCATTCGCGCGTGATGGTCTTGATGAGCGTCGATTTGCCGCACCCATTCGGCCCGAGAATTGCAACGTGTTCGCCGGCATCGATCCTCAGGCTGAAGTCATTGAGGGCGATGTTGTCTCCTCGAATGACGCGTACGGTTTTCATGTCCACTAAGGCGGGTCCCATGAAATCTCCAAAGCCCTCCATGATACCCAAAAGGTTGCCCTCTCACACTAGATTCGGCATCCCACGAAATGGAATCTCGCGGGAAACCGCGGTCAGGTCTTTCGTGTATGGAAGGGTGGCGAACACAGTATGGCCAGTCTGGCGATGGCCGCGTAACATGACTTCCCAGCGTGTTTGATCGATTGCAAAGCGGAGGGGGTTCGGAAATGAGGATTGCGGTTATGCTGGCCGTCGCTTTAAGCGCGATTCTGAGTGTTCCTTTGCGCGCGACTCCGGCGCAAAGCGCCGGCGCCGCCGAGGCTTTGCTCGCCGCCGCGAATCATGAGCGTGTCGCGCAGGGGCTTATGCCGCTCAAATGGAGCGTGTCCCTCGCCAACGCGGCCAAGCGGCATGCGCTGCGCATGGCGATGGAAAATACCCTTTCGCACCAGCTCCCCGGCGAGCCGGGGATGTCCGAACGTGCGGCCCAGGCCGGCGCGCACTTCAGCTCCCTCGCGGAAAACGTGGCGGAGGGCCCCAGCGCCGAGGACCTGCACCGGCAGTGGATGAATTCACCGCCGCATCGAGCGAACCTCCTCGATCCGCAGCTCGATTCGGTGGGCATTGCGGTCGCCGAGCGCGACGGCGTTCTGTTTGCCGTCGAAGATTTCTCACTCGCGGCGGGAAAGCTGTCCCTGGAGGACCAGGAAGGAATCGTGAAAAAGAAACTCGGATCGCAGGGGCTGCGGCTGCTGAATTACACGAGCGATGCCCGCGAGTCCTGCGTCTTGGACAACGGCTACGCCGGGGCGCACCGTCCTTCATTCGTCTTGCATTACGCGACGCCCGACTTGCAAACTCTCCCGGACCTGCTGGCGCAAAGAATCCAGTCCGGAAAATACCATTCCGCCGCGGTGGGCGCTTGCCCAAGCAGCGCCAAGTTCGGCGCCGCCAGCTATCGCGTCGCGGTATTACTATTTGAATAACACTCAGCAACGCATGTTTGGCATTTTGGCCATGGGGGCGCAGCTTCCGGGTCCGTTTTCATCGGTAAATTGGGTGAATTTGAAATCAAATAATTCCGGTTTCGCGTCAGCGGCCATGCCTGGTAAGTGCAGCAAGACGGTGAGGCTCACCGGGAATTTTACTCCGTCACCCAGATTGGCCTCTAGCGTTTCTTTCTTCTTTCCTGGCGCCAGGTCGATCTTGGGAGCGTCGTCGGACTCTCCGATTTGCACGGTTCCGCTGGCCTGCCTGGTTTCTTCCGCCTTCAACGGCTTCGTATGGTCGTCGTAGAGATAGATCCGAAATGTCGCGGGGGGAAGCATAACGCCTTCCAAGTGGTGCTTATTGTCCAAGGCCATAAAAAAGGTTCCGCCGTGCTTGGGCTTGTGATCCATGTGCGCGCCCTGGTTCGAAGCCGGTGGCGCGGAATCGGAAGCAGGAGTTTGCCCTCCGGTCTGCTCCTGGCTCGCGATGGTAGAACGTGCCGAAACAGCACTTCTGCCGAAAAACGGTTCCGCCGTCAAAGCGATTAGAGATAAACCGCCGGCAGCGACAAAGGACCTCCAAAACATGCGTCTACATGTACTCCTCATGGAACATTTTCCTCCTTACATCGAATTTTTGGAAACCAAGGCCAGATTCAAGTACACCTAGTCTTGGAAACGAGGAGGAGGTTCGCAAAAGAATATGAAGCCGGAACAGTGCTGCGGAGCCAACTGCTGGTTAGCGGCTTGAGCGCTCAGGGGAGGAGCCGGAGATTTCAGACCCGTCAGAATTGCGTCCAGGGCAAGCGGCGAGATCCGGCTGGGCCGATTCTTCGCCGGATGATTCAACGAGCACGGGCAAGCGGTTTCTTGCATGCCGTCACAGGGCATGCCGGTTTGGGTTCCGGAGCGCCCCTGCAGGGAGCGATGGACTGGGCACAAACCGCCGGCGCAGCAGCACTCATCCGCCGTGCACATCGCTTGCGCCAGGGCAACGGAAATGTTTCCCAGGAGCGAGACCACCAAAATCACGGCCCGTATGCGGCTCATGGGGACCTGATACCACGCGTGCGCTTTTTTGACAAGAGCGCGATGCATTCGCGCGAGCTTCACATAGGCGACGGGAAACAAATTGCCATTCGTTTTCCAAATGCTAGTCATTTGTGAATTCAAGCCTACATTCCTGATTGCTAAGAGAAAAAGTATGAATTGGACGGGCGAGTTCACCAACCATAGACTTCCGGCGCTGGTCGGGGTCTGCATTCGAGCGGCCTACCGGCGGAAAAGGAGTCGCTTATCTTATGAAGAAGACTTACGGGGTGTGTATTGGTTTGTTGGCTATGGGGATAACAGTCTTAGTAACTCCGGCCGCCCGCGCACAGAGTCGTTTGGCGGCAGGCGAACCGGGGGCAGCAAGTGAGACGAGCGCCACAAGCACGGCAACTTCTCCGAGTGCTCCCGCGGCATCGAGTCCTGCGGATTTGGATCAACGGATCGGAGCGCTCGAGGCAGAATTGGCGTCCTTGAAGTCGGAACTCGCGGAAAAGAAAGAGGCCGAGGCTGCCGCTCCGATCACGCCGGCCGTTGCAGTTGCTACGCCGCAAGACAAAGCACCGGAGAAGGTGACGGTTGCGAGCTTGCTTGGACCGACGTCGCTAAGCGGGTTCGTAGATACGTACTACACCTGGAATTCAAACCACCCGATTGACAATAGTGTCGCTCTCGATCCTTTCGGTTTCAGATCGAAGTCAATTTCCTTGAACATGGTCGAGCTGATCTTGGACAAGGCTCCCGATCCGATGGGAGGGGCGGCAGGACGCACCGGCTACCATGTGTCGTTGGGCTTTGGCGACGCGATGAACACAGTCAATGCCTCCGATCCAGCGGGTCTGGGATTTGCCCAATACTTAAAGGAAGCGTACTTCTCCTACCTTGCGCCCGTTGGGAAAGGGTTGCAAATCGACGTGGGAAAATTTGTCACTCCGATGGGTGCGGAAGTGATCGAATCGAAGGACAACTGGAACTACTCGCGCGGTATCCTATTCGCCTATGCGATTCCCTATTATCACTTCGGAGCCAGGGCGAAATACACGTTTAACGACAAATTCAACCTGACGGGATATTTCGTGAACGGCTGGAACAACGTCGTCGACAACAATACCGGGAAAACGTACGGCTTCAGCGCGGCATTTACGCCGACCAAGAAGAACATGCTCACCATAAACTATCTGGCTGGACCAGAAGAAAATGAATCGTTTTTCTTGGACACGGGTTACAACGCTAACGACTTCTGGCGCCAGACGTGGGACATCGTCTACATGTACAACTTGACGAGCAAGTTGACCTTTATGGCGAACTACGATTATGCCCACGGCGACCGCTTTGTCATCAATTCTTCAACGACTCCTGAAACCCTTTCGTCACCCCTTTACGTAACCGGAATCGCGGGCTACTTGAAGTACGCTTTTAACGACAACAACTACGTCGCCGCGCGCTACGAGTACTTCAATGACCGCTACGGCATCGCATTTGGGGTCCCCCAAAATCACGTGCAGGAGTTCACTGCGACCTATTCGCGGACGCTCGCCACTCACCTGCTCACTCGCTTTGAGTACAGGTACGATAACTCCATGAAACCGCTCTTTGAGCTCGCGGATTTCGTTCCCCGCGTGAACTCACAAAACACTCTCACAATGGGCCTCATCTTCCTGTTCGACAGCCGCGACGCCAAGTAAGGGGATGGCCTAGCGATCGGCGAGCAGCGGGTGTAGAACCGGCAATGTAGCTTCCTGGCTTAGAAAGTGAAGACCGTCGGCCGCGAGAGAGCATCGGACAGAGTCGGTTCTCTCCCGCGCGCCGGCGGGTTTTTGTTGGGACGGCAAGCTTTTCCCTTGGCAGACGAAGGGTGGCGCGGCGCCTTGCAGCCGCGAGAGATTCCGGGCAATTACGGGATGCGAGAAGAGTTATGTTATGTAGGGACGGGTGTATCCCGGCTGTGCCTGTGAGCCAATACAGTAAACGCGGAAATCGCCGCGCACTGGAATCGCCGGGTAAAATAGCCCTATAGTGTAGGGCGCTGCCAGGACGCAGCAAGGAACTGAATCCGCAGGTTGAGTCTGAGGACAAGAAGATGATGACGAAGCTTGAAGCCATCGTTCAGCCATCCAGGTTTGAGGCGGTGAAAGAAGTGCTGACGGAGCTGGGCATCGGAGGCATGACCATCTCCGATGTCCGCGGGCACGGCCGCCAAAAGGGACATACGGAGGTCTATCGGGGACGCGAATATACGGTCGATCTGCTCCCCAAGATCAAGATTGAAATTGTCATCCCGGACAATCTAGTGGATGCCGCGATCGATGCGATCCTGCAAAGTGCGTCGACGGGCAAGATCGGGGATGGAAAGATTTTTGTGTCCAAGGTCGATCAAGCCATTCGGATCAGGAATCAAGAGCGTGGCGTCGCCGCACTGTGACCCGGAATCTAGTGACACGAAAGTGCTCGAACGCACTTCCTCTGTTTTCTGCGAGTTCGCCGCAGGAACGAGAGCGATGAATGTGGCGGAGCGATTTGGGGACCCGTTTCTTCTGCTATGAGGCTTGAAAGTCGAACATCCGGTCTGCAGGACTTGTACGCGGAAGAGTTCGCGAGGATTCAGAAGCGTTTCGAAGAGGTGCGCGACGGAAAAGCTGCCATTCGCGATCGCACGGCGCTGATTGACTCGGTGGTCAGGGAGCTTTGGAACGAGGTCACGACCACGAACGGTGCCTTGGACGGATTCTGTATCGTCGCTATGGGAGGATACGGGAGGCGGGCATTATTTCCTTATTCGGACATCGACCTCCTGTTTCTGTACGAGAAAGAAGGCCGCGAAGAGTCACTTGGCAAGACGGCCATCACTCCGTTGAGCCAAGCCCTCTGGGATCTGCATCTGCGGGTTAGCCCCACCACGCGTACCCTCGCCGAATGCGGGAAGCTGTATCGCAACAACATCGAATTCAATATTTCGCTGCTAGATTGCCGATACATTTGCGGCGATGAAAAGCTCTACGAGCGTCTGCGGAGCCGCGTTCTTCCAAATATGGTGATTCGTGAGTCGGAGACGTTGATGCAAGAGGTCACCAGCCTTGCCCGTGCCCGTCACGAGAAATACGGACAAACGATTTTTCATCTCGAGCCCAACATCAAGGACGGTCCCGGCGGCTTGCGCGACTGCCAAGTCGCCTGCTGGCTCGCGCAGATCGCGGAGCTGAGGCATTCCCGCGAATGGAAAGACCCGGTGCAACTGCTGCCGCTCCCGCTGCGAGCCGATGCCGTGAATGCGATCGACTTCCTTGACGCCGTTCGGTGTTTTCTCCATTACCAGCAGGGCCGCGACCTGAACGTGCTGACCTATGAATTGCAATCGGAGGCGGCGTCCAAGGGCATTGGCCTTCCCGGTGGGAGGGCCGTTTCTCCCAACGAGTGGACGCGGGCTTACTTTCGCCAGGCGCGCGCCATCTATCGCCTGACGGTTCTATTTGACGAAGTCCCGCGCCCAAAGACATGGTGGTCGCGCTTGCTGGGCACCCGCAAGTCTCCCGTTTCCAGCGCGGATTTCAACGTTGTGGACGGAAGAATTTCGTTGCGGCATTCGAGTTCGGTGGAAGAGCCGAACGTGATGTTCCGCCTGTTTGAGCTCGTCGCGCGGCACGGCCTCAAGCTGATGGCCGAAACCGAAAACGCCGTGGAGGCGGCCCTGCCGCGAATCCAGAAATGGCTGGCCACCACCCCGGACGTCTGGGAACACGTTCGCAAAATCCTCGTATTACCGCACGCGGCTTCGGCGCTTCGCGCGATGCATCGCGTCGGGTTGCTGGATGTGCTGTTCAAGGAATTTCGGGTAATCGACTCGCTGGTGATCCGCGATTACTATCATCGGTACACGGTGGATGAACACTCCCTGGTAACGATTGAGAATTTGCACGGCCTCGTCTTGAAGAGCGACGATGTGGACCGGCGATTTCGCGACATTTTAGGCACGCTGGAACATCCTGAGTTGCTCTATCTATCGCTGCTCTTCCACGACGTCGGAAAGGGCATGCCCAACGAGAGCCATGTGGACGGGAGCCTCCAAGCGGTGCAGGGCGTCTTCGAGCGGTTGCGGCTCGATTCATTCGGCCAGGAGATGGTGAATTTCCTGATCGCAAATCATTTGCGCATGTCCGCCACGCTGTCACGGCGCGACATCTTCGATCCGGAAGCGGTGCACGATTTTGCAAAGGCGGTGGGGACTATCGAGCACCTAAAAATGTTGACGCTCTTTACCTATGCCGACATCAAGGCGGTGAATCCGGAGGCGCTGACGCCCTGGAAGGCGGAGATGTTGTGGCAATTGTATGCCGCCACGGAGAACTACCTCAACCGTTCGGTGGACGACCAGCGCATGTATCTAGCAGGCGAGGACGCGAGGCAGCTCGAGCGCCTGGTTCCAACCGGAGAGGGCGCCGTGGAGGCGGATCGATTCCGCAATTTCCTGGATGGATTTCCGCGGCGATACCTTCTCACGCATTCTCCCACGGAGATTTCCGCCCACTATCGCATGTACCGGCGGCTCGGGCATTCCGCGGCGGAAATCAGCATTACGAAACGGGACCAGTATTACGAGTTGGTTCTGGTCACCAAAGATCGTCCTCTGCTTTTTACCAAGGTGGCCGGGACGGTCTCTTCGTGGGGCATGAACATCTTGAAGGCGGACGCCTGCGCGAACCGGAACGGAATTGCGCTCGATTCGTTGCGCTTTTCCGACCGTTTTCATACGCTCGATCACAATCCGTCGGAAATCACGCGGTTGAAGCAGCAATTGATCGCCGCGATCTCGGGAGAACTCGACGTGGCCGCTCTCATGAGGAGAAAATTTCAGCCCGAGAAGCGGCCTCCCAAGGTCGGTGTGGAAACGCGAATCCATACAGACAACGAGTGCTCCTCTCATAGCACGGTGGTTGAGATTGTCGCTTTAGATCGCCCAGGTCTTCTTTACGACATCAGCTCCACATTCGCCGAGCACGGCTTCAATATCGAAGTCGGCTTGATCGACACCGAAGGCGGCACCGCGACCGACGTTTTCTACGTCACCCAGGACGGCGCCAAGCTCACACCTGCCCGGCAGCATGAGCTGCAAGCGGAACTCCAGCGGCGCCTTTGAGCGTTCCCAGTGGGCACAACTGCCGAACTTTTGGACGGAGGGAGTTTTTCTTTCGGGCGCACCGCTCCCCTAATGGTTTTTACGGTCTCGTTTCCGGTTCCACGTCTTCGGATCGGCGCTATCATTGCTTTGTGGGCTGACCCGGCCCACATTTTTGCAGCGGGAGGTTTTCATGATCGTAAAGGTGAAAGGCGGATACAAGGTGCTTTCGAGCAAGAGGAAAAATCTTGGCGGCCCGTACAAGACTCTCAAGGAGGCCAAGAAGCGGCTGCGTCAGGTCGAGTTCTTCAAGCACCAAAAAGCCTGAGGGAGCCTGCGAACCTGAAGGATGCGGCGGTGCCTGTGGAAATATGAGGCTGGAATCGGAAACCGTGTTATCCTGCCTGCGCGTTTGTTGCTCTTGTGAAGCCTTTGGATTCGATGTAAAGCGGCTGCAAGTACAAGCTTACAGCTCTTTTCTTTGTACGGCTGGAGGCGGTCGAGAAGCGCCAAATAGCTCAACTTTTTGAAGAGGAAACACAGTGAAAGAACAAGGAACAGTAAAGTGGTTCAATGCCAGTAAAGGGTTCGGGTTCATCCAGCGCCAGTCCGGCGAGGACGTCTTCGTTCACTTCTCGGCCATTCAAGCCGAGGGGTACAAATCGCTGAACGAGGGCCAGGCAGTCGAGTTCGAAGTGACTTCGGGCCCCAAGGGCCTGCAGGCAGCCAACGTCACCAGCCTCTAAGGGATCAGGGCGAGACGGCGGTCGCCGCCTCGCCCCCAATTCTCTCTGCCAGATCTCAGAAGCGAACAATCTCGCCGTTCAAGGTAGGTGTCCTCCAGTGCCCGCTGGCGTGGGTGACTGGATTCTCGAGCGGTTTCTTCATCATGATGTGCCCACCTGATTTCGCTTGTCCCACAGCAATGGGACGTTCGCGTGTGCTCCGAGAGTCTCCTCGGAAAGGCTTCGATCTGGCCTGTTTTCCGGCGTGAAGCGCTTAGTTTCCGATAGGAAAGTCTCTCGCGGTGGTGTGGAAAGTCGAGAACCGAGGCACGGGCCGACGGCTCATTTCGATCGAGGGGTTTGTCAGGTCCCTCCCGCCTAGCTAGCGGGACCGGCGGCCGGTAAGGCGGCCGAACAGAGAGGGGCGCGGAACCGAGTAAGGGCCGGCGCCGTCAATCCGAGTTAGGCGCTCGCGCGCTTCCCCGTGGTTCAGATCCAGTTCCAACACGCGGTGATAGTGAAAGCGCGCGCGTCCTGGCAACTTCATTTGTTCGAGCAGTTCCCCATAATAGAAATGCGCGTTGAGATTCTGGGGATCCATCTCAATCGCCATCTCAAATTGCTCCACAGCTTCCTTACGATACTCGGGGATGCTGGACAAACATCTCCCAAGCATCGCCCGGTAGCTGGAAGAATTCGGCTCAATCTCGATCGCGCGATGCAGCCATAAAATGCTTCCAGCGTAATTTTTTTCCGCCATGCATTCTCGCGCCTTCTCGATATACTCCCGGGCCAATCTTCCGGAATCGGAAGTCTTTTCCACAGGCCCGCGCGCGAGAAAGGAATCGTATTGTCTTTTGGAGTCGTCGTCCGACAAGGTTTTGTAGGCGGTCGTCAGGGCGTCCATCAACATCAACAATTGGGGCGTCCATTCGGGGTGATCCATGTGGTGATCCGGATGGAAGCGCCGCGCAAGTTGGTAGAAATGCCGTTTGACATCGGAGCGAGAGGTTTCCGGCTTGACGTCAAGCAGTTGATAATAGGTCGCGCTACGAGAGGAACGTAGGATTCGGTCAACCTCAGCTACAAACGAGGTTGGATCTTCCCTCGCCACGGGTGAGAAGGCAGCCCAGTCCTCAGGAACCTCATCGACATTCCAAATGTTTCGGGGAATCACGAATTCAGCACCCACTTGATACAGGCCTTCAAGACGCCGTGACTTTCGGACCCACGCCACCCGCGCAGGATACGTAGCCGAGGAAGGGGCAGGCATATCCGATTTGTTATCAGCTAGTTGAATGGTGATGAGACTGCCCTTTTTCGGGCGGCGCTTTGAGAAGTAGCGGCATCCGTGGCAGTTGATGGAAACCGTCGTTGTCGTCTCGACAATCATTCCCGCGCGAGGGTCCAGCCATGTGATAACCAGAGGTACAGTGTGGACAATGCGGGTGCTTTGCCTTTTTGGTCCTGCGGCCGGAATGGGAAAACTTTGCTCTCGCATGAACCGGGCACTTTTCCGAGAGGACCGAGGAGAGCAAAATTCGCACGGCACACAAGCCTCGCGGCTCCGATTGCCGTCTTCCTCAGCCCGCTTGGAGGCTCGACGGCACGCGAATTAAGGGCTGGATCCTGGACCCCGCGACCTGGTTTTTCCGCTAGTAGTATACGGCGGAGAGCGTTTTCTGGGAAGACCAAATTGGGAAACCGGAACGGCATATCTCGATTCCATTATAACTAATTGATACTTACCGGGTTATTTGATGTTGGGTCAGCCCAACTTCGCGCTTTGACTCACGCGACGAGGTTTCCCGCGGTCAGACAACAGCCCTGCGGTTGGCGCAGCCATTTCGCCAATAGCACCACAGTTCCGCTGATCGGTGAAATGTGGACGTAATACGTTTCGTTTGCGGCTTCGATTTCGTAGAAGTTTTCGCGATCAGGGTCCGCCTGCGCCGGACTTCCCGTCGTCAACAATCGCCGAAGATGATCGACCGCGTGAGGGGCGTAATCACGTGGGTTTTCGATCCTCGTTCCTTCCTGGATATGAATCAACATAGCTTCAACCCTTTCCGGTGCGGCCCGGCGGCAACGCACGGGCTCTTGCTTCAGTTAGGATGACAGCAGCTCAAAAACGCTGCTTCAGAATTGCATTAAAAACTATCGATAATTTCCAGAACGCAATGAAAATGCGTGATTCTTTGAGCTTCGAGTCTCATTCCGTCATGGCAGCATTCCTCCCTAAATCATTAGACCCTGCTGTGCAAGGGAGGTGAATTTCAAAATTGTGATCGTGTTCATTCGTGCTATAGGGGGCATCGAGGCCGGTCCAGATAGGGAAAGTCGGTTACTTGCCTTTCCTCGTTACAATTAACGCGTTATTGGAGTATAATTCGATTGTGTGCAAACTATTGATCGAATTGGTACTTGCGCGCCACACCGGTGATTGAGATATTCGTGCCATGCCCAAACCGAAAACCGCACGAAAACGCACAAAGCTTGGGAAAGACCGGCGGCGGAAGCACAAGCACTGGCAAGTGACTGTGTTTTACAAGGACGGGGAGCGCTTCGCTCGGGTATATACCGACCGCGAAAAAGCCGCCAAATTTGCTGAACGGCAACGAAAGTCTCCCGTCGTAAAGACCGCGCGGGTGATCCAAGTCGGCTGACCCACTGGTTTACAATTCTTGAGCTTTGCCTGATGGGGTGGGCAAAGGGTCAAAGGGGTGTACACAGAATCCGTTATTCTTTGCCTGCATCGGCTGGGAACTTGTAGCCCCTGGCGCTGACGTGTTAGAGTTTCGTTGATTTGGGCGGCCGTAGTATAGGGGTAGTACGGGACCTTGCCAAGGTCCAGGCGTGGGTTCGAGTCCCATCGGCCGCTCCATTCCTTCGTTGTATCGACATCTTAAGCTCACTGCCATGTTGGCTTATCTGTGCGGCTCCATGGAATCCGCGCCGGACGGCGGCAAGTTATGGCGCCGGAAACTCACCCCGTTTTTGCATAACGACCTTGGGCACCGCGTGTATGACCCCGCTGAGAACGAAAAGAAAAACCTGACGGATGAAGAAGCTGGGCACTACAGGGAGTGGAAGGAAGCCGATGTCGAGCGCTTTCGCCGCGTGGTCCGCAAGATCATCCACTACGACCTCGACGTCCTGGAAAACAAGGCGGACTACGTCATTTGCAGCTTAGGCGGAGACGGGGCTGCAGCCTCCGCGGGCGGAACCGCGCCGGAATTGACTACCGCTTACCGCCGTGGGATCCCCGTCTATCTTGTAACGGACACGCCTCTCGGTGAAATTGGCAGTTGGATACTCGCTTGCGCCGACCGCGTGTTTTCAAACGTGGACGAGCTAAAGAAGTTTCTCCTCGAACGCTACGGAAAAGAAAAGCAAGCACCGCTCTGGAGGGTGTAATTCGCGCGGCCCCCCAGAGGCGCTACAAAGATTGCCAACCAACAGCCGCCACCGAAGACCGGCCCATGCCCCGCCGGAGAAGCACCCAAAGTGAAAACGCAATGTGTTACTCTGCGCGAGAAATCTTCCAAGGAGGCAAGGCATCGTGGATATCGTCAAGGGGAACATGGGCACAAACCACCGTCCACGCCTGGAAAGGCCCTAGCCGCAACCCGGTCTCCAAACAGTCTCCATGCGAACAAGGTACGGAAAGTACTACGCCGACTGGCGCGACGAGCACGGCGCTAGAAGGATGAAGGCCTTCCCCTCAAAGTCCGCAGCCCTCAAGCACCAAAGCATCCAGCGTCAAAAGGTCGAAGCAAAAAAAGCCCGCGCCTCGGGACGGTCGCGAAAGCATGCGCGGCCTACGCCGAGGCGCGCCCGAAAAGCGGCCATCCCCAGGTCGTCGCGCGGGAGCTTGCCCAGATCGCGGGCCCGATCAGCCTCGACCGACTCGACCAACTCCACGTAGCGAAACTCACCGAAGGGTGGAAAAAACACAACGCGCCGGGCACGCGGCGCACGAAAACCCACGCGCTCAAGCGAGTCCTCGCATATCTGCGGGAGCTCGGAGCACCGGATCTGCTGCGCTGGATCCCGCGCCCGCCCGCCTATCGGCCACGCCTCGTCACAGCCACCCCAGAAGAAATGACGAGGCTACTCACGAAGTCGCAGCCATGGATGCGCCTCTTCATCCTGCTGTGCAGCCAACTCGGTCTCCGATTCCATGAGGCGGCCAGGGCCTGCCCGCTCCACTGGAACCGCGAGACGCAGGAACTCGCCGTCATCGGCAAAAACAACAAGCCGCGAAATCTCCCGGTCACCAAGGAGATCGCCCAGATGTTCGCCGTCGCCGAGAAGCTCGACGCGCCGAGAGATACGCCGTTCATCTGGCTGATGCTCGCGAAGCCGTGCAGCGTCGGTCCCAACCTCGGAAGCCTGCGGCGCGACGACAACCACATCAGGAAGGAGTGGCAACGGATGAAACGGAGGCTCGCGATAAACCCCGCGCTCGTCGTCCACGATCTGCGGCGCACGCGCATCACGCAAATCTATCGGGAGACCCTCGACATAAAAGCCGCGCAGCAGTTCGCGGATCACGACAACCTAGACACCACCGCACATTACATTGCCCCGTTCGACACCACGGCAATGAAGGACCTGCTCGCCAGACTGCCGAGGTGGAAGCAATGAAAATCGTCTGTAGCTGGTGCGGAAAGCTAGTCGGATACAAGTGTCCGTTCTGCGGCGAGCCGCTCCAAAGCGCGCCCGCATTCCCCGAGTACATGGTGTGCCACGAGGCGCTCAGTTCGATCTACTACGCCATCGCCAACATGGCCACGACCCACACGATGTGCGAGGCGTGCAGGGCCGAGCACATCAACCTGAGCCCGGAAGACCAGGCAAACCTTGCCGCGCTCGACGGAGCCGGAAACCGGGGCGAAGGCCCCAGAAAAGAGGAGAAGAAATGAATCCGAAATTCGCAGCGCAGTATCTCCGCAGCGTGAAGGGAAACCTTCCGGCACTCGTGGAGACCGCCGTAGATGTCGTGCTCGACGAGCTCCATCGCATGCATGTCGCGATTTCCATGCAGCAGCAAGAGCTCGAGAAACTCATCGGCAAGCCAAAGTCGAAAGCCGAAGCGAAGGCGAAAGCCAGGGAGCAAACGATGAATCCGAAATTCACAGCGCAGTATCTCCGGAGGGGGTGAAGACGAAATGACCAGCCGAGCCGAGTACACGCCCTCACCAGTAGAGAAAGCGATAGACAGCGTGATCGACAACATCAGCGACAGCGCCACGGCCCACTACATGAAAAACGGGCCACCGATGCCGGAACAGAAGTTCCGCGAGTTGCTCGCGCACGTCCTCAACAATATGAGCATCAACGACTGGCGGAGAAGGCTCGGCCTGCCGCTGGAGCCGGAGGAAGAACGATGACAAACCAACCGCCG
>Ga0335085_10000860_pt1 | contig 75010 bp, 73 predicted proteins | sample Lox_Sample_45_FD_206712 | JGI IMG/M metagenome (GOLD analysis project Ga0335085, IMG submission 206712) | Soil microbial communities from Loxahatchee National Wildlife Refuge, Florida, United States - Lox_Sample_4.5 | ecosystem: Environmental > Terrestrial > Soil > Wetlands | place: USA... | reverse complement strand
GGCTTGTTCCGGGAAGACCTGTTTCACCGTTTGAACGTGATCAGGCTGCGTCTGCCGCCGTTGCGCGAACGGCGCGAAGACATCCCGCTGCTGGCAAAGTACTTTCTGCAAAAAAGCGCGCGGGACTTGGCCGTCGACCAGAAGCAATTCAGCGACGCGACGCTGCAACATCTCAGTGCGCAGGATTTTCCGGGCAACGTGCGTCAACTGGAAAATCTTTGCCACTGGTTGACCGTGATGACGCCCTCGCAGATCGTCGAGATCGCCGATCTGCCGCCGGAGTGGCGCGCGGGACATGACGAAAGCGAGGCGGGCGCGAGCGATTGGAGCACCGCATTGGCGCATCAGGCTGCGCTGGCCCTGCAGAGGGGCGACGAGCGCATCATGGACAAGCTTACGGCACAGTTTGAACGTACCCTGATCTCGCAAGCTTTGCAGCACACCAATGGGAGACGCATCGAAGCCGCCACCCTGCTTGGAATCGGCCGCAATACCCTGACTCGCAAAATCCAGGAGCTGGGTCTGGACGATGCGCCGGACTGATCTATTTCTTCAACAGATTGAGCAGCTTCTCGTGTATTCCGCCGAAGCCGCCGTTGCTCATCACCAGAATGTGGTCGCCGGCTCGCGCGGCGGACGCGATCTTGTCGATCAACGCGCCAAGATCTTTCTCGACAACCGCCTTGCTGCCCAACGGTGCCAGCGCACCGCGCGCGTCCCAATCCAGGTTGCCGGCATAGCAGAAAACCAGGTCGGCATCCTTCAGGCTGCCGGGTAGCGCTTCCTTCATCACGCCGAGCTTCATCGTGTTGGAGCGCGGTTCCAGCACGGCCAGTATCCGTGCGCCGTTGATCTTGTGGCGCAACCCCTCGACAGTCGTTGCGATGGCGGTGGGGTGATGCGCGAAATCATCATAAACGGTTATCCCGTTTATTACGCCACGCACTTCCATGCGCCTTTTGACATTCCTGAATTCACCAAGCGCTGCCAGGCCCTGGGCAACCGGGACGCCGGCATGGCGCGCGGCGGCCAGCGCGGCAAGCGCATTTTGGCGGTTGTGTTCGCCGAGCAGCTCCCAATTCAGCATGCCCTGCAAGTTACCGCCCCGCGATACGCGGTTGCCCGCATCGATACGCCACCCGTCTTCAGTGCCAAAGCGTTCCACAGGAGTCCAGCAACCGCGCTGCAATACCCGGTCTAGCGCGGGCTCGCGGCCATTGCTGACGATCAGGCCGTTGCCGGGTATGGTGCGCACCAGATGATGAAACTGTGTTTCGATCGCGGCGAGGTCGTCAAAAATATCGGCATGATCGAACTCGAGATTATTGAGTATTGCGGTGCGCGGGTGGTAGTGCACAAATTTGGAACGCTTGTCGAAAAATGCGGTGTCGTACTCATCCGCTTCGATGACAAAGAAAGGCGATTCGGTCAGGCGCGCGGATAGACCGAAATTCTGCGGCACGCCGCCGATCAGGAATCCGGGAGCGAGCCCTCCGTATTCAAGTATCCAAGCCAGCATCGCGCTGGTGGTGGTCTTGCCGTGTGTGCCTGCAACCCCCAACACCCATTTGTCGCGCAAGATGGTCTGCGCCAGCCACTGGGGACCGGAAATGTAGGGCAGGTTGCGGTTGAGGATTTCTTCCACCAGCGGATTGCCGCGTGAAACCACATTTCCTATCACGAATAAATCCGGCTTCAGATCGAGTTGTTCCACGCCGTAGCCCTCGATCAGTTCGATGCCCTGCGATTCGAGCTGCGAGCTCATCGGCGGATAAACGTTGGAATCGCATCCGCTGACACGATATCCCGCCTGCTGGGCGAGCACGGCAATGCCGCCCATGAACGTGCCGCATATCCCGAGAATGTGTATTGCCGGTAATCTTTCCGCATTCATATCGTTCAACTTTGACCGCGTATCCACCTGGAATGAAGGGTGGATCGCGAGTACCACAACAATGCGGCCGCTACCAGGGTGCCGACGACCAGCGTCACCCAGGGATATTCGCTCATGTCGTAGCCGATGAAGGGCAGGAACAAAAGCGGGATCCACATCATGATCCAGATCAGCGCGATCACCATACCCACCCAGCCGACAAACACACCAACGGTCGTGCGCTCGCTTACCTTGAAGGCACCGCATTTTTCACAAACGGAGGCTTCGGATTCGAGCTCGGAAGAACAGAAGGGACATTGCATGATTTCTTTCTAGATTAGTTGTAGTGAAAGTATTTTTTAGGCACCGCGAAACATAAAGTACACCGCACCCGCAATGCACAACGCAGCATAAACATAATCCCACTTCAGCGGCTGGTTCATGTAGATCACCGCAAAGGGAACGAACACAGACAGCGTGATGATCTCCTGAAGAATCTTCAATTGCCCCAAACTGAGTTCGGTATAACCGATGCGGTTGGCGGGGACCTGGATCAGATACTCGAACAACGCGATACCCCAGCTGATCAGCGCGGCAACATACCAGGGCGACGATGACAGGTTCTTCAAATGCCCGTACCACGCGAATGTCATGAACAGGTTGGATACGGCTAGCATCAGCGCCGTGACCAGCAACGGGTGGGAGATCAGGTTCATCCGCGTTTCTTTCAGCCTGTCATTGCACAGCGCGTCGATAAGTCGGCAAGAACAAATACACTTGTGCTATTGGACACCTAGCAACTCTACATCAAACACGAGCGTCGCGTTGGGCGGTATTACTCCCCCGGCTCCACGGGCGCCATAACCAAGATTTGCCGGAATGACCAGCGTGCGTTGCCCGCCCACTTTCATGCCAGCAACGCCCTGATCCCAGCCGGCGATGACACGGCCTGCACCGAGCGGGAATACGAAAGGCTCGTTGCGATCCCGCGAACTGTCGAATTTCCTGCCGTGATGGTCGGGCGCCGCAGCGTCGTACAACCAGCCGGTATATTGAACCGTGACATTTTTCCCGGGTTCGGCCAAAGTACCCTGCCCCAGTTTTACATCGGTCTTGATCAGTTCTGTCATGTTGCCAGTCTCCGTTTTAGGCGCGCTCTGCTCCGAGCGCGCGGTGGTTGAAAAAATGCCGGTGGCCAGCAGCAGTGCCAGCGAAAAATAGGTCGTTCGTTTCATCCTGTCTATCTCCGTTCGATTAATATCCCAGTATCGGTGCAAGCCACCGTTCGGCTTCCTCCAGCGTCCAGTCTTTGCGCTTTGCATAGTCCTCGACCTGATCCTTGTCCACCTTGCCGGTCGCGAAGTACCGCGACTGCGGATGCGAAAGGTAGAAGCCGCTGACGGCCGCGGTCGGCAACATCGCATAGCTCTCGGTCAGCGTGATGCCCGCATTAGCTGGTGCCTGCAACAGTTCGAACAGCGGCTCCTTCTCGGTGTGCTCCGGGCAGGCAGGATAGCCGGGCGCCGGGCGGATGCCGCGATATTCTTCGGCGATCAGCGCATCGTTACCCAGCGCTTCGTCGGGCGCGTAGCCCCAGAACTCGCGGCGCACACGCAGGTGCAGGTGTTCGGCGAACGCTTCTGCCAGCCTGTCTGCGAGCGCTTTCAGCAGGATCGCATTATAGTCGTCGTGATGCCTTTCGAACTCCGCAACCCGCGCATCGATGCCGATACCGGCGGTGACTGCGAACGCACCGATGTAATCTTCGATGCCGCTTTCCTTCGGTGCGACGAAATCAGCCAGACAATAGTTCGGGATGTCGGCCGGCTTCTTCGTCTGCTGGCGCAGGTTGTGCCAGGTCATCGCCACACGCTTGCGTGACCCGTCGGCATAGATCTCGATGTCGTCGGAGTTGACACTGTTGGCCGGGAACAGTCCGAACACTGCGTTGGCGGTCAGCCATTTTTCTTTCACGATCATTTTCAGCATCGCCTGTGCGTCGGCGAACAGCTTGCGTGCTTCCTCGCCCACCACTTCGTCCTGCAAAATCTTCGGGTAGCGTCCGGACAATTCCCATGTCTGGAAGAACGGCGTCCAGTCGATGAAATCCACCAGGATATCGAGCGGGTAGTTTTCGAGTCTATGCACGCCGGGCAACCGGGGTTTGGGCGGAGTATATTTGTTCCAGTCGGTCTTCACGCCATGCGCGCGTGCATCTTGTAGCGACACATACACCGCCTTGACCTTTTTGCCTTCGTGCTGCTCACGCGCCGTCGCGTAGGCTGACTTGATCTCCGCCACATAATCGTCGCGCAGCGTGCTGCTCAACAGGTTGCTGCACACGCCGACCGCGCGCGAGGCATCGGCGACATACACCGTTGCACCGCTCGGGTAGTTGGGCTCGATCTTCACCGCGGTGTGCATGCGCGACGTGGTTGCGCCGCCGATCAGCAGCGGGATCTTGAAGCCCTGGCGCTCCATCTCCTTTGCCACATATGCCATCTCCTCCAGCGAGGGCGTGATCAGGCCGGACAGGCCGATGATGTCGGCGTTGTGTTGGAGCGCGGTGTCGAGGATCTGCTGGCACGGCACCATCACGCCCATGTTCACAACTTCGAAATTGTTGCATTGCAGCACCACGGCGACGATGTTCTTGCCGATGTCGTGCACGTCGCCTTTCACCGTGGCCATCACGATCTTGCCCTTGGGCTTTGCATCGCCGGAGCGGACTTTTTCCGCCTCGATGAAAGGTACCAGATGCGCCACCGCCTGTTTCATCACGCGCGCGGATTTCACCACTTGGGGCAGGAACATCTTGCCCGCGCCGAACAGGTCGCCGACCACGTTCATGCCGGCCATCAACGGTCCTTCGATCACCTCGACTGGAAATCCCGCCTGCAACCTTGCCTCCTCGGTATCCTCGACGATGAAAGTGGTGATGCCGCGCACCAGTGCGTGGGTCAGGCGTTCCTGCACCGTGCCTTCGCGCCACGCCAGATCTTCGACCTGCTGCTTGCCGCCGCCTTTGACCGTCTCGGCCATCTTGATCAGCTTCTCGCCCGCGCTTTCTTCCTGCCCATGGGGACTGCGGTTCAGCACCACGTCCTCCACCGCATCGCGCAGGTCTTTTGGGATTTCCTCGTACACGCCGAGCTGCCCGGCATTGACGATGCCCATCGTCAGCCCGGCCCGGATCGCGTGGTACAGGAACACGGTGTGGATCGCCTCGCGTACCGCGTCATTGCCGCGGAAGCTGAATGAGACATTCGACACGCCTCCGCTGACCTTGGCATGCGGCAGGTGCTGTTTGACCCAGCGGGTGGCCTCGATGTAGTCCACCGCGTAGTTGTTGTGTTCCTCGATACCGGTCGCGATCGCAAAGATATTGGGGTCGAAGATGATGTCTTCCGGCGGGAAACCGGCCTGATTCACCAGGATGTCATAGCTGCGCCGGCAGATATCGGTCTTGCGCTGGAAGGTATCAGCCTGCCCCTGCTCGTCGAACGCCATTACGACCGTTGCCGCGCCATAGCGCCGAACCCGTTTGGCATGTTCGATGAACGCGGCCTCGCCTTCCTTGAGACTGATGGAATTGACGATCGCTTTCCCCTGCACGCATTTCAGCCCGGCTTCGATCACCTCCCATTTGGACGAGTCGATCATCAGCGGCACGCGCGAGATGTCCGGCTCCGAGGCGAGCAGGTTAACGAACCGGGTCATCGCGGCCTGCGAATCCAGCATCGCTTCGTCCATGTTGATGTCGATGATCTGGGCGCCGTTCTCGACCTGCTGGCGCGCCACGCTGACCGCCTCGGCGTAATCGCCATTCAGGATCAGCCGCGCGAACATCTTCGAGCCGGTGACGTTGGTGCGTTCGCCCACGTTGACGAACAACGTGTCGTCGCCGATGTTGAACGGCTCCAACCCGGACAGCCGCAAGCGCTTTTCGATGGTTGGAACGATACGCGGCGGCGCATCCTTGATCGCTTCCGCGATCGCCTTGATATGCGCTGGCGTGGTACCGCAACAGCCGCCCGCGATATTGAGGAAGCCGCTGGTGGCGAACTCCTTAATCAGCCGGGCGGTCTTTTCCGGCTGTTCGTCATAACCCGTTTCGGACAATGGATTGGGCAAGCCCGCGTTGGGGTGCGCGCTGACAAAACACGTGGCCACGCGCGACAATTCCTCGATATAGGGCCGCATCAGTTCCGCGCCCAGCGCGCAGTTCAAGCCGACGGACAGCGGATTGGCGTGGCTTAGCGAATTCCAGAATGCCTCGGTGGTCTGTCCTGAAAGCGTTCTTCCGGATGCATCCGTTATCGTTCCCGAGATCATAATTGGGACGCTTACTGCGTGCGTTTCAAAATAATTATCGATCGCGAATAGCGCGGCCTTGGCGTTGAGCGTATCGAAGATGGTCTCGATCATCAGCAGGTCCGCGCCGCCGTCCAGCAGGCCGCGGGTCGCCTCGGTATAGCTCTCCACCAGTTCGTCAAAGGTCACGTTGCGCGCTCCGGGATCGTTCACGTCGGGAGAGATCGACGCGGTGCGCGTGGTCGGCCCCAGCACGCCGGCGACGAAGCGCGGCTTGTCCGGGGTGGAAAATTCGTCGCACAGGCCACGCGCCAGTTTCGCGCCCGCGACGTTCAGCTCGTATACCAGTTGCTGCATGCCGTAATCCGCCATCGAGACGGAATTGGAGTTAAAGGTGCACGTCTCGATGATGTCGGCGCCCGCTTCCAGATACTGGTGATGAATGCCGGCGATCACCTGCGGCTGGGTCAGCAGCAGCAGGTCATTGTTGCCTTTTACGTCAATCGGGTGATCGGCGAATGTTTTGCGCGCGCCGCTGTAGTCGCCAAACGAATCGACGCCGCGGTAATGCGCTTCCGTCAACTTGTAGCGCTGGATCATGGTGCCCATCGCGCCGTCCAGGATCAGGATGCGTTGCCGGATGAGCTGTTCGATCGGGTGTGGAGTGATGGTCATGGGGTGCCGCGAAAAAAATGAGCGCGGATTTTACCATGCATGCATTCAGCGGACGGACGAGTTTGCTGCTCAGAGATTCAGTCTCCGGTATTGCACCGCCTCGGCGATATGTTTGGTGCTGATGGCGGATTCGCCTTCCAGATCGGCGATGGTGCGCGCCACCTTGAGCACACGGTGATAGGCGCGTGCCGACAGGCTGAGGCGGCTGATCGCCTGTTGCAGCAGCGCAATGCCTTGTTCGTCCGGCGCGCATAGTTCATCGATCTCTGTCACCGAAAGCTGCGCGTTGGCCTTGTTTTGGCGGGCGATCTGGCGCTGCCGCGCGATCTCCACGCGCGCTTGCAATACGCCGCTGGCTTCACCCTCCGCCTTGTTGAGCAAGTCATCCTGCGGCACTGCAGGCACTTCGATCTGGATGTCGATGCGATCCAATAGCGGGCCGGAGATCTTGCTGCGGTAGCGTGAGATCTGGTCGGGCGTGCAGCGGCATTTTCCGTTGTAATGGCCGTGGTAACCGCATGGGCACGGGTTCATCGCCGCGATCAGCTGGAACCGGGCGGGGAAATCTGCTCTTCGTGCTGCGCGGGAAATGGTGATGCGCCCGGATTCCATCGGCTCGCGCAAAACCTCCAGCACGCTGCGATCGAATTCCGGCAACTCGTCGAGAAACAGCACGCCGTGCAACGCCATCGAGATTTCCCCTGGGCGCGGATTCCCCCCTCCTCCAACCAGCGCCACGCCCGATGCGGTGTGGTGCGGCGCCCGATAGGGTCGAGTCTTCCACTTCGCCACGTCGAAGCTGCCGTCCAGCGATTGCACTGCGGCGCTTTCTAATGCTTCGGCTTCCGACATCTGCGGAAGGATGCCGGGAAAACGCGCGGCCAGCATCGATTTTCCTGTACCCGGCGGCCCCATCATCAAAACGCTATGCCCGCCCGCGGCGGCTATTTCCAATGCACGCTTCGCCTGCGTTTGTCCCTTTACTTCGCGCATATCCGGGTAGAACGGCCTGACGGTTAGCGGTTTGCTTGCATAAGGTTCGATCGGTTCACGTCCCGCGAGATGCGCCGCCACATTCAACAACGACTGCGCGCCATACACGGTCGCATCCTCGACCAGTGCAGCTTCGGCGGCATTTTCCTGCGGCAGGATGAAGGCTCTTCCGCTGCCCGCGGCGCGGTAGGTCATCGCCAGCGCGCCGCGTATCCTGCGCAATTCACCGGTCAGCGCAAGTTCGCCGGCATATTCGTATTCGGCAAGCTTGTCCGAGGGAATTTGCCCGGTGGCCGCAAGTATGCCGAGCGCGATGGGCAGGTCGAACCGGCCGCTCTCCTTGGGTAAATCGGCGGGCGCGAGATTGACCGTGATGCGCCGCGCGGGAAAATCGAACCGGCAGTTTTGCAGTGCGGAGCGCACGCGGTCCTTGCTTTCCTTTACTTCGGTTTCGGGCAGGCCCACGATGGTGAAGTTGGGCAATCCGTTGGCGATATGCACCTCGACGGTGACCAGAGCCGCTTCCATTCCCGAAAGCGCGCGGCTGTATAGAACCGCGAGGCTCATCTTATGGATTGGTTTTGTTGCGTTGCGCTTCCAGTTCCGCGACCAGTTTTTCGAGTGCGGCCAGTTTTTCACGGGTGCGTGCCAGCACCTGGGTTTGCACGTCGAATTCCTCGCGCGTCACCAGGTCGAGTTTGGCAAAACCCTGAGTGAGCAAGGCGCGCATGTTCTTTTCGACATCCTTGGCTGGGCCGCTATTGGCCACGGCGCTTAACTTGCTTGAAATATCCTCGATGATCTTGGCGTTCAACATGGCGATACTCCTGAAGATTTGTAATGCCGGAATTTGGGATACCGGCCAGTGTAGCAAAATTCATTCAGCCCAGAGGCTTCAATGCGGTGACGACATCCCGCACCCTGGCGGTGCGCAAGTTTGCAGACATGCCTACAATTGGTGCGCATATTCTCTGTGTCAGCGGGTAACTATAGTTAATTATTTGTTTAATAAAGCCAAATGTTTTTGGCACGCATTCTGCTGTTAGTTGCGTGCGGAAATATTCATCCCCGCTTGTTAATTTAACCATAAAGGAAATCATCATGATGAAAAGCAAATTGTTGAACACAATGATCCTGGCTGCATTGGCAGTACCCGGGGTGGCAATGGCAGCGGATGCGCCGCCCGTCACCGGAAACGTCGCTTTGGTGACCGATTACCTGTACCGCGGCATTTCACAAACCGGCGGCAAGCCGGCCATCCAGGGCGGTTTCGATTACGCGCATCCGAGCGGCTTCTACATCGGCGCGTGGGGTTCCAACATAAGCTGGTTGCCGGCCAGCAGCGCCAGCCTGGAATTGGATACCTACCTGGGCTTCAAGAATTCTTTTGCCTCAGACTTCAACTACGACGTGGGCTTCCTGCGCTATAACTATCCTGGGTACTATGTTCCTGGAGCGACAAAGGGTGATACCAATGAGATCTACGGCTTGATCGGCTGGAAATGGGTAACGCTTAAATACTCCTACTCTTTGGGCGATACGTTCGGTATTGCTGCAGATAAAGGAAGCAGTTATGTCGACCTGAGCGCGAGCTACACCCTGGAAGGCTCGGGCGTCATACTGGGCGCGCACTATGGCAAGCAGACTTTTAAAGCTAAAGATAGCTCTAATTTGGTTACGTCGGGGTACGCCAGCGATGGCGCAGATTATTCAGACTACAACGTAAGTGTTGCCAAAGACTTCAGCGGCTTCGTGGTCGGGCTGAAATACAGCGATACTAACGCTAAAAAAGATGGATGGTACACCATCACCCAAGCAGACGGTTCTACTACCGATACGGGCAAGAGCACCGTTGTGTTGTCTGTGACTCACGCGATGTAATCAATTACCGGGCGGGAATCATCCCGCCCTTAACCAGGAGAATGCTATGAAGATGGTCGTCGCTATCATCAAGCCGTTCAAGCTCGACGAGGTGCGTGAGGCCCTTTCCGCGATAGGCGTGCAGGGCATCACCGTCACCGAGGTCAAGGGCTTCGGCCGGCAAAAGGGGCACACCGAGCTGTATCGGGGTGCCGAATATGTGGTGGATTTTCTGCCCAAAGTGAAACTGGAAGCTGCAATCAAGAGCGACATGCTCGATCGGGTGATCGAGACGATCGAAAAGGCGGCCAATACCGGCAAGATCGGCGACGGAAAGATATTTGTCTCCGACCTCGAACAAGTCATACGCATCCGCACCGGTGAATCCGGCGCGGAAGCGTTGTAAGGAGAAACACATGAAAAAATTAATAGCACTATTTGCCTTGATGGCGATGCTGTGTGGTTTGTCTGCTGCAAGTTATGCCGATGAGGCCGCCCCGCCAGCTGCTGCAACTGCTGCAACAGCTCCCGCTGCTGCACCGGCAGCTGCGCCGGCTGCGGATGCGCCGGCCGCGACGCCGAAATGCGGCGACAAGGGTTTTGACTGCAACAAGGGTGACGTTGCATGGATGATGACCTCAACCGCATTCGTGCTGCTGATGACCGTGCCCGGCCTGGCCCTGTTCTATGCAGGCATGGTGCGCAGAAAGAATGCGTTGTCTACCGTCATGCAGAGCTTCGCGATCTTCTGTGTAGTTGCAGTGCTCTGGGTGATCTACGGTTACAGCATGGCGTTCACTGCAGGTCACGAAGGCAGCGCTCTGGCACCGTTCATCGGGTCGCTCGACAAGTTGTTCATGTCTGGCGATGACCCGACCACCGCCGTGGCAGCCACGTTCAGCAAAGGCCAATACCTGCCTGATTTCGTGTACTGCATGTTCCAGCTGACTTTTGCGGCGATCACAGTCGCGCTGATCTCCGGCGGCTTTGCGGAGCGTTTCAAGTTCTCGGCGATGATCATCTTCAGCATCCTGTGGTTCACCTTCGCCTACCTCCCGATTTCGCACATGGTTTGGTACTGGGACGGTCCAGATGCATACACTACAGCCAAGGCGGCCGATATCGCTACCAGCCATGGCGGTTTCATATTCCAGAAAGGGGCGCTCGATTTTGCAGGTGGCACCGTGGTGCATATCAACTCCGGTATCGCGGCACTGGTTGCGGCTCTGATGCTGGGTCCACGCAAGGGCTACGGTAAAGTGCCGATGCCGCCGCACAGCCTGATGATGACCGCAATTGGTACGGGCATGCTGTGGATGGGCTGGTTCGGATTCAATGCGGGTTCTGCATTGGAAGCTTCTGGCTCAGCCGGCCTTGCATTCTTCAATACTTTGTTTGGTGTTGCTGTTGCCGGAGTTACATGGTCGATCGTCGAGTGGGTAGTCAAAGGTAAACCCAGCTTGCTGGGCATCTGTTCCGGCATCGTAGCAGGCTTGGTGGCTATCACTCCTGCTGCTGGTTTTGTCGGTGTGGGCGGGGCGATGGTCGTTTGTGCAGTGGCAGCCACGATCTGCTTCTTCGCTGTCACTGCGCTGAAGGCTTGGTTGAAATATGACGACTCGCTGGATACATTCGGTGTGCACTGTGTCGGTGGGATGATCGGTTCTCTCGGCACTGGCATATTCGTCAATCCGGCGCTTGGCGGCACTGGCGTCTGGGATTACGTTGCGGGCAAGGTTGGCGATTTTGACGCCAAGGCACAGATCATCTCTCAGCTATGGGATATCGGCATCACGCTGGTGTGGTCTGGTTTTGTAGCTTTCGTGATTCTATTGATCCTTAAACACACTATAGGTATCCGTGCAAGCGACGAAGCGCAGGAAACTGGTCTCGACCTGGCTGATCACGGCGAGAACGCTTACAACCTATAGAGCGGAACTCCTCGAAGCGCAATGCTTCAACTTAGGGCACCGTAAGGTGCCCATTTTTTTGCCCCTTGTATGTAGACAATAGGTTATTCATAAAAGTCAAACTTACGACTTCAATGCAATCGATAGATTATTCCGCGCTGAATACTTACAAAAACGACCGTCAATTATATGTAGCGACCGATGGTTTGCGAAAGGCGCGATGAAGATTTGGTTCTGGGATGTATCGTTGCAAATTACAAAAGGACGGGAATGTACTTTGCATCACTACGAACGCAGCGCTTGAGCCCGATATGGACAGATATGCACAACCAGGAAAGTCACAAACTACAGTATGTGAAAGCAGGCCAGTGACTGAACACCGGCCCGCCGATAGAGCAATTTATTTACCGGGGCGGTTCAGTGTGGCTTTCAATGAGGTGCCGGCTTTGAAAGCAGGAACCCTGGCAGGTTTGATCCTGATCGTTTCACCGGTTCTGGGATTGCGGCCGATACGTGCAGAACGCTCGCGAACTTCGAAGATACCAAACCCGTTCAAATTGATTTTGCCGCCTTCTTCCAGTGTTTTGCTGATGATCTCGATCAGCGCCAGGACCTGGCGATCCGCATCGGCTTTAGTGACGGATGTCTTGGCTGCCAATGCCGCAATAAGTTCTTTTCGGTTCATGTTCTACCTCATGTAAGCCTGCACTATACAGTTTAAATGTTTGATTTTCAGATTTCGATCTTGTTGTGGTGGCCGCCCGGTACAGGGACCGGAAAAATGCCTGCTCTACTTGATGCAAGGCGGGGAATTCCGGAAAATGGCGTTTATCAGTAGCGGCCGTTCATGCGGAAAAAGTAATTGCTCAACTGCTGATTCTCGGCGCTCTTGCGTCTTGCGATCCCGTGCACGTGCTTTACCAGATTGCGCATCACCGTATATACAATTGATGGTTGGGACTTCAGCAAAGATTCCAGCCCGGTGCGCTGCAATAACAGGACAGTACTGCTCCTTTTGACTTTGATGGAGGCGCTGACGTTTGTCGGATTGCCACCCACGAAACTGATGACTCTGGCGAGATCACCCGGAGTATTGAGATACAACGACACCGGTTCATTATTGACCAGGGCCCTTACTTCGATTTCCCCTTCGACCAGTATCATCAGAGCTTCCTTCAGCAACTGATCGTACGGCTCTGCGGCTAACTCCCTGGCTTCAAAGTATTGAACCTTGATGAGTCCCGCCAGTATGGTGACTTCGAATTCGAGTAAATCGTCCACCACTCCGCTGTCGTGCAGCGCTTTCAGAATCCGTTCATCGGGAATCATCAGACCGCCCGTCATGTGCATGGGCGGCGAAAGACTTCCGTTTCGCGTGTCTGTCAGGTTCATTTCCGTTTATGCTATAAACAATTTTTTTTGCCGCAGGCGCAAATCAAGTTATATTCCAGCCATCCTTATGAATTAACCATAAGGCAATTCAGCAAATTCCGTGCCCGACAAAGCTTCAATGGTTACCGGAAGATTTAGTCTCCTGTTTGCAGACACAATAGTTGCACAAAACCGCGGCTGGTCACCACTTATGCGGGAGTGGTGGCGCATATTACAAGTTCAGTTCGATATGCTTTGCTTGCGAATTCGACAACAGCGTGCGGATTCATGCGCACCAAATTCATGCGTGGCGCACTGTCCATGTGCGCTGGCTGTTCGAATAACGGCATGGCATATTATCCTTCGCTACATTGCACATTGCACAAAGGACCAACTCGTCCTTGTCGCAGAAATGCGAAATGGATCAACTCACCGCGCCGATGATGTCCGCCTGTTGCGGGCAGTAGATTTTCCAGGCTTGGCGGCGCGGACTCTTCACAATGGTATCCTGAAGTTTTGTAGTGATTCCATCCGATGCGGAAACGCCTTGGGAATTTCTGTGGATAATCGGTGTCGGGGTAGATCGTTGCCATCGATCTTTGCACAACAATGCAGAAACATCTTTACAGAACATGAACAAAAATTCCCCGATCCTGAAATTGTATGCATCTGTCCTGGCCGCCATTGGAGCGTTTGCGCTGTTTCCTCCATCGGCATCCGCCATCGTCAACGTGGAGCAGGCGATCATCGGAAAGCCCTCGGAAGGCTTTCATGCTTCGATGGATCTGCTCGCAAGCGGAGCAAGCGGAAACACAAATACAAGTTCCACCAAGGCAAATCTTCTTTCCTTGTTTCAGCATGGGGAACATACCGAATTCCTGCAACTTCAATACGCATACGGCAAGAGCGACGGCCAGGTCGATACGGATCACGCCTTCGCTCACCTGCGGCACCGCACGGCGATCAATCAGGACTGGGCTGTCGAGGGATTTGCGCAGGTCGGGCGAGACCCGTTTGCCAGGCTCACGAGGAGGACCTTGTTCGGTGGCGGAATGCGTTGGGCGATACTGGAACAGGAAAATAGATCCGCGGTCTATCTCGGCTTTGGCGTATTCCATGAATATGAGATCCTCACCGATACGCTGGGCACCGACGACCCGAGGGAGGAAAATCTGTGGCGAGCCAACAGCTATCTGGTATTTAAACACCACCTTGACGAACAGGTTGGACTTTACAGCACGACTTACTACCAGCCTGCATTCAGTGAAACAGCGGACTATCGTCTGTTGGAACAGGCCTCGGTGCTGGTCAAACTGCGCGACGATCTCGACTTCAAGATCAGCCTGGATTATTCGTTTGATTCCATGCCGCCGCAGACGGTGCAGAAGAGAGACCTGACCTACAGCACAGGACTTGAATTCAGTTTCTGATCGCTACCTAATCAATGCAGCGGCTCGGCCTCGCAAAAGGTATTTTACAACGCCATGCCCTGATCGCGCAGATACTCTTCGTAATTGCCATGGTAGTCGGTGACTCCTTTTGAAGAGATTTCGAATATGCGCGTCGCAAGAGAGCTCACGAATTCGCGGTCATGGCTGACGAATATCAGCGTGCCTTTGTATTCGAGCAGCGCGGCATTGAGCGATTCGATGGATTCCATGTCCATGTGGTTGGTCGGTTCATCCATCAGCAGGACGTTGGGTCGTTGCAGCATCAGTTTTCCGAATAACATGCGCCCCTTTTCGCCGCCGGAAAGCACCTTCACTTGCTTCTTGGCATCGTCCCCCGAGAACAACAGGCGTCCCAGCGTGCCGCGCACCACCTGGTCATCATCGTTCGGGCCGCGCCAGCGGGTCATCCATTCCATCATCGATTGGTCTACGGCAAATTCATGCGCATGATCCTGCGCGTAATAACCGGGCCTGGCCTTGTCCGCCCATTTAATGGTACCGGTGTCCGGCTCCAGATCTCCAGCCAGACAGCGCAATAGCGAGGTCTTGCCTATGCCGTTAGGGCCGATGATGGCGATCTTTTCACCGGCATCGATCCGGAAGTTGACGTTGGAGAACAGGACTTTGTCGAAACCCTTGGACATCTTCTGCACTTCCACAGCGGTGCGGTGCAGTTTGTCGCGCTCGTCGAATTCAAAGCGGATGAAAGGATACTGCCGGCTGGATGGCTTGATGTCCTCGATTTTGATCTTGTCGATTTGACGCGCACGCGAGGTGGCCTGTCTGGCCTTGGAGGCGTTGGCCGAAAAACGAGCAACAAAAGCTTTCAGTTCGGCGACCTTTTCCTTGGCCCTGGCATTGTCGGCTGCCTGCTGCTCTCGCGCCTGCGTTGACGCAAGCATGTAGTCGTCGTAATTCCCGGGATAAACGGTGATCCTGCCGTAGTCCAGATCGGCCATGTGGGTGCACACGCTGTTCAAAAAATGACGGTCATGGGAGATGATCACCATGGTGGATTTGCGCGCATTCAGTATTTCTTCCAGCCAGCGAATGGTGTTGATATCCAGGTTGTTGGTGGGCTCGTCCAGCAGCAGGATGTCCGGGTTGGAAAACAGGGCCTGGGCCAGCAATACGCGCAGCTTGAACCCGGGCGCGACCCCGCGCATCGGTCCCTGGTGCAACTCGATCGCGATCCCCACCCCGAGCAGCAACTCGCCTGCGCGCGGTTCAGCGGTATAACCGTCGTATTCGGCGAACTGCGCCTCCAGGTCGGCGGCGCGCATGTAATCTTCCTCGGTCGCGTCGGGATTCGCGTAGATCGCATCGCGTTCCGACATCGCCTCCCACATTTCCACGTGGCCCATCATCACCACGTCGAGCACGCGCAAATCCTCATATGCGAACTGGTCCTGGCGCAGTTTGCCGAGGCGCTCGCCCTTGTCGAGCATCACATTGCCGGAAGTCGGTTCCAGATCTCCGCCGAGTATCTTCATGAAGGTCGACTTGCCGCAACCGTTCGCGCCGATCAGACCATAGCGGCTGCCTTCGCCGAATTTGACCGAGACATTTTCAAAAAGGGGCTTGGCCCCGAATTGCATGGTGATGTTGGCGGTTGCAAGCATGTAAATCGACTCTGGAAAAAATTGAGGCGCGATTTTACCACCGCTGGGTATGCTTTCCCGGTATATTGGCAGCTGTAACCTGAATGGCGAGGATTGTTATGCTGAATATCGGCTTAAAATTGGAACAGGTATGAAGCTGATCCCGCGAAATCGGGAATATGGTCAAGCCGTGATTTTTCGACTAGATTACACTCCCAAGATTGAAGGCAAGGCGGTTAATCAGTGACAACTCAGGTATATGATTTTGTCGAACGGCAAAAAAATATGGACATGAGAACCGGGCATGATCGCCGCAAGGCAAACCCGTTCGGTTCCGGTGGGCCCTGGCTGACTATGGGTAAGATGGGCGGACTGATACTAACCGAACGCAGAAAGAATCCGGATCGGCGGACTGCCGGCAAACAACAAAGCTAACTACACATCGTTGTCGGGCCGCCTGGCTGCAGGTATTTTTCATTGGTTGCGACGTAGGGGAATCTTGAACCTGAAACAAAAAATTGCATTGGGACTGGGGATATTCAATCTGGCAATACTGTGGATGTTCCCGCCATTCGATTCCTTTTCATTTACCGATACCAAAGCGCTCATATTTGCCGGATTCCATTTCAGATTTGTCCGATCAGCCAATGAGGTGATCAACAGTGATTTGTTGTTTCTCGAAATCGTGGTTTTGCTGGCGAATGTCGGGATTGCCTGGCTGTTGTTGCGCGATGATAGAAATTCGACCGGTATCAAGGAACGGTTCAATTACCAGAACGCCATTCTGTTGGTGATGGCGGCAAACCTCACGTTAATCATACTGTTTCCGCCCTTTCAGTTTTTCTACGCAGTCACCAGCGCGTTATTGCCCACTTTCGAGGGCTTTTACTTCATTTTTATGGCGGGACCCATGCTTACCGTCGTCACACCGATACTTTATCTCGAGGTGGTCTTTGTGCTGTTCAACGGATCGATACTGTGGCTGTTGTTCAACCGGGTCAAGGAACCGGATCTGACTCCGCGTGAAGAAATGGAATTGATGCGCAGGATCAGCGGCAAGCGGCAGGAATAAAAGGCACTGTTCGCCGCATTCAGCGGTCCGCGCCCTCCTTTCGGGTCATTGTTATCGGAGTATGAGAGGTATAATATGCTTCAAACGGAAGTTGCTTGATATGGAATTTTTCCCCGGCTTTGGCTCGTAGCGTAACTCGACACATTAGGAGAAATCATGAAATCATTCATTGTAAGCATGGCAGCAACAGGACTGATAATTGCAGGCAACGCAATGGCAACCGAAATGCCGGACCTGGCAAAAAAGCTCGGGTGCGCCGCTTGTCATTCGATCGATAAAAAGATAGTCGGCCCGGCATGGATGGACGTTTCAAAAAAATACAAAGGCAATCCCAAAGCCGAAGCGATGCTGATCTCCAAAGTATCAATTGGGGGCAGCGGGGTGTGGGGTAAAGTGCCTATGCCCGCCATCGATGCAGCCGGCAAGAAGCAGAATGACATCAAGCAACTGGTTCAATTCATTCTGGCCCTGGACAAGTAGGCAACTGCGGACTTCGCAAAGGCCGGCGCAAGCCGGCTTTTTTGCGCTCTGACTATACCATCGGTGGATTCGAGCCAGTCAGTGGTTTCTCACGCGGATCGGCGCCTTGGTGCAAAGTCAATTCCGAAGCGATCCAGGGTGTCATTCGATATCGCATGTCGAGGAAATAACCGGTTACAGCAAAGTCCCAGGACAAGGATAAGGCGTCGGGGAATTTTTCCCGAGGTAGCGGCTATCGGCTAGAATGTGCCGAGTCAATCGTTCACAGAGCAAATATGGTTCCCCATCTCACTACCGCAATGACGGGCCCGCTGCATGAATTGGAGCGGCGGTTTCTGGCATCCATGCCGACCATCGAGCATTGGTTAAGGTCAAAGTGGCTGGAGCACGCTGTTCCGTTCTATGCTTCGGTGGATCTGCGCAACAGCGGATTCAAGCTGGCACCGGTGGACACCAATCTGTTTCCCGGGGGTTTCAATAATCTCAATCCTGACTTTCTCCCGCTGTGCGTGCTGGCCATGCAGAGCGCGGTGGAAAAGATCTGTCCCGAAGCTCGCGGCGTATTGCTGATACCGGAGAACCACACGCGCAATATGTATTACCTGCAGAACGTGGCGCAGATCGTGTTGATTCTCAAACAGGCGGGTATGCGCGTACGCATCGGCAGTCTGTTGCCGGAGGTCAACTCGCCCACGCAGATACATTTGCCCGATGGCGGCACGTTGACGCTGGAACCGCTGGTACGGACCGGCAACCGGCTTGGCCTGGCGGACTTCGATCCGTGCGTGGTATTGCTTAACAATGATTTGTCGGCGGGTGCGCCTGACATACTGAAGAACCTTGAACAGTCGGTTTTTCCGCCGCTTTCGGTCGGCTGGTATGCGCGGCGCAAGTCGCAGCATTTCGCGGAATACGACCGCGTGGCAAATGAGTTTTCCGAGTTGATCGGCATTGACCCTTGGCTGATCAATCCGTATTTTGCCAAGTGCGGCCAGGTCAATTTTCGGGAACGTGTCGGCGAGGAATGTCTGGCTGCACAGGTCGATGCGGTGTTGCAAAGGATGCGAGCCAAATATGCCGAATATGGCGTGAAAAATGAGCCATTCGTCATCGTCAAGGCCGATGCGGGAACATACGGCATGGGCATCATGACAGTGAAGGATGCCGATGAAATCATCGGGCTTAACCGCAAGCAGCGCAACAAGATGGCAGTGGTCAAGGAAGGCGTGACGGTATCGGACGTGCTGATACAGGAAGGGGTTTACACGTTCGAACAAATCAACGAGGCGGTGGCCGAGCCTGTGGTGTACATGATCGATCACTACGTGGTCGGCGGGTTTTATCGCGTGCATACCACCCGGGGTGTGGACGAAAACCTGAATGCTCCGGGGATGCATTTTATGCCGCTTGCCTTCGAGACCCATTGTTCGCTGCCCAATCCGGATCGCGGACCGGACGATACGCCCAACCGCTTTTATGCGTACGGTGTTGTGGCGCGCTTGGCATTGCTTGCAGCCGCGCTGGAAATCGAGGCTGCAGAAAATCCATAACAGGCCATGGCATTTCGCTCTTTCGTAATCGTTGTCCTTTTGTTGCTCACTTCCTGCAGTTCCAAAGAACCCCTGTATCAGGAACAAGGTTATGTGTTTGGCACGCTGGTGGAGGTGAGTATATATGGCGAAACCGAACCACGCGCCAAACAGGCGGTAAATGAGGTGATGCAGGAATTTCAGCGATTGCACGATATGCTGCATGCTTGGAAGCCAAGCGAACTAAGCAAAATGAACAACGCTTTCACAAAAGGGGAAAGCGATGAAATTTCCCCGGAGTTGGCCGCGATACTGCAGGATGCCACGCAGCTTTCGCGGCAATCGCAAGGCTTGTTCAATCCTGCTATCGGCGGCTTGGTGCAGCTATGGGGTTTTCATGCAGACGAATTCAAACCTGTGCGGCCGGAAATGCGATCGATCGAAGAATGGGTCGCGGCCAATCCACAAATGAGCGACATCTCTATCGTTCGCGGCAGAGCAAAGAGCAAAAACAGATACGTTCAGGTTGATTTGGGCGGTTATGCCAAAGGGTATGCGCTGGATCGCGCCGCAGCGTTGCTGCGCGGCCAGGGCATACACAACGCGCTGATCAACATTGGCGGAAACATCCTGGCACTGGGCCGTCATGGCGACCGGCCGTGGCGCGTAGGCATCCAGCATCCGCGCAAGTCCGGAGCCCTGGCGACTTTGGATCTGAACGACGGCGAGGCCATCGGCACTTCGGGAGACTATCAACGTTATTTCATGCTGGGCAATATGCGCTACTGTCACTTGATCGATCCGCACAGCGGCTATCCCGTGCAGGGGGTGCAAGCAGTCACCGTCCTGGTACGCGGCGCCCGGGCAGGCGTGCTGTCGGATGTTGATTCCAAGCCGCTGTTCATTGCCGGCTCGCGGGGCTGGCGAGTTGCAGCCACGCAAATGGGTGTGTCCGATGCGATGCTGGTGGATGGGCGGGGCAAAATCCATTTGACTGCCGACCTGCAGAAACGGCTAGAATTCACCGACAGTAACATACCCGCGGAGGTCGAGCCTTGAACAGTGCCTGGCGGATATGGATGAAACAAGCAGCGAGGCGAACAGCTGGCATTTGTTATCGGCTTAAGATGAAGAGGGGTGAAAAGTGACCGGAATATTATTGGTGACGCACAATGGCCTGGGCGATAGCTTCGTCGATTGCGTCAAGCATGTGCTGGGTAAGGTACCGCCCGATCTGAAGGTTTTGTCCGTGCTGGCCGGCGATGATCCGCAACTGAAATTGGCCGAAGGAAAGGCACTTATCAAACAGCTCGATGCGGAAGGCAAGGGTGTGCTGATCCTGGCGGATGTGTTTGGAGCCACGCCCAGCAACATCGGCCGGCAATTGTGCCAGGCCGAACATGTGCTGGGCGTGGCAGGTTTGAATCTGCCGATGCTGTTGCGCGTGGTTTGCAGCACTGAAAAATCCTTGCCGGAACTTGCGAAGATCGCCGTCGAAGGCGGGCGTGAATGCATCGTCCAAATGGCAGGCTAAGGTGCTGCATCAAGATGTGCTCATCATCAACAAACTCGGCCTGCATGCGCGCGCCTCGGCCAAGCTTACCCAGCTTGCGTCCGGATTCAAATGCGATGTGATGATGTCGCGCAACAACCGCCGGGTGAACGCCAAAAGCATCATGGGTGTGATGATGCTCGCAGCCGCGAAGGGGATGACGATTAGCATAGAAACCAATGGCGTGGATGAGGCCGAGGCGATGCAGGCGCTGGTGCAATTGATCAACGATTACTTCGGGGAAGGCGAGTAATGATTTCCTTCAAGAATCGTCGCGAGCAGGTCAATATGCATGGAGCCGCGCAGAGAGCGCCGAGACATGCCATTTTGGTAGGCGAGGTGCGAGCGAGCACGCGACACCGCAGATTGCCTGCGCAGCAGGGTATTGGGGGAAATCAATGAGCTTTACATTGCATGGCATTGCTGTCTCCAGCGGCATCGCCATCGGTCATGCGCATCTGATTTCGCATACCTCATTGGAAGTGGTGCATTATGTACTGCCCAAGCAATTTCTCGGCGAGGAGATTGCCCGCTTCGATTCCGCATTGCAGGCCACGCGCAATGAGTTGGCCGGTCTGCGCAGCAATAAACCCACGCACGCAGCCGCCGAGTTCGACGCGTTCCTCGAATTGCACCAGATGATACTCGACGACCCGCTGCTGAGTGTTGCGCCGCGCGAGATGATCGCCAATGAATCCTGCAATGCCGAGTGGGCCATCAAAACGCAGACTGAAACCCTGGTTGCGCAATTCGACGAATTCGAGGATGCCTATCTGCGCGAGCGGCAGACCGATGTGACCCAGGTGGCGGAACGTTTGCTCAAGCAATTGCTTGGCCAGCCCGGACACCAACCTTCCCCGGCGCGCCAGGACGTGGAGACGATATTGGTGGCGCATGACTTGAGTCCAGCTGATCTGATCCAGTTCAGACCCCATCAGTATGCCGCATTCATCACCGATGTGGGTGGCGCGACTTCACATACAGCAATTGTCGCTCGCGGCTTGAATACTCCGTGCGTGGTGGGGCTGCACCATGCGCGAGACCTTGTCCGTGAGGATGATCTGCTGATCCTGGATGGCGAGCAAGGCGTATTGATCGTCGATCCCGACAAGATGATACTTGCCGAATACAAGCTGCGCCAAAGCGCATGGGAGTTGGAGCGCAAGAAGCTCAAGCGCCTGCGCACCGCGCGCGCCAACACCCTGGACGGAACGGCCATCGAGCTGCATGCCAACATTGAAAAGCCTGAAGATATCGCAGAAGTGAAGGAAAATGGCGCAACAGGAATCGGTTTGTTCCGCAGCGAATTCCTGTTTCTCAATCGCGAAAACCTGCCGGATGAGGACGAACAGTTCGAGGCCTATCGAGCCGCCGCTGCCGGCATGGATGGCCAGCCCGTTATCATCCGCACTTTCGATCTGGGCGGGGACAAGCAGTTGAACGGGACAAAGCGCGTCGCCAACAATCCTGCGCTCGGGCTGCGAGCGATCCGCTTTTGCCTGGCCGAACCGCAATTGTTCCGCATCCAGATGCGCGCATTGCTGCGCGCCACGCATTACGGCAACGTCAAGATATTGATACCGATGTTGTCCGGGGTTGCCGAGCTCAACCAGACCTTGCAGTTCATCGACGCGACCAAACAAACCCTGGACGATGAAGGCATTCCGTTTGACCGCGGGGTAAAGATCGGCGGAATGATCGAGATACCCGCAGCGGCTTTGGCGCTAAACGTGTTTGCCAGGAAGCTGGACTTTCTGTCGATTGGGACCAACGACTTGATCCAGTACACCCTTGCGATCGACCGTACCGATGAGGAGGTGGCCCATCTATATGATCCCTTGCACCCCGCCGTGCTGAGGTTGCTGTCGCATATCATCTCCACGTCAAACAAACTCGGCGTGCCTGTCGCCGTATGCGGAGAAATGGCCGGAGAACTGGCGTACACGCGCCTGCTGCTGGGTTTTGGCCTGCGCCAGTTCTCGATGTTCTCCGCGCAAGTGCCAAATATCAAACAGCGCGTGCTGACGACCAATCTGCAGGAAATCGCCCAATTCACGCAGAAGATTCTGCGCGCAGATGACCCGATGAAAATAAGAGAGTTGCTGGACAGGCTCAACGCCTAAAACTCATACTCGACCTGCATCCTGAAGGTGTTGTCCGGCGCCGCGTCGCTGACCCCGAACAGCCATGCGGCGTTGTACCGGATGGCCTGGTGGTTTCCGAGCGAGAACTTGCCGAATACCGCCGGACCCATACGGTGGATCTGGTCCGACTGTTTGTACCAGTCGTTCCATGTTCCCATGTCTCCGAAGCCTTGCATGCCGAGTTCCAGAACGGGTTGCCAGCGGTATTTGACTTGCCATTGGTAACTGAAGTTGGTGCTGAACGGCTCTCCGTTTTCGTCCGTCATGCCGAATGCGCGTTCAAACAGCAGGTTGCCATTCAACTGGAGTTTGCCGAAGTCGGTCTGAAACAACGGGCCGAGCTTGAATTCCCAAGGCGTGTTGGCGCTGAGCGGCGCTTCCAGTTCGGTGATGACCCCGACATCGACAGGATACTCGCCGGTAGCCGTGAGCTGGAATTTGTTTTCCCATTCGGCGATGTTGGCTATGCCGCCTCCTTCGCGTTCCTGCTTCAAATAGACCTCGGTAAACCAGTATTCCGTTGCGCCGTAGCCGTAGCCGATGCTGGCGGCTTGCGAACGATTTCCGTCAACAGGCGATGTTGCGCCGGCCTTGAAATCGATTTCGCGCTCACCATATTCGACAGCCGGGGTATAGACATAATCCGCAGCTCCGGCAAAGGCATCCGCAACGCAAAAGATCCCGCATAACAGGGTGCCTAGAGGAAGCAACAGAGATCTTTTCATGGGCATAGGTTGTCGAAAAGTCACTTTCGTGCGGTGTTTGGGCCGGGACGGCCAACCAGTTTCATGCCGATGAAGATCGCAATGAGCGCGGTGAGATAGAAAACGATCTGCATGCCCGCAGGACGCGAGTCATAGCCGATCAGGCTATGCAACAGCATTCCGGGCAGCCCGCTTTCCGGCAGAACTTTGGAGGTATCCCATAACGGGGCGGCAAGGCTGGGCAGCAGATCGGCCTGGATCAGGAAATGCGCAGCCTGTGAAGCCATGCCGGCTGCCAGCAGCAGCACCAGAATGCCGGTTGCCGTGAAGAACCAGCGCAACGGTATACGCAGCAGCCCGGCATAAAGCATGTAGCCGACCGCGATGCCTGCCAGCATCCCGATCATCCCGCCGAACAGCATCGAAGTCTGGCCGCCGTCGTTCGAGGCGGCGATGCCGTAGAGGAACAGCACGGTTTCGGATCCTTCCCTGAGCACGGCGATTCCGACGATAACCAGCAGTATCGAGCATTCGCTGGTCCCGTCGGAGATGCTTTTCCCCGCATTCTTTGCGCTCTTGGCCAGCGCGGCGCCGTGCGATGACATCCAGATGTTGTGCCAAGCCAGCATCAGCACCGCGATGCCGAGCACGATGGCATTGAAGATTTCCTGCCCTATCCCGCTGGCCAGCGATCCGATCGCATCGGTAAAGGCGGCGACCAGTCCGGATCCGGCCAGACCTACCAACAATCCTGCGCTCAACCAGCGTCTGCTATGGGGCACGCTACGAGTAGCGGCAGCGAGTATCCCGATGATGAGGGATGCCTCCAGTACTTCCCGAAATACGATGATGGCAGTTCCGAACATGGCGCTCTCCTGATTTTCGAATTGGCCTATTGGGCGACGATGACGCCTTGGGCCGTGGTTGCGTGGAATTCTCCGGTGAACGCGTAACGCCCGGGGCTGAGCGGGCCGATGTAGATTGTGGCCGTGCCGTGTCCCGAGATCACTTTTTCACGGTTAAGCGTATAACTGTCGAATTCCTCGGGGGTGTCATCGTGGTTTTCGATCGTGAGTTTGATCTTCGTGCCTGAAGGGATGGTGATCTCGGCAGGCTGGAATCGATGGTCGACGATAACCAGCCTGTAGTCGGCGGAATTGTGGTTGTCATCTGCGGCGTGCGCGACACGGGGCAGAAGCAGGGTTAGAAGCAATAAGCCAGCCGCAAAAGCCGAAAGCGGGAGCAGCAGGGTCAGAAGCAACAAGCGTTTCACGGTCAATCCTTGATGATTTTTACGAATGATAATCGTTCTCATTTGCAATTGCAAGCGATTTCTGAGATGATGTTTCAAAGTCTTGAAAGGTATTCTTATGGACCAACCCGAACACCTCAAAAGCGCCGGTCTCAAATCCACCCTGCCGCGGCTCAAGGTCCTGGATCTGTTTGAAAACAGCGAAGAACGCCATTTGAGCGCGGAAGACGTATACAAACAACTGCTCAACAGCGGAGAAGATGTCGGTTTGGCGACGGTATACCGGGTGCTGACCCAGTTCGAAAAGGCGGGATTGCTGGTGCGGCACCATTTCGAAGGCGGCAAATCGGTGTTTGAGCTGAACAAGGGAGACCATCACGACCACATCGTTTGCCTGCAATGCGGTCATGTCGAGGAATTCTACGATGCGGCCATCGAAACGCGCCAGGAAAAGGTCGCTGCCGGACTCGGTTTCGCGATACGCGAGCATTCTCTCCATATCTATGCGGATTGCACCAAGAAAAAATGCCCGCACAAACGTTGAGCAGGTCCGCCCGAACTTATTGACAGCATTTCACAAAACGCGGAAACTTCGCACCAGTGCCGATTTGACATCAGCTTGCGGGGCACTTAAATAATTCCAGCTAAAGCGAGGCAACCCGTCCCGCGAGAGCTGAACGGGTTTTTGTTTTTTGGGGGCACATGACCAAATCTGTCGGAATCGCGGTGGAGCAGCGCGCCACATTTGATACACCGCTCACGCTCAGTAGCGGCGCGGTGCTGCCGCGCTACGAACTGGCGTACGAGACTTATGGCACGCTGAATTCGGACAAATCAAATGCCATCCTTGTGTGCCATGCTTTGTCCGGCCATCATCATGTCGCAGGTCACTACGCTGATGATCCCAAGAACATCGGCTGGTGGGACAACATGATCGGTCCGGGCAAACCGGTCGATACCGACCGGTTTTTTGTCATCGGGGTGAACAATCTGGGAGGTTGTAACGGCTCCACCGGGCCCTCCAGCATTGCTCCGCAAACCGGCAAGCCTTACGGTTCAAGCTTTCCGGTGGTCACGGTGGAAGACTGGGTGGAATCGCAGGCGCGCCTCGCCGATCAGCTTGGCATCAAGCAATTTGCCGGTGTGATAGGCGGCAGCCTGGGCGGGATGCAGGCCATGCAGTGGACATTTTCATTTCCCGAACGCGTCCGCCACGCACTGGTGATCGCAGCTGCCCCGCACCTGACGGCCGAGAATATCGCTTTCAACGATGTGGCGCGCAACGCAATCCTTACCGACCCGGACTTTCACGGCGGAAACTTCTATGAACATGGCGTCGTGCCCAGGCGCGGCCTGCGGCTGGCGCGGATGCTGGGCCATATCACCTATCTATCCGACGATGCGATGGCGGACAAGTTCGGGCGCAGCCTGCGCTCCGGCAAACTGGGATACAACTACGACATCGAGTTCGAGATCGAGTCCTACCTGCGCTACCAGGGCGACAAGTTCGCCTCATTTTTCGACGCGAACACTTATTTGCTGATGACCAAGGCGCTGGATTATTTCGATCCGGCACGCGTGTACGGGGGTGATCTGGACAAGGCGTTCTCGTCCGCGCGCGCGGATTTTCTGGTGGTGTCATTCACGACAGACTGGCGCTTTGCGCCTGAACGCTCGCGCGAGATCGTAAATGCGCTGTTGCATAACCGCCGCAACGTCAGCTACGCCGAGATCACCTCGACCCACGGACACGACTCTTTTCTGATGAAGCACGATCATTACCACGACGTAATACGCACCTATCTGAACCGGGTCGCGGGAGAAGTAACAGGATGAGCGCGCATGATCCAGTGGAACTCGCCGCCGCCCGCCCGGATTTTGCCGCAATCGCGGAGTGGATCGCGCAGGGAGCATCGGTGCTCGATCTCGGCTGCGGCGACGGCAGCCTGTTGCGCTTTCTGAAGGACACCCGCAAGGTACGCGGTTACGGCATCGAGATCAACGACGCAAACATCGTGGCATGCATCCGCAACGGCGTGAACGTGATCCAGGGCGATATGGAATCCGGGCTGTCGGGTTTTGAGGACAACGCCTTTGATTTCGTGCTGCTGTCGCAGACGCTGCAGGCCACGCGCCATACCGAGCCGCTGGTGCAGGAGATGCTGCGCGTCGGGCGCGAGGGGATCGTCAGTTTTCCGAATTTCGGCTATTGGCGCAATCGTCTGAGCGTGCTGCGCGGCAAGATGCCGGTTTCAAAAGAACTGCCGTATCAGTGGTACGACACACCGAACGTGCATTTGTGCACCCTGCATGATTTCGAGGATTTCTGCCGCGACTTTGATGTAACCGTGCTCGAACGCCGCGTGATGACGGGCAACGGCGAAGTCAATCTGCTGCCAAACCTGCTGGGCAGCACGGCAGTGTACCGTTTTCAGCGTGGGATATAGATCTACAAGCACCCTCTCCACAACCCTCCCCCGTGTGCGTGGGAGGGAGCCAACCCTTCCCCTCTCCCACTTGTGGGAGAGGGGTCAGGGGAGAGGGTAGTCGTGACTATCTGGCAACAACTTTTCACCCGACGCATGCTGATCTGCGTGTTCACCGGATTTGCCTCCGGCCTGCCTTTGTACCTGCTGCTCAATCTGGTTCCCGCCTGGCTGCGCACAGAGCACATCGATCTCAAGGTGATCGGCGCGTTGGCGCTGATCCAGTTTCCCTATACCTGGAAATTCCTCTGGTCGCCGTTGCTGGATCGCTATGCGGTGCCGGTGCTGGGGCGGCGGCGCGGATGGATGCTGATCACGCAAGCCGCGCTGCTGGTCGTGATCGTGATGCTGGGCGGGATGTCGCCACAGAAAGACTTGCGGATGATCGTGGTGCTGACCACGATGCTGGCGTTTTTGAGCGCCACGCTGGATATCGCGCTGGATGCCTATCGCCGCGAATTGCTGTTCGACAATGAACTCGGTTTGGGCAACGCGGTGCATGTCAATGCCTACCGCCTTTCCGGACTGATCCCCGGCTCACTGGCGCTGATCCTTGCCGATTATCTGCAGTGGGGCATGGTGTTCATGATCACCGCGCTGTTCATCCTTCCGGGAATGTTGATGACGCTGCTGGTGCAGGAGCCGCACCGCGCCGAGCCGCCCAGGACATTGCGCGAAGCGGTGGTCGAACCGTTCCATGAATTCATCACCCGGCGCGGCTGGCAAAACGCACTGCTGATCCTGGCATTCCTGTTCTTCTACAAACTTGGCGACAGTTTGTGCACCGCTCTGGCTACGCCGTTCTATATCGACATGGGATTTTCAAAATCGGAGATCGGGCTGATCGCGAAGAATGCAGGGCTGTGGCCTGCGGTGATCGGCGCGCTGCTCGGCGGCATCTGGATGCTGAAGATCGGGATCAACCGGGCGCTGTGGTTGTTCGGCGCGGTGCAAGTGATCAGCATCTTCGGCTTTTACTGGCTGGCGCTGCAGGGTGCGCAGGCCGAAGCGACCGCGCTGCATCTTACCCAGCTTGCATTAGTGATCGGTCTGGAAGCATTCGGTGTCGGGCTGGGCACGGCAGCCTTCGTCGCCTATATCGCGCACACCACCCACCCCGCCTACACCGCCACCCAGTTCGCCCTGTTCACCAGCCTTTCCGCCGTGCCGCGCACCTTCGTCAACGCCTCGGCTGGCTGGCTTGCAGAACAATTGGGCTGGGCCAATTTCTATCTGTTGTGTGCGGTGTTGGCGATACCGGGAATGTTGCTGCTGCTGAAGGTCGCACCGTGGGGTGAAACACAACATGTTGCGGAATTGCCACCTGACGGTAATGCGCGGTAGGCCCTAGACCGGCCGAATCGCTATGCCGCACATAACCGGTATTAGCATAATCAGAGTATCAGTTTAGATACTCGGCAGATCCAAAAGTGTGAGCGTTGCCTGGTCAGGCGCCTTCTTGAATGCGAAGGCACTTACTTCGAATAGATCCACCAAAGTCGCACTGAAAATAATCTTGAACCCGGACCTTCGTAGTGCGGCCAATAGGGATTTCTGGGTAAAACCCGTTTTATGGGCGTAAAAATCCTGCCCGCTTTCCTCGATTTCAACGCCATAACCATACAATACGTCCAGCACCATGATCGGCCCGGCAGCCGATTGGTAAAGCACGTCGTCAATGTCCAAGCCGCGCGCAACGGTGACTCGCATCACCTCGTTGATGTCCGGCACCCGAATATGCGCGAACCCGTCATCCTTTAGCACATGCAGGAAACCGGCTAGCACCTTTGCTACATCATGCCGGTAATAGTGTTCAAGATTGTGAGAGCAATAAACCGCATCAAATAGTCCGCTTTCCAGAGATGTGAGATCGCGTGCATCGCACACGATGTCAGGTTCGCCCTTTGGGTCAATATCGAGCAGAAAATGCTCAAATTCGGCGAAATGAGGGGGGAGTGGAATTTGCTTGTTATTGCCCCCGACGTTCAATACTTTTTTCAATTATTTATATCTCACATGGTGACATTGGCGAATGTGTTTGTCCCGAATCAGGACACATCAATCATCATGGCATCCAAATTTTTGCCCGAATTGACCTTGCCGTGGTAATTATACATGCCGCGCGCTAGATCTTGCGTACGAATACCTTCGATTTCCGCTGATAGTTATACAACGACTTCTTCTGCGCGGGCAACGCGGAGACGTCGCTCTCGACAAAGCCGCGCTCGAGGAACCAGTGCGCGGTGCGCGTGGTGAGCACGAACAGCCTCCTGATGCCCTGCGACTTGGCGACCGAGATCATGTGGTTGAGGATGGCCTCGCCGTAGCCGCGGTCGCGGTTCTGTTTTTCCACCGCCAGCGCGGCAAGTTCGGCGGCGGCTTCGTCCGGAAATGGATACAGCGCGGCGCAGCCCACGATGCGATGGTCGTGTTCCAGCACCACGAAGCGGTCGATCTCCTGTTCCAGCAATTCGCGGTTGCGCCGCACCAGGATGCCTTCCTGTTCCAGCGGGCGCAGCAATTTCAATATCCCTCCGACTTCCTTGATCGTGGCATCGCGCAGGGTGTTCAGCGTGCTCTCGACGATCATCGTGCCGATGCCTTCATCGCTGAACAGTTCCTGCAACACCGCACCGTCGGTATGACGGCTGATCAAGTGGGTGCGCGCGACACCGGCCTCGCAGGCGCGTATCGCGCAGGGCAGGAACATCGACACGTCATCCGGCAGCTTGTGCTTTCCGCCAAGAATCTTCTGTGCACCGGCGACGGTGAGTTCCTTGAGCAACTCGCCGTTCTTGTCCTGCACGCCGTCGGTATCCATCAGGAACACCAGTTTGTCGGCGTCCAGCGCGATCGCGGTGGAGGTCGCGACATCTTCCAGCGTGACGTTGAACACTTCGCCGGTGGGCGAATAGCCTAGCGGCGAGAGCAGCACCACTTCGCCGAATTCCATCCTGTCCTTAAGCGCCGCGACATCCACCTTGCGCACGCTGCCGGTGTGCTGCATGTCCATGCCGTTGATCACCCCGATCGGCTGCGCGGTGATGAAGTTGCCGCCCGCGATGCGGATATCGGCATTCGCCATCGGTGAATTCGGCAGGCCCATCGACAGCAGCGCCTCGATTTCGACGCGCACGCGGCCGACCGCTTCCTTTACGCACTGCATGGTCTCGGCATCGGTGAGGCGGATACCATGATGATACGTGCCTTCTAGATTGTTCTTCGCCAGATGCTGCTCGATCTGCGGGCGCGCGCCATGCACCAGCACCAGCCTTATGCCCAGGCTCGCAAGCAGATTGAAATCGTGCGTCAGTTCGACGAACTTGCCGTCCGCGACAACTTCTCCGCCAAAGGCGATGACGAAAGTGCGCCCGCGGAACGCGTTGATATACGGCGCAACAGAACGGAACCAGGCGACGAATTCGGCGGAGGTAGTAATCGGCATTGGGGGACTCCCTGATCTAATGTGTGCGCTTGATTACGCTAGTCTTCATCGAGCAGTTTGCCCGCAATGGCCCAGTTCTCGTCTGGCAATTCGTCAAAAGCCACATAGGTATAGCTTTTGGGCTTTAATGCGATGCGTTCCAGCGTGTCGGTGATCTCGGCAGCGATTTCGGCTTTCTGTTCGCGGGACAGGGTTCCCGCGATGCGGATGTTCACGTAGGGCATATGCAGCTCCGGATAGAATAGGTATCGACTTTGCAAAGTATATAGACATTCGCGCCGGTTGCCATTATAAGCCGGACATTCACCCCTTTACATTTGCGAGGCTTTTTTGACTGTCGATACCGTATTGCCTGCAAGCGCGATACGCCGCAAGGCGCGGCTGGATACGCTGGCTGCAATAGAATATCCGGCCGATCTGCCGGTGGTGCAAAAACGCGAAGATCTGGCGCACGCCATTGTGGGAAACCAGGCGGTGATCGTGTGCGGCGAGACCGGTTCGGGCAAGACCACACAATTGCCGAAGATCTGCCTGGCGCTGGGGCGCGGCGTGCTGGGCGTCATCGGTCACACCCAGCCACGGCGGGTGGCGGCGCGCTCCGTGGCCTCTCGCATCGCGTTCGAATTGAAGACCGAGATCGGCGGTGTGGTCGGCTACAAGGTGCGTTTTCACGACAAGGTGTCGCCGGATTCGGCAATCAAATTGATGACCGACGGCATCCTGCTGGCAGAGATACACAGCGACCCGCTGCTAAACCAATACGACACGATCATTGTCGACGAGGCGCACGAGCGCAGCCTGAACATCGATTTCCTGCTCGGTTATCTCAAACAGCTGTTGCCTCGCCGACCCGATCTCAAGCTCATCATCACCTCCGCCACGCTGGATGCGGATCGTTTTGCCAGGCATTTCGGCGCGCAGATCGTCGAAGTGTCCGGACGCAGTTATCCGGTTGAGATTCGCTACCGGCCGTTGGAAGCAAATGTGGAGGGCGAAGCCCTGGACGTGCCGCGGGGTGTCAGTATCGCGCTGGACGAACTCGCGGCCGGCGGACTCAAGGGCGACGTGTTGGTGTTCCTCCCCGGCGAGCGCGAGATACGAGACACGGCGGAAGTGTTGCGCAAGCATCACCCGAAAGGGATTGAAGTGCTGCCGCTGTTCTCGCGGCTGTCAGTGGCGGAACAGGACCGGGTGTTCAAGACCGGCGGGCAACGGCGCGTGGTGCTGGCGACCAATGTCGCGGAAACGTCGCTGACCGTGCCCAACATCGGCTACGTGATCGACAGCGGGCAGGCGCGCGTGAACCGCTACAGCATCCGCCAAAAGGTCGAGCAGTTGCACATCGAGAAGATCTCGCGTGCCGCCGCGAACCAGCGTGCCGGACGCTGCGGGCGCGTGATGAGCGGGGTGTGCATACGCCTTTACGAAGAACAGGATTTCCAGCAGCGCGCGGAATATACCGATCCGGAGATATTCCGTGTGTCGCTGGCGACGGCGATTCTGCGCATGAGCGCGCTGGAACTCGGCGAGGTCAGCGAGTTTCCGTTCATCGAACCGCCCTCCCCGCGCATGATTGCCGATGGTTACCAGCTACTCTCAGAACTCGGTGCGATCGACGAAACAAAACAACTCACCAAACTTGGCCATGAAATCGCCAGATTGCCGCTGGACCCGAAGATCGCACGACTGCTGCTGGCGGGGCGGCAATATCGCTGCCTGACAGAAATCCTGGTCATTGCCGGAGCGCTGTCGGTGCAAGACCCGCGTGAACGCCCGCTGGATCGCCAGGAGGCCGCGGACACGGCGCACAAGAGGTTTGCCGACGAGCGCTCCGACTTCCTCGCTTATCTGAAGATCTGGGCGTGGTACGAGCAGGCGGTCGCGCACAAGCAATCCAACCGCCTGCTGGCGGAAGAATGCCGCAGGCATTTTCTTTCTCCGCTGCGCCTGCGCGAGTGGCGCGAGCTGCACCAGCAGTTGCACGCGCAGGTCGCCGAAATGGGCATGCGCGAAAACGAGCGGCCGGCTACCTACGAACAGATCCACAAGGCCCTGCTGTGCGGTTTGCTCGGCAATATCGGCATCAAGAGCCTGGAAAGCAATGAATACCTGGGTGCGCGCGGCATCAAGTTCGTCGTCGCGTCGAATTCAGTGCTGGCGAAAAAGGGCGCGAAGTGGGTGATGGCGGGCGAACTGGTCGAAACGCATCGATTGTACGCGCGCATCGTCGCGCGCATCGAGCCGGAATGGCTGGAGGAAGTCGGCGATCACCTGATCAAGCGGCATTATTACGACCCGCACTGGGAGAAGAAGGCATCGCAGGTTGCTGCATGGGAACGCAGCACGTTGTTCGGGTTGGTACTGAACCCGAAGAAACGAGTCCATTACGGCCCGATGAATGTGCAGGAATCGCGCGGGGTCTTTATCCGCCAGGCGCTGGTCGGCGGCGAGTTCGAGACGCGCGCGCCGTTCTTTGCGCACAACCGCAAGCTGATCGCCGACATCGAGGCGCTGGAACACAAGGCGCGCCGTCCCGACGTGCTGGTGGACGACGAGCTGATCTTTGCGTTTTACGACAGCCGCATCCCTGCCGATATCCACAACGGCGCGGCATTCGAGCATTGGCGCAAGGAGGCAGAACGCGATGACGCGAGACTGCTGTATCTGAAAAAAGACGACCTGATGAGGCACGAAGCGGCGGGCATCACCACCGACCAGTTTCCGCCGAATTTGAAGATCGACAACGTCAACTTTGCGCTGAGCTACAACTTTTCGCCGGGCAGGAACAACGACGGCATCACGCTCACCGTGCCGGTGGCGCTGGTCAACCAGGTCTCCGCCGCGCGTTGCGAATGGCTGATCCCGGGAATCCTGGCCGAGAAGGTTATACAATTGATCAAGACGCTGCCGCAAAAATTGCGCCGCCATCTGGTGCCGGTGCCGGAATTCGCCGCAGCCTTTTGCCGCGAGGTCCAGCCATCCAACACGCCGCTGCTACAGGCATTGGCGCGCTACATCCGCGAGCAGAAACAGGTCGACGTAACGCTGGACGCGTTTCGCCTCGAGCAGTTGCCGCCGCACCTGCTGATGATTTTTCGCGTCGTGGATGAGCACGGGCGGCAACTCGGTATGTCGCGCAACTTTTCCCAACTCCACGCCGAGCTGGCGCCGCGCACCGCGCCGGTGAACGTTGCGGCGGAGGAGGAAATTGGCGAGTCCGTTTCCGAGCAGCGCTATACCTCGTGGAGTTTCGGAGATTTCGTAGAGACACGCGAGGTGAAGCGCGCCGGACAGAAGGTCGCGCTGTACAACGCGCTGGTGGACCAAGGGGATGCAGTGGTGCTGCGCGCATTCGATACCCGCGATGCCGCGCAGGCCGCGCATCGCGGCGGGTTGCGCAGATTGTTCATGCTGCTGCTCAAGGAACAGGTGAAATATCTGGAAAAGAACCTGCCCGATGCGCAGCAGCTGGGTATGTTGTTCATGCCTTTTGGAACCCTGCAGGATTTGCAGGAGCAGATCCTGGCGATCACCTTCGAGCGCTGCTGCCTGAATGATCCGCTACCAAACAACGAGGCGGAATTCATCGCGCGCGGCAAGGAGGCGAAGAGCCGCCTGTTGCTGGTCGCGCAGGAACTCGCCAGGCTGGTCGGCAATGTGCTGGCCGAATACCAGGTAGTGCAAAAGAATCTGCCGCAACTCAAGACGCATAATCATGCGAATCAGGATGTGCGCGCGCAGCTGGAATGGCTGCTGCACGGGCGCTTCATCGCGGATACGCCCTATGAACGGCTGCAGCATGTGCCGCGCTATCTCAAGGCGATCAATATGCGCATCGAAAAACTGCGCCACAATCCCGCGCGCGATGCGCAATGCATGGCGCAGATGCAGCCGCTGACCCAGGCATGGCAAAAGCTGCGCGTGGCGCAGCAGGGCAACAACGACCCGCGCGTGGACGAGTTCGCCTGGCTGATGCAGGAATTGCGGGTGTCGCTGTTCGCCCAGGAGCTGAAGACGCCGGTGATCGTGTCGGTAAAACGGCTGGAGAAGATGCTGGCGGGGATCAAGGGTTAGCGCGGTGCTTTGATTGTCCCCTAAGGATAGTCAAATATGCCCGCCAGGCCGCCGCGCGACCGGGTAACTTGAACATGAAGATTGGTATGTATAATCCGCTCCTGTCAAATATCCGGAAGCAAAAATGTCCACGACCATACTGATCATCGGGCTGATGCTGTTCTTTGCGCACTTTCTGTCGGTGCAGTTCCGCATTACCAACATCCCCGATGTGCTGATATTGATGCTGGTCGGCATCGTGATCGGGCCCTTGCTGGGGATCGTCACCGCTGAAGATTTCGGCAGGATCGGTTCGTTGATCGCCACCATTGCGCTGGTCGTGATCCTGTTTGAAGGTGGAACGTCGCTTGATCTGGAAGTTCTGGGCAAGGCGATGGGCACGACCGTCGTGCTGGCCATGGTCAGCTTTGCGCTGACTGCAACGATCATCGCGTCGCTTGGCTACCTGATGCTGGGTCTGGGAGTGCTGCCCTCCATCTTGCTCGGAGTCACTTTGGGAAACACTTCTTCATCAGTAGTCATCCCGATGGTGAGCTCGCTGCGACTGTCGGACAAGCCCGGCACCGTACTGGTACTGGAATCGGCTATGACCGATGTGTTGAGCATTGTCGGCGTGTTCGCGTTGCTGCAGTTCCACATGGAAGGCGGCGTCGAGCCCGGGAGGCTGGTTGGCAGCGTGCTTGCATCGATGATCTTCGCGGCCGTGATCGGCGTGCTGGGCGGAATCGGCTGGCTGCTGGTGCTGGGCAAGGTGCGAGACTTCCCCAATACCATCTCGTCCACGCTCGCTTATGTATTCATAGTATATGGTCTGACGGAAATGCTGCATTTCTCCGGCGCGATCGCCGCCCTGGCCTTGGGCATTTCGCTGACCAATTTCCAGAAATTCAATCTGTACCGCATCCCGAATGTCGACAGGAATATCGTGCCGTTGAACGAGGTCGACCTTGCGTTCTACAGCGAGGCGGTCTTCCTGCTGAAAACGTACTTTTTCGTCTATCTCGGGATTTCCATCCATTTCAGCCATGTGTTCCTGGCTGTGACCGCAATTTCCATGGTGCTGGCGGTTTATGCGATGCGCCTCGTGCTTACGCGCCTGGTTTTCCGCGATGACAGTTATAACCTGCGCGATACGGCCATTACCTCGATGATGGCCCCGAAAGGATTGGCCTCGGCGGTGCTGGCCACCTTGCCGCTGGAATCCGGCGTCGCGGGCAGCGAAGTGATACGCGATGCCACCTATATGGTGGTGCTGGTCAGCATCACGTTCACAGCCCTGCTGGTGATTGCCTATCACAATCGCTTCGCGCAGCGTATCTACGCAATGGCGCTGAACAAGCCGCTGACCGCGTCTGATGTAAACGATTCCTAGCGCGGAGCGGGCACGCCTCCGCTGATTACCCGGATTTCATTGCACCCGCAACCTGATCAAATATACGGGCAGAATGGATGCCCCGGGCGCTTCGTCCATCTGATCGTGCTTTTCAGCCGTGTTGTCAGGCGCACAAAGCATATTGATGGCGGATGGCCATACGACGGGGTCAATGCATGCAAAACCGAGAATCATCCTTTCCTGCTGCGTGAAAATTGGGCGGTCGGCTGGTTGCAATTGCGAATGAACATCAATCGGATCTGTCCGCGGGCGGGCGGAAAAGGAACAAGGCCAACCGGTTGCCTACGGTATAATCCGCGCAGTTCCCTCTGTCAAAGAAAGCGGAAATAATGGACGAGCAATTGCGCGAAGCCGCGTTGCAATATCACCGGCAGGTCCCGGCAGGCAAGATCACCGTTACGCCGAGCAAGCCGATGATCACCCAACGCGATCTTGCGCTGGCCTATTCGCCGGGGGTGGCCGCGGCTTGCGAGGCCATCGTGTCAAATCCGGCCGAGGCGCGCAACCTGACCGCACGAGGCAACCTGGTTGCGGTGATCACCAATGGCACGGCAGTGCTGGGATTGGGCGCGATCGGTCCGCTGGCGGCCAAGCCGGTGATGGAAGGCAAGGCCATGCTGTTCAAGAAATTCGCCGGAATCGATGTGTTCGATCTGGAGGTCGCCGAAACCGATCCGGACAAACTGGTGGACCTCATCGCAGCGCTGGAACCGACTTTCGGCGGCATCAATCTGGAGGACGTCAAAGCGCCGGAATGCTTCTACATCGAGCGCAAACTGCGCGAGCGCATGAAGATACCGGTATTCCATGACGACCAGCATGGTACGGCGATCATCGTCGGCGCGGCGCTGCTGAACGGTCTCAAGGTGGTCGGCAAGAACATCGCAAAAATAAAACTGGTCGCATCCGGGGCCGGCGCTGCAGCACTGGCATGTCTGGATATGCTGGTCAGTCTCGGGGTGCACAAGGAGAACATCGTCGTCACCGACATCAAGGGCGTGGTCTACAAGGGACGCACCGAAGAAATGGACGACAACAAGGCGCGCTACGCGATCAAGACCCCGGCGCGCACGCTGGCGGAAGTGATCTCGGGGGCGGACGTGTTCCTGGGGCTGTCTGCGGGCGGGGTGTTGAAACAGGAGATGGTCAAGCAGATGGCGAACCAGCCGTTGATTTTTGCGTTGGCCAATCCCACACCCGAAATCTTGCCGGACCAGGCAAAGGCGGTGCGTCCAGACGCGATCCTGGCAACCGGGCGTTCCGACTATCCGAACCAGGTCAATAACGCACTTTGTTTTCCATACATTTTTCGCGGCGCGCTGGATGTAGGTGCTTCCTCCATCAATGAGGAAATGAAGCACGCGGCAGTATATGCGATCGCCGAACTGGCACAGGCCGAACAATCGGATGAAGTGGAAGAAGTATATGGCGACGAGAATCTGGGTTTCGGCGCGGATCATCTGATACCCAAACCGTTCGACCCGCGCTTGATCACGCGCATCGCACCCGCCGTCGCGCAGGCCGCAATGGACAGCGGAGTGGCTGAACGGCCGATAGACGATATGAAAGCATATCGCGAGAGGCTGGCCGGTTTTGTATATCATTCCAGCCTGCTGATGAAGCCGGTGTTCGATGCCGCCAAACGCGCACCCATGCGCGTGGCATACGCGGAAGGCGAGGAATCGCGCGTGCTGCATGCGGTGCAGACAGTGGTGGACGAAGGCATAGCGCACCCGATCCTGGTTGGACGTCCCGCGGTGATCGAACAGCGCATCGCCAAGCTGGGATTGCGCATCCGCGCCGGGGAACATTTCGAACTGGTCAATCCGGACAGCGATCCGCGCTATCGCGAATACTGGAGCGAATACCATCATTTGATGCAGCGCCGCGGCATCACCCCGGAGTCTGCCAAGCGCGATATGCGCAGGCACAACACACTGATCGCCGCGATGCTGGTACGCATGGGGGCGGCGGACGCGATGTTGTGCGGGACCGTTTCCCTGCCGCTCAGGCATTTGCGCTATATCGATGAGGTGATCGGGCATCGTCCCGGCGTGAACGTCTATGCAGCGATGAATATCCTGATGCTACCCAAGCACACCCTGTTCATATGCGATACCCATGTCAATATTGATCCAACCGCGGAACAGGTGGCCGAGATGACCTTGCTCGCCGCCGAGGAGGTGCGGCGCTTCGGCTTGACGCCGAAAGTCGCGTTGCTGTCGCACTCGAACTTTGGCAGCCACGTCGACGCCTCGGCGCGCAAGATGAGCCGGGCGCGCGAATTGCTCGAACAACTTGCGCCTGATTTGGAAGTGGAGGGAGAGATGCATGGCGATGCAGCCCTGTCGGAAAGCCTGAGAACCGCGGCTTTGCCGGACGCACGCCTGAAAGGTGTGGCGAACCTGCTCATCATGCCGAATCTGGACGCGGCCAATATCGCCTATAACCTGTTGAAGATGACGGGAGGAGACGGGGTAACCATAGGTTCGATCTTGCTGGGCGCAAACAAGTCGGTGCATATATTGACCACGACCGCTACGGTGCGGCGCATCGTGAATATGAGTGCGCTGGCGGTGGCCGGCGTAAAGACACGCTAGGGAGAAACGATATGTCGATGAACAATCAGGAAGTCGCCATGCTGCGCGAGGAACTCGAGATGCTGATACAGGAACGGACCAGGCTGCTCAAAGTGGTGGGCGCGGCTGCGGTGCTGGTGGCAAACACCGATCCGGAATCCCTGCGCGATGAGGCGATGGATGCCGCGGAGATGCTGTCGGAAACCCTGAATGCGTTGCCGGAAGAAACGTTGAAGGACGCGCTCGAAGCGGTGCACGCCGAAGTCGAGTAGATTATAAATGGAGAAACGGGTCGCATTGATACTCACCGGAGGCGGCGCGCGCGCGGCTTACCAGGTGGGCGTTCTCAAGGCAATCGCGGAATTCATACCGCGCCGTTCGCACAGTCCTTTTCCGATCATCTGCGGAACCTCGGCGGGCTCGCTGAATGCCGCAACGCTCGCGATCAATGCCAAGAGTTTCAGCATGGGCGTTCAGTATCTGGTGAATACCTGGAAGAATTTTCATCCCAATCAGATCTATCGCACCGATGTCATCGGGGTGTTCAATAATTCGGCGAAGTGGTTCGCCGGGTTGCTGCTGGGCTCGATCGGGATCAGGATCAAATCCCTCAGCCAGGTTTCACTGCTGGACAACTCTCCTTTGGTTGAATTTCTCGAGCAGATCCTGCCCTGCGAGAAGATCCAGGAGAGCATTGATGCGGGATATCTGCGCGCGTTGAGTATCACCGCATCCGGTTATGGTTCCGGGCAATCGGTAACCTTTTATCAGGGAACGAAAGATTTGGTTCCCTGGAGCCGCACAGGTCGTGTGGGGGTGCCGGCACAAATCGAGACAAAACATCTGCTGGCATCAGCATCACTCCCGTTCATATTCAAACCGACCTTGATCAATCGTGAATATTTTGGCGACGGTTCGATGCGACAGATCGCGCCGATCGGATCCGCATTGCATCTGGGCGCGACACGCGTGCTGGTGATCGGCGTCACCGCCAGCGTATATACCGATAATGTGCTGCGCAACGGTTTGCATGAATACCCCTCCCTGGCGCAGATCGCCGGACATGCGCTGGACAGTATCTTCCTTGATAATATGGATGTGGATCTCGAGAGGCTGAAAAAGATTAACGATCTGGTGGCGGTCATGCCCACAGAGATGCTCGAGAGCACCAATCTGAGGCATGTGGATGTCATGGTCATTTCGCCCAGCCAGCCGATCGTCAAGATAGCCGAACGATACGTCAGGGAAATGCCCTGGACGATACGGCTGTTGCTGCGCGTGATTGGTGTAAGGCAGCACCGCGGCGTGACGCTGGTGAGTTATCTGCTGTCCGGGAAGAATTTCTGCCGCGCGTTGATCGATCTGGGTTACAAGGATGCAATGAACAAGCGCGACGAGATCCTGGCATTGCTCGATATGAAACCGCGCCGGGACGCTGACATGCCACAATGACAACGGGGATAGTCAGCACACGCGCCTGGCAACTTCTGGACCTATTGGCGGATGGCGAATTTCATTCCGGGGAGGTGCTGGCGGCCCGCCTGGGTGTGACTCGGACTACGGTATTCAATGCGCTGGCCGAAGTCGACGATTTCGGCGTCAAGTTGCAACGGATACGCGGCCGCGGCTACCGGTTGGCGCGTCCGTGGCAACGGTTGCAACGGGAAGAAATATTGCGCGGGCTGGGCAAGGATGCCCATCAGTTTGACATCGAGATCATGCTACAGGCGGCTTCCAGCAATACTGTATTGCTGCAACGGATCGGGGCGGACGGCATGACACGGCGCGCGCAAGCGTCTGGAGCGGGAATGCCGTCCCCCCGCCTCCTCCCGCAATCGGCTGGCTCCGCCAGTAACGTGTCGGAGGCGGACGTTGCCAACGGCGGCGTGCCCAGTGGCAGCGTGCTGGCAGTTGAATTGCAGACGGCCGGGCGCGGGCGCAGGGGGCGGGTTTGGTATTCCGGTTTGGGCACGGCGCTGACATTTTCGCTGCTATGGCGTTTTGATCGCGGGTTGAATGACTTGTCCGGTTTGAGTTTGGCCGTGGCCGTGGCGATTGTGCGCGCACTGGACAAATTGGGCGCGCAGGGCGTGATGCTGAAGTGGCCGAACGATATCCTGACCGCACAGGGCAAATTGGCCGGCGTGCTGGTCGAGGCTCAGGGGGATATGCTCGGTCCCAGTGCTGTGGTGATCGGCATCGGTCTGAATTGTACTTTGCCTGCCGGCCTGTTGCCGCAGATCGGCAAGTCTGCATGTGCTTTGGATGACCTATGTGCTGTATTGCCCACACGCAACCAGTTGCTGGCCTTATTGCTGATGGAACTGGCGCGCGTGCTGCATCATTTCGCGACAAGCGGGTTTGCGCCCTTCCGTGAAGAGTGGGAGCGGTATCACTTCCACCAGAACAAACCGGTGCGTTTGCAATTGGGGGAAGGGCAGGAAGTGAACGGTATGGCTCGCGGGGTCAATGATCGAGGAGAACTATGCCTGGAAACCGCACAGGGGATGCGGTGTTTCAATTCGGGAGAATTGGGGGCGCAACAGTGATGAACGATAAAGATGAATACTGCAGGAAACACAGGCTCATGAATGGGTTCATTCCCTGTGTCCGAATTTCCTGCGTCCGGGCCTGCGGTGATTCGGCATGAGGCTGTTGATCGACGCGGGAAACACGCGCATCAAATGGGCATTGGCCGACGAAGTGGCGCAGCTTGCGCAAGTGACCGATGAGTGCTGGTTGTTCCATGGTGATCTGCCTACCCTGCAGGCGAGCCAATTATCGCAGGAGATTGCCGGGCGGCTCGCCCGGCGGAATACCGGGGAAAATTTGCACGACATAAAACAGATCTGGGTGAGCAATGTTGCCGGGGAAGAGATCGCTCATCGCATACGCAGCATGGCCTCAGGCTTGGCCGTGCCTGTGAATTTTGCGGGCGCGCGACAGGCGCAATGCGGTGTGCGCAATGGATATGCCAGCATCTCGCAGCTTGGCAGCGACCGGTGGGCGTCATTGATCTCCGCATGGCACATGGTGAAAGGAAAATGCCTGGTGGTGAACAGCGGTACGGCGACGACGATCGATAGTTTGTCCGGACAGGGCGAATTTGTCGGGGGATTGATATTGCCGGGAGTGGATTTGATGCAACGCAGTCTGGTTGAAGCGACTGATCAGTTGAAATCGTCACAGGGAGAATATGTTCCTTTCCCTCTGAATACCGCCGATGCCATATACAGCGGTGCGATTCAGGCCATCTGTGGAGCGATCGAGCGGCAATATATATTACTTGACGATGCGGATGCACCGGTCGTATTGAGCGGCGGCGACGCAGCGTTGTTGAAACCATACCTTGATCAAAATCAATCCATGGCGCGGCTGCTTGTCGTGGACAATCTCGTGCTGCGCGGTTTGCTGGTGATGGCTCAGGAAGACAACTTTCGCTGAAGGTTAGGGAATACAACGGGCAATGAGAAAATTATTCTGGATATTATTGCTGGCAAATGTGATTTTATTCGCAGTGATGCAGCGAGGCGGGGTCGACTGGTTAGGCTGGGGCGGACAAGGCGTGCAGCCGCAGCCTGAATTGAATAGCGACATGATACGCTTGCTGCCTGCCCTGCAAGTTTCTCCGGCCAAAACTTCGCATGCCGCACCTGCGCACGCTGCGGCTCCACCCCAGCCACCTGCTCCCTCGCCTGCGCCTGAGAGAGCGACAGTTGCTCCAGTTGTTCCACCTGCGCCAGTTCCGTCTCCCTCCACGCTTATCCAGAACACGGCCGTATCGCAGGGCACCAAACCGGACCAGCCAATCTGCCTCGAATGGGGCGATTTCTCGGGTACGGATTTGACGCGCGCAACCGCCGCGTTGTCCGCCCTGCAGCTGGGCGACAAAGTCGGCCAACGCGAGATAGAGAGAGATATCGGTTACTGGGTGTACATCCCTCCGCTCAAGAACAAAACGGCGGTCAACCGCAAGCTCGGAGAGCTCAAGGGGCTGGGCATAAAGGAATATTATGTGGTGCAAAGTCAAGGCCCATGGCTGAACGCAATTTCACTGGGGGTATTCAAGACGCGCGAAGCGGCAGAGAATTTTCTGCACGTCCTGAATGCCAAAGGAGTGCGAACCGCCAAGGTTGGGGAACGCGCCAGCAAACTTAAGACTACCCTGTTCATACTGAATAAAGTCGATGCCGGGACCGAGGCAAAATTGGAAGCAATTCAAAAGGATTTTCCCGGAAGCGAACTGAACAAGGTTCCCTGCGGATTGACAAGATAGGCTGAAATCCGGAGAATGCCGCGCTCCCTTGGGTATAGTAGCAACTAATGCGGTGATATAGCTCAGGTGGTTAGAGCGCAGCACTCATAACGCTGAGGTCGGTGGTTCAAATCCACCTATCACCACCAAATGGTGCAATAGCGTCCCCTCAAAGCAACATGCCAGGAAAATTCCACATCAAGACTTTTGGCTGCCAGATGAACGAGTATGACTCGGACAAGATGGCGGATGTATTGCGTGCGTGCGACGGCATGGAGCTGGCCGACGAACCGGAACAGGCGGATGTCATCCTGTTCAACACCTGTTCGATCAGGGAAAAAGCGGAGGAAAAGCTGTTCTCCGACCTGGGCCGGATGCGCCCTCTGAAACTGGCCAATCCGGACCTGCTGATCGCCGTGGGCGGATGTGTGGCGAGCCAGGAAGGCGCGGCGATCCTGAAACGCGCACCGTACGTGGATATCGTATTCGGGCCGCAGACCCTGCATCGCCTGCCGCAATTATTGCAGGCACGACGCGCAACCGGCAGTGCACAGGTGGACATCAGCTTCCCCGAGATCGAAAAATTCGACCACCTGCCCGCACCAAGGGCAAGTTCGGGATCAGCCTTCGTTTCCATCATGGAAGGCTGCAGCAAATATTGCACTTTTTGCGTGGTGCCCTATACGCGGGGCGACGAGGTGTCCCGCCCGCTCGCCGATATAATGCGCGAGGTGCAGGAACTGGTCGCTCAAGGCATGAAAGAAGTGACGCTGCTCGGGCAGAATGTGAACGCCTATCGCGGGATAAGCGATGATGACGATACCGTGGACTTCGCATACCTGTTGCAAGCGATCGCCGCCCTTGATGGCGTGGAACGCATTCGTTTTACGACTTCGCACCCCAAGGACATGACACAACGGCTGATCGACGTATACGCAACTACGCCCAAGCTGGTGAGTCATCTCCACCTGCCTGTGCAATCCGGCTCGGATCGCATCCTGGCTGCGATGAAGCGCGGCCACACGGTTCTGGAATATAAATCCATCGTCCGCAGGGTGCGCGCCGCACGCCCGGACATTTGCGTTACCTCGGATTTTATCGTCGGTTTTCCCGGCGAGACCGAGCAGGATTTCGAGGCGACCATGAGGCTCATCGACGAGATCGGATTCGATGTCAGCTTCAGTTTCCTGTACAGTCCTCGCCCCGGCACGCCCGCCGCAGAATTGCGCGATGATACAGCGCACGAAATAAAGGCGGAGCGCCTGCAGCGGCTGCAGGAGCGCATCACGGAATTGGAGAACGCAGTATCGCAAACGATGCTGGGTACGACACAGCGCGCCCTGGTCGAAGGCATCTCAAAAAAGGACGTTGGGGAATTGGCGGCGCGAACCGACAACAATCGCGTGGTGAATTTCCGCGGCGCGGCAGATCTGATCGGAGGTTTCGCCGAGGTGAAGATCACCCAGGTCGTGCGCCATACGCTTAGAGGTGAACTGGTATCGGCACCAAGATGAACCACGAGTTGTCCTTGGCCGTGCAATACGCCAGCAACGCGCCGGGTCTGCCGACCCGGGGGCAATTCCGGCGCTGGATGAAGGCCGCGTTGCAGCGCGATGCAAAAATCACCCTGCGCATCGTCGATGAACAAGAAGGCCGCGAATTGAACAGCAGGTATCGCGGCAAGGATTACGCGACCAACGTGCTGACATTTGCCTACGATGATGACCAACCAGGCGATCCTGCCGTTTCATTGTCGGGCGACATCGTCATTTGCGCTCCGGTCGTGGAGCGTGAGGCGGCAGCGCAGCGCAGGGAATCGCTGGCACATTATGCGCATCTCGCAATACATGCCGTGCTTCATTTGCAAGGCTATGTGCACGAAGAGGACGCCGATGCGCTGGAGATGGAAGCATCAGAAACCGCACTGATGCTAAAATTAGGCTATCCTGATCCTTATAGGACGAAATAGACCACATAATGGACTCCACAGAGAGTAACAAGCCCAGTCTGTTAGAGCGTCTTTCCACGTTGTTGCTGCGCGAGCCGGAAGACAGAGACCAGCTCGTCGATTTGTTGCATTCTGCCTATGAACGCAACCTTCTGGACGCCGATGCGCTGTCCATGATGGAAGGCGTGATGCAGGTTTCCGAACGGCAGGTGCGTGAGATCATGATCCCCCGTGCGCAAATGGATGTCATCGACATCAGCCAGTCGCCGGAAAAATTCATCCCTTTTGTAATCGAGACGGCACACTCGCGTTTCCCGGTCGTGGAAGGCGACAAAGACAACATCATCGGCATTCTGCTGGCAAAGGACTTGTTGCGTTATTACGCGGGGGAAGAATTCAATATTCGCGACATGCTGCGTCCGGCCGTCTTTGTGCCGGAAGCCAAGCGACTGAACGTGCTGCTGCGCGACTTTCGCAGCAACCGCAATCATATCGCGCTGGTGGTAAACGAATACGGCGGTGTGTCGGGCATGGTGACCATCGAGGACGTGCTGGAACAAATCGTGGGCGACATCGAAGACGAATACGATTTTGACGAGGAAGAAGACAATATCATTGTCGATGCGGTGGGACATTATCGCGTCAAAGCCGACACCGAGATCGCCGATTTCAATGCCGCGCTCGGTACCGATTTCAGCGACGAAGAATGCGACACCATAGGCGGCCTGGTGCTGAAAGCCGCCGGACAATTGCCCAAACGCGGCGATCATATCCATATCGGCGATCTGATGTTTACCGTATTGCGCGCGGACAGCCGCCGGTTATATTCAATGCTGGTGGAAAGCAAGAATCCTGCAGCTAAAAATCATCCAGCCGCATCTTCATAGTTCCCTGCCCCAAAGCCGTCAGCAATATGGCCTTCAATTATCACAATCCCTTTGCAGTGGCTACATCCGGGTTATTGGTATATTGTCCATCTTTCAGCCTCCGGTATGGGTTCGGTTCAACGATCAGCGAGTTGCTTTGCCGCAATCCGGGCAGAAGATACTTGTCTCCGGGAACAAATAGGGCGCAGGGAGAAAATCATGTTGTTTGATGAATTCGAACGGGAGGTATTTGACGGCGGCCAGCTGATATTCAAGGCTGGAGACGCCGGCGATTGCGCCTATCTGATCGAAGAGGGCGAGGTGGAGATCCTGGTTCTGAAACGGGGGGAGGAACATCGAATCCGGTTGATCGGCAAAGGCGAGCTGTTTGGCGAAGTGTCCCTGATCGACTACCAGCCGCGTACTGCATCCGTAAGGGCGGTCGATAGAACCGTGCTGGTGCCCATTCCGCGCAAATTGATGGAAAGGCTGCTGGAAAAATGCGATCCGGTACTGCGCCATTTGCTGCTGGTGATACTGGAGCGGTTCAGGAACAGAAACGAAGATTCAGTGCCGCCGGTTGCCGAACTCGAACCCGAACAACTGAAGCGCCGGAGTGTCGTGCAGAAGGAAGCAACCCAGAAGCTATCCCTCGCCCATGGGATCAAGCGCGCCATAAGCCATGAAGAATTGCAGCTTTACTATCAACCGATCTGCGATCTTTCTGACGGGCGTGTCGCCGGATTCGAAGCCTTGATTCGATGGCATCATCCTGTTGATGGCCCGATACAGCCAAAGGAATTTTTGTGGATTGCGGAGCAAACCGGTTTGATACATGAAATCGGACTTTGGACAATCAATCGTGCCTGCAGAGACTGGAACATGCTGAGAAAATTCGCTACCTTTGAAACGCCGTTCGTGAGCGTCAATCTTTCGGCAATCCAATTGGGCAACGAGATGCTGGCGGAAGAGGTCAGGAAGATCATGGCGGACCAGCATATGAATCCCGCAGAATTGCAGCTGGAATTGACTGAAACGGTAATGGTGGACCGTCCCGAAGCTGCATTGGAAATGATGCACAAGCTGATCAAACTGGGATGCAAGCTGGCACTGGATGACTATGGCGCCGGCCATTCCGGATTGAGACATTTGCAGCGTTACCCTCTCAAAACGCTCAAGATCGACGGTGCTTTTGTCGAACCCATCCTGTCATGTGCGCAAAGCCTGGAAATCGTGCGCTCTTCGGTTGCGTTGGCGCATTCGCTGAACATGAGTGTGGTGGCTGAAGGTGTCGAAACCGAGGGTGTGAGGGCGAAACTGCTCGAGATGAAATGCGACTTCGGCCAAGGCTGGTACTTTGGCAGGCCAGCCACGCTGCAGGAACTGGTGGTGCGATATGCTTGACCCAGCGAAGATTCAGAACTGCTCTTTCTCACCCAGATATCGCCACTGGCCAACCGGCAAGGCTCCCAGTTTCACCTTTCCGATACGGATGCGTTTGAGTCCGCTGACTTTCAAGCCGACCAGTTCGCACATGCGCCGGATCTGACGCTTTTTCCCCTCGTTCAGCACGAATCGCAACTGGTCTTTATTCTGCCAGTTCACTTTGGCAGGCTTGAGGTATGCGCCGTCCAGTTTCAAACCCTGGTTCAGCAAGGCCAGTCCGCTGTCTTCCAGTTCTCCCTGCACGCGCACCAGGTATTCCTTCTCTACTTTGGAGTCTTCCCCGATCAAACGCTTTGCGATGCGTCCGTCCTGGGTAAGCACCAGCAGGCCCTGGGAATCGATGTCCAGACGGCCCGCCGGGGCAAGGCCAAGCAATTGGCTGCGATGAAATCGCAACATTGATTTGTCTTCCATCCAGCGCGTCGATTCATCCAGCAAAGTGACGGCCGGTTTGTAGTTATGTTCGGCCTGCCCGGATACGTAGCCGACCGGCTTGTTGAGCAGGATGGTCACGCGCTGTTGCTGGGTGTTTTGCGCGGCAGTTCGCAACGTCACTTTCTGGGTGGGATAGACCTTGCTGCCCAGTTCACTGACGATCTCGCCGTCGACTTCTACCCAGCCTTTTTCGATGTAACCATCCGCCTCGCGGCGTGAACACAGGCCGAGTTCCGACATAAGTTTGGACAGGCGGATCTTTTCCATTGAAATCTTGCGGGGGCAGTTCTGAGGGGTGCGATTTAAACACAAAGCGTTGCTGCGCGAGTAATAAACGTGACCGACGCCGATGATACCACTGGACAAGTGTAAGTTTACTCGGCACCCAGCGGAGGCTTCGCCAGTTTACGTTGCAGCGTGCGGCGGTGCATTTTGAGCGCGCGGGCAGTGGCCGAAATGTTGCCGTCGTGTTCTTGCAGCACGCGCTGTATATGCTCCCATTCAAGACGCTCGATTTGAGCGGGCTGTGTCCTGAGCGGCGCATTCCCGTCTGGCGAATGACTGAAGGCCGCGACGATCTCGTCGGCGTTGGCCGGCTTGGCAAGATATTGCGTCGCGCCCAGTTTTATAGCCTCGACAGCAGTGGCGATGCTGGCATATCCGGTCAATATCACGATGCGCGTGTTCGGGTCGAGTCCGTGCAGCACCTTGACCAGCGCAAGTCCCGGCGCGCCGCCCATTTTCAGGTCGACCACAGCAAACTCCGGCGGGTTGCTTTCGGCAATCGGGGTCGCCTGCTCCACGCTGTGTGCCACGGTCACGGCAAAGCCGCGCTTTTCCAAAGCGGCACTCAATACCCTGCAAAAGGTGAGGTCGTCATCCACCAGCAACAGCGAGGCAAATTCTTCGCGTGGCACAATCATGCGCTTGTTCGGTCCATGCGAGCCGCGGCTATCGGCAATGTAAGTACAGTGGTAGCGCCGCCTTCCTCGCGGTTGAACAACCGTACCGTACCGCCCATGCGTTCGATGGTGGCGTTCGCCAGGAGCAAGCCCAGTCCGCGACCACCTTCCTTGGTAGTGAAGAATGCCGTACCCGCCTTGAGCGCGGCTTCCTCGCTCAAGCCCTCCCCCTGGTCCTGTATCTCAAGCGTAAAATCTGCGGCATCCCAGCGGGCATGGATCTCGATGGGTTGCGGGCTGGCATCCGCGGCATTGTTGAGCAGGTTCATCAGCGCGGCGCGCAGCGTCACATCGGCATTGATATTGGGAACGGGCCTGCTTCCGCCGCCGTGATAACGATACTGCGCGGTGGGGCGCAGCAACTGCCATTCATTCACCACCTCGGCCATCAATGCCTCCACAGGCCGCGGCTGTGACATGCCGTTGTCCTGCGCATTCGCCATGATATTGTCAAGAATACGCTTGCAGGCGCGCACTTGATCGTCGAGGATGGATAGGCTATCGCGCAGTACAGACTGGTTATCGGCAACATCGTTTTTCAGTTCGCCGATGACCACCGCCATCGTGGACAGCGGCGTGCCCATCTCATGAGCCGCGCTGGCAGCCTGTGTGCCAAGTGCCACGATACGCTCATTGCGCAGGATCTCCTCGCGCACCCGCGCCAGTGCATCGTCGCGTAGTTTCACCGCCTGTGCCATCTGAACTACAAACCAAGCGATGATGGCCGCGCTCAGCACGAATCCCAGCCACATGCCCAATACGTGCAGGTCGAAGATGCTTTCCTGGGCCATCCTGCCAATGTCGGGATTCACACTTCCCATGTCATGCATGCCGTTCATTGCTGCGGATACTCCGTGCTGCATAGGCAACGGCACATAGAATTTCATCAGGAAGGTATAGCAAATCGTGGTCAGTACTGCCATGCCCCAAGTGTAGCGCGGTGGTAGTGTCGCGGCGGCGATCACCAGAGGCAGCAGGAACAGCGAGACGAAGGGGTTTGTCGAACCACCGCTGTAATACAGCAATACCGTGAGAGCGATCACATCAACACTCAATTGCGCGAACAGTTCGGGATTGGAAACCGGTCTGTTATTGCGCAAGCGCAGCCAGGTGAGCAGATTGATGGAAATGAGCGCCGCAATGGCCAGCAGCATGGGCTGCCATTCTAGTTTCAACTCAAGGATTTTCCAGACGACTGCCAGGGTGATGAGTTGTGCCACGACCGCGATGCCGCGCAACGCAACCAGGCGTCTTAGCTGGTTGTGGCCGGGGAGTGCAGAAAGCATCGTGCTGCTCATTTTGTGATTGTAATCGGTAGAGACGTGCAGGGGGTGCGACAACTTGTCGCATTCCCATTGGGAATTTACATCTCTACAATCACCATAACGAAATTTAATCACTTTAAAAGGAGAAACACATGAAATTCCTGCCGCGTCTGTTGCTTGCATTCGCATTGATCATCGGCACTGTCGTCGCTCCCGCTTTCGCGGGGGACACCGACCCGCTGTTTGTGAACCTGACCACGAATGATGCGCACCGCTCCAACATGGCGATTTCATTCGGGAAAAACCAGCTTGAGCGCGGGCATCCTTTGACTATCTTTCTTAATGATAAAGGGGTGTTCATCGGTTCCAAATCCAAGGCCGCCAAGTTCAAAGGCCAACAGAAAATGTTGAGTGAAATACAGAGCAAGGGAGCGGTCGTGCTGGTCTGTCCCATGTGCATGAAGCATTACAAGGTCAAAGAGTCCGATCTGCTTCCGGGATTGAAAGTCGGCAATCCCGAGCTGACCGGCGGCGCCCTGTTCAAAGATAATACCAAGACGCTCACCTGGTAGCATCGGCTTGAGTCACAAGCATTAGGCAGTTATGCTGCATCAGTTTTTTTTAATGGATAGAAAGAGATCATGAGGAATTTGATTCGGTACGTTTGGTGTATGGCAGCTTTGTTGGTCAGCTTTGCAAGTTATGCAGGAGATATCGAAGTCAGCGGGGGATGGATACGCGCCACCGCCCCGGGACAGGATCAGGGCGGGGCGGACTTGTCCATTGTCAGCAAACAGCCCGCGACGTTGGTCGGGGCGACCAGCCCGGTTTGCAAGACTGTGCAGCTGCACACGATGACGAGCGAAGGCGGGATGATGAGAATGCGCGAGGTGAAAGCGATCGAACTCCCGGCCGGCAAACGCGTCAATCTCCGCGAAAGCGGCTATCACCTGATGCTGATCGGGTTGAAGGCTCCGCTCAAAGAAGGAGACACCGTTCCGTTGACACTGAGCATCATGGCGGGCAAGGAAGGCTTGGTGAAGGTTGAAACCTCGGCTGAAGTGAAATCGCTGACGGCGCCCGAGGCTGCGCCAGAGGATCACGAGCATATGGATATGAAAATGAACCATATGGAAATGAAAATGAATTGATAGGCGATTTGTGCTTAGGCAAACAGAAAGGCGGCATTAAGCCGCCTTTCTGTTTGGAAGCGCACGGGATCAGCGTGTGAACAGCGCTGCAGCGCCAGGTTTTTGTTCGATGGCCTGTTCCACTTCGTTTCTTGTGAGTATGCCCTGGTGATGGCCGACCAGTTTGCCGGATGGCGAGTACAGGAAACTGGTCGGCATGCCGTCCAGTCCGCCAAAATCTCCGGCCGTGTCTTCGGTTCCGAACACGATGGGGTAGGAGATGGATTTCTTGTTGACGATGTCCATCACTTCCTTGCGGCTTCCGTACATCACCGCAATGCCGATCACCTGCAGATCCTTGCGTTGTTTTTGCATAGCATCAAGATCGGGCATCTCCTCGAGGCAGGGTGGGCACCAGGGCGCCCAGAAGTTGACCAGCACCCATTTGCCGTGCAGGCCGGACAACGAGTACTGCGCGCCGTCCTTGTCCTTGAAGCTCCAGTCGTCGCCGGCCCAAGATGTTTGAGCAAGACTCAGCGATAGCAGAACCAGTGCAAACAGCGATCGCAAGGGCAACGAAGAATATATTTCCGATACTTTCATGTCTGTTGATGACCGTGAGGCAGCATTATTCAAAGGTTTGGTGAATTCCGATTGTCACAGTATAACGCGGCGTCAACTGCAGCGAGTTGACGTCCTGATAGACAGGAAGTTGCACGAAACCGTACACGGATGTTCCCCCGCCCACCCGGTACAAGGCGCCGGGAGCAAGATATACCAGCGTGCCGCCGGATCCGGGACCTCCGGTCAACGCGTCGGGTGCAGTGGCTCCTGCCCCGGTGTCCGGCTGGCGATGGATATAGTTGAGTTGCAGCATCGGGGTGAATTTGGCGCCGAATTTTGCATAACGTATGCCGGTGTCCACTGAAATGGCGTCGCCCGGGCGATAGTCCTCGCCATTGATGGCTTTGGTCGCAACGGCATGCTGGACGGTGGCCTGAGCGAACCAGCCGTATTGTTCGACGGCTCCGGTAAGATATCCGCCCAAGATGACGTCGGTCGAGCCGGTGCCGATCTGCAGGCTGCGGTCTAATGGCGTGACACCATCATTGAAGGTTGCATCGGTGCTTCCGGTTGGCAGCTTGATCCCGGCCAGGATTCCCGCCGACTTGTCGGCAGAGAAGCCGGTATATCTGCCGATGAGGCGGATGTCGCCAATTCCACTGTCGGATGAAGAGGCGTAATCAGTTGTCCCAGGGTAGGCGCCCGTATCTCCAAATGTGCCATGTGTCCGATCGACAAATGGAAGCTGCGCGCTTACTCCCCATGTACCACCGGTGTAGTTGAGCGATGCCGTTGTAGTCCGTGTGGTGGTGTAATCTTCGATCTCCTCGCCTGCCGCGCTCAAGGCGTTGATTTGGTCCGAGGACGCAGTGCCGGTGCCGTAGCGCTGCTGGTCCTGGTTGACGTAGTCGTAGGACAGGTCGGCGGTGAATCCGGGCGTCGTGATGACCCCCTGGGTCCCCCAGTCTTTGGACAAGGTGCATCCGCAGGCCGCGCAGGCCAGCGCATTATTCATCGCGATGAGCGGCGACAGAGCAAGAGCCGAGGCGAGGGCAATTCGAAAAGGATTACGGAAATTTGATGGGTTATTCGCGGTGTTCATGGTTTTGTTCCTCGCTGGTAGATGACTGCGAAATTATATAGAGCAGCAATTCCTGCCTCCTGCGGCATATTGTCGCATCGGATAGTTCAAGAACCGCTCGGCTGTCGGGTAATGCAGGAACGTTATCGGTTATGCTGAACGGGATTGGCAACCCACCATGTGATGAATCTCGTATGAATTTATTGAAGAATGATACTGCTTGGGCATTGCTTGCCGGCTCGAGCTGTGTATTTGGCTTTGCGCCAGTCGGGATGTTCCCGATCCCGGTATTGGTCCTTGCCGTCCTGTTCGTGCTCTGGCAAAGAGCGGGCACGCCGCGCAGGGCAGCGTGGTTGGGTTTTGCATTTGGCTTGGGTCTATTCGGCGCGGGTATCAGCTGGATCTATATTGCGCTGCATGATTATGGGGACATGCCCATGGTGCTGGCACTACCGGCGACTATGCTGTTTGCCGCGTTCCTTGCATTATTCACTGCCTTGGCCGGCTATGTGCAGGCGCGATACCCGGTGACAAGCGGTTTACGCATGATATTGGTTATGCCTGCGACGTGGGTGTCGATCGAATGGCTGCGAGGGATGATTTTCACCGGCTTCCCGTGGCTCACTCTGGGGTACGCGCACAGTGACAGCTCTCTGGCGGGCTATGCGCCGTTATTAGGGGTGTATGGCGTATCGCTGATGGGGGCGGTCAGCGCGGGTCTGCTGGCATACTCTTCGATCAATCTTCTGCAGAATCCTGAAGTTAAGTCGCAGGGTGCACGATCCAGCTACCTTGCACTCGCAACCAACGGCGCGCTTTCCAGAAGAGCGCTAATTCCCTTGTCGATACTAGCCGTGATATGGATGGGTGGCAAGGCGCTGCGCATCATCACATGGACCAAGCCTTACGGAGAGCCTTTCAGCGTGGCACTGGTGCAGGGCAATATCCCCCAAAACCTCAAATTCAACGAAGACGTACTGGGGGGTACACTGGAAAAATACCGCCGGCTGGTGCTGGAGAATCATGCTCGCCTCATCATTTTGCCGGAAACCGCGTTTCCGTTGCTGCGCCATGAAATACCGCAGAACCTGGTTGTGCAGTTGCGCGCTCATGCGTTGCAGAACGGGGGTGATGTGCTGATCGGCTCCTTCGAAAACGACCACGGCAGCTACTACAATAGCGTGTTCTCTTTGGGTGCGGATGCACAACAACGTTACCGCAAACAGCATCTGGTACCGTTCGGTGAATTCATCCCCCTGCGCCCTTTGCTAGGCTGGTTCATCAACGGTGTGCTGGACATCCCGATGGGCGATCTGGCGCGCGGGGATGAAGTTCAGCCACCGCTTCATGTCGCCGGGCAGCGTGTCGCGGTGAACATCTGTTACGAAGACGCGTTCGGCGAAGAAGTCATCCGCGCCCTGCCGCAAGCCACTTTGCTGGTCAACGTCACCAACGATGCATGGTATGGCCATTCCTACGCGGCGGCGCAGCACAACCAGATCTCCCGAATGCGTGCGATCGAGAGTGGCCGCATGATGCTGCGCGCGACCAATACCGGCGTCACTTCCATCATAGACGCGGATGGCAGGGTGTTGCAGCAATTGCCGCAACATGTGGAGGGGGTGCTGCACGGTATGGCGCAAGGTTATGAGGGCGTCACGCCTTACGCGCGCTGGGGCAATGCGGCGGTGTTGTTGTTGATTGCACTAATGGCGGCGGGTGCGCAGTTGCTGGGGAACCGGATTCCAGACTGAAAACAACCCTGTCCGGTTCGCCTGCAATATTTCACGCCACGGCGATTTCGTGTTACGCTTCAATGATGTAAGCTCCGGTTTGGAAAGTTTCTACAGGATCGTGCCGGCTTCGTTGTTGGCGTGCATTCTTTGGGTACCAAGCAGTAACTTAGGTGGCGAATAGACCACATTGCCGATAAACCGTTGCCGTCAGCTATCCTGCTGGCAGCATAGTCATGAATTGAAGGGTGGATATAAGTGAATACATTTTGGTTGATAGTGGCCGGCTTGATTGTCGTTATAGCCATTGCGATACTGTTCGTATTGTTGCCGTGGATGCGCAAGGAACAGGCTAAATCTTTGCAGGAGCCTAGAGGTGCGATGGCCGTGATGACGGGAAGCCAGGCGAGGGTGATCGTGGCGGGCATCGCGGTGATACTGGTTGCTATAGCACTGTACTTTGCATGGGCCAGACCGGAAACTTCCGGTGTGCCGCAGACGGCAAAAGAGATCGGCATGTCCCCCGAGCACGCCGCAATGATCAAGTCCCTTTCTGATCGTCTGGAACAGAATCCCAATGACGGCAAGGGCTGGGCCATGCTGGCAAGATCCTATGCGGTACTGGGGCGATATCAGGATGCATTGCCTGCCTATGAGAAAGCGGTGAAGTTGATACCGAACGACCCGGTTTTGCTGGTGGATTATGCCGAGATCTTGGCAGCAGCGAACGGCAGGAATTTGCAGGGCAAGCCTGCTGAGATTATCAAGAGCGCGCTGTTGCTTGATCCCAACAATATCAAGGGTCTGAATTTGATCGGCATAGCATCTTACCAGGCCGGAGATTACGTCCATGCGTTGAGCTATTGGGAAAAACTGCTGAAGTTATTGCCGCCGGATTCGCCCAGCGCAAAAAAAGTCAACGCAAGCATAACAGCCGCGCGCGAACGGGAAGCGGAAGGCAAACAACCGCCCTCTCAAGGGATGAAGCAGCAGACGTCGGAGAGCGGACAGATCGGCGTAGTGGTCAAGTTGAGTCCGGCGTTATCGGGAAATACTTCGCCGAACGATACGGTATTTGTGTACGCCAGGGCGATGTCCGGCCCTCCCATGCCGATCGCAGTTATCCGTGCCCAGGTCAAAGACTTGCCGCAAAAGTTCGTGCTGAACGATTCGATGGCGATGATGCCGTCGATGAAGCTGTCGAATTTCAAGGAAGTAATCGTAACCGCAAAAATTTCCAAATCCGGCAGCGCTACGCCGCAAAGCGGTGACCTGAAAGGAGAAGTCGCATCGGTGAAGGTTGGCGATAACAATGTGCAATTGACGATAGACAAAATCGTTCCATAGACCGGAAATCCTGTCGCACGTCAAGAAGCTGACTCGACGACGTATCTTTGCAAATGAATTCCGGGCTCATCCTTGGCAACACAATTTATCGGCCACGTCGTGAAGTATTGCCGGAACAAACCGTTCCGGAAATGCCGTGCCCATTTAAATGTGTGCCGCAACGGTTAGCGGCGTACAATTGAACCAATGACCAGATTCTTCCTGATGATGTTGCAATGAACCAAGCCATGCCTGAAATCGCCATCCAGCCGCGCGTCGACAAGGCGACTACACCGCAGCCGGCAGTGAACCAGATCGTCTCCGAGGTCCCGCTTCGGGTAAAGGGATTCCTGGCGTTCGCCGCCGTCGTGATTTACGCGGTGCTGCTGACGACTTTCACGTTTAATAAAAAAGCCGAGCTGGTAAACGAATTTGAGCATCTGCAGGATCTTTACAAGGTCGAGGATGGCCTCAGGCAGCTGGATGCCACCGCCTTCCACATCGTCATGGGATTGTTCATGAACCCGCAGACCGATGACAAAAAAGTGGTGGTCCGGCACTTCCAGGAAAATTTCGAATTGCTCAAGAAAAAGAACGCCGAACTGACGATGCGCTATCCGGTTGCCGGAGTGAATCTTGCGGGTCTTGAGCAGGCGGTGATCAAGACTGCGGAACATCCCACTGCGGACGGATTGGCCCGGATGAATGCCGAACTGCTCAAGGTCAAGATCGAGATCACCAAGCACATCGACGAATCGACGCGGGAACAAAAAGCGACTGCGGAACAATTCCACATGCTCTGGGATTCGGCAGCGCTCGCCTCGATGCTGTTCGGACTGATCGGATTGCTGTTGCTGGGCGCCATTATCGGCCTGTTCTTCAGCCGTCTGACCAACGATTTGCACACGCTGAAAGCCAGAGCGCTGGGCATCATCAAAGGGGAGCGCAACAAACTCATGTCGGTGACAAGAAACGACGAGGTGGGCGAACTGATGCATGCCGTGAACCAGATGGCCACGGCGCTGGACGAGCAAGACAGGGAACTGGTGATTACGCGGCAGAAATTCTTCCATCGCGAGAAAATGGCGGCGGTGGGGGCGTTGGCCGCGGGTGTGGCGCATGAGATCGGCAATCCGATCGCGGCCATGTCGGGTGTGCTGCAGGAAATGGTCGATGAACAGGAATCCGGGCGGACACCTACGGCGGGCGGCGTCAAACTGACCATACTGCAAACCCAGATACAGCGGCTTTCTGCGATCACCCGCGAGATCTCCGGATTTGCCTCTCCGCAGCCGATGGAGCGCCAATTGCTGGACCTGAATGCGCTGGTGCGGACCACTTCGGGCCTGATGGGCTATGACAAGCGGATGAGCCGGGTGAGCCTGCGGCTCAACCTGGACAGCCAGTTGCCGGCGATCTATGGCGTTGCCGACCAGCTTACGCAGGTGATCATGAACCTGCTGATCAATGCCGCAGACGCATTGAGTTCAATCGAGGAGGGTACGCGGGAGATCGCGCTGCGCAGCGAATTATCCGGCGACCAGGTTTGTTTCACCGTGGCCGACAACGGCGGCGGCATGGATCGGGAAACACTCGATCGTGCATTCGAGGCCTTTTATACCACCAAAAAAAGCAAAGGCACGGGGCTGGGATTGTCACTGTGTTATTCCATCATCACCGGACATGGCGGAACGATAGAGATCGATTCGGTTCCCGGCCAGGGAACGAATGTGCGGATCTACCTGCCCGTCCCCAAGGATGACGAGGGTGATGCCTTATGACATCGCTGCAATTGCTCGTGATCGACGACGAACCAGCCATCCGCCAAGTGGTGTCGTCGGTGTTGCGCAAGGCCGGATATACCGTCGATCAGGCCAGTGACGGTGAATCCGCGATGGAAAGACTTTCCCGCGGCGATGTGGATATTGCCGTGTGCGACATCAAGTTGCCCGGCTTGAGCGGCATTGAACTGTTGCGCCAGGCGCGCAACGTCAACGTGGATACCGCGTTCATCATGATGACCGCCTTCGCCTCGGTGGATACCGCAATCGAGGCCATCAAGGCGGGCGCGGCCGATTATATGATCAAGCCGCTGAACAACGATGAGCTGCTGCATCGTCTGACCAAGGTAGCCGACCTGCGCGGTCTGCGTGCGGAAAACCGGGTACTGCGCAGATTGGTGCTGGGCGTCAACAAGGAGGTATTCGGATTCAACTCGCCTGCAATGCGCGAAATGGAACATATGGCAGCCAAGGTGGCGCACACCAACAGCACCGTGCTCATTACCGGTGAAAGCGGCACCGGCAAGGGAGTGGTCGCGCGCCTCATCCACCAGCAGAGCCAACGTGCCGAAGGCCCGTTCATCCCGGTCAATTGCGGTGCGATCCCCGAGAACCTGGTGGAAAGCGAGTTCTTCGGCCATACCCGGGGCGCCTTCACCGGCGCGGACAAGGCCAGAAAAGGATTGTTCCTGGAAGCAGACAAAGGGACCATCTTTCTCGACGAGATCGGTGAACTTCCGTTGGCACTGCAGGTGAAATTGTTGCATGTGATCGAACAAAAGCAGGTGCGTCCTGTAGGAGAGGAACAGACGCGCCCCGTGGACGTCCGTATCATCACCGCGACCAATCGCGATCTGGCGGAGATGGTCGCCCAAGGCAAATTCCGCGAAGATCTGTATTTCCGGCTCAGTGTGTTCCACATTCACGTCCCGCCGCTGCGCGAGCGGCGCCAGGATCTTTCTGCCCTGATCAAGTTCCTGTTGCAACGCAACACCAGGCATATGAGCGACAGGCAGGAGATCACGCTCGACCCGGGTGCCGAGGCGGTGCTTTTGAACTATGACTGGCCGGGCAATGTGCGCGAAATGGAAAACGTCATTGATCGAGCGGTGATCCTGTCGGACGGGAACCGTATTACGCTTGCTGACCTGCCGCCGCAAATCACCAAGGTTGATCAACCGGCAGGACTTGGTATCAATATTCCATCCTCCGGCACGTTGCGTGAGCAGTTGCGTAAATTTGAGGTGGCCCTCATTCTCCGGACAATCGAGGAGACAGGCGGGGACCGCCGTGCAGCGGCCCAGAAACTCAATATCGGCCTGTCCAGTTTGTACCGCAAACTGGAGGAAATCGGAGGACATCAGCCTCTGCCCGAGGAAGAACCGGCGGGCAGGGAAGTACGCCAGGAATGATGTTGCCCCTGCGATCTATTCCTGTTCTTTGGCCCAAGTGTCCCTGAGCGTCACGGTGCGATTGAATACGGGCTTCCCCGGACGGTGGTCGTGCCGGTCTGTGCAAAAATAGCCAAGCCGCTCGAACTGGTAACGGGTTTCAGGTTTGGCCTCTTTCACGCAGACTTCCACCCAACCTTGCACCGTAATCAGGGACTCCGGGTTGAGGTACGTGCAAAAGTCGACCTCCTTGTCCGCATCCGGTTCCGGCACGGTGAACAGCCGGTCATACAAGCGAATTTCGGCGGCGATGGCATCTGCACATGACAGCCAGTGGATCACGCCTTTCACTTTGCGTCCTGCCGGATTTTTACCCAGCGTTTCCGCGTCTATCGTGCAGCGCAATTCGATCACGTTGCCGGCGGCATCCTTGATCGCCTCATTGCAGCGCATCACATAAGAATAGCGCAGCCGCACTTCTCCGCCGACAGTAAGCCGCTGCCAGCCCGCCGGCGGGGTCTCGCTGAAATCGTCCGCCTCGATCCAGATTTCGTTGCCGAAATGCACGACGCGCTCGCCGAATTCAGGGTGTTGCGGATGGAAACCCGCTTTTCGCGATTCGGTCTGTCCCGCGACAAAATTCGTGATCACCACTTTCAGCGGATTGATCACCGCCATCACACGCGCGGCTCTGTCTTCCAGATCGTCGCGGATGGCCGATTCCAGAACGGCCATGTCCACGGTGTTATTGCTCTTGGAGACTCCGATAAGCCCCGCAAATCCCCGTATCCCCTCCGGCGTGTATCCTCGGCGGCGCATTCCGATGATGGTGGGCATGCGCGGATCGTCCCAGCCCGACACGCGCCCTTCGTTTACCAATTGCAGCAATTTGCGCTTGCTGGTGATGGTGTAATGCAATTCCAGCCTCGAAAACTCGTACTGGCGCGGATGACAGGGAATCGTGATGTTGTCCAGCACCCAGTCGTACAGCGGGCGGTGGTCTTCGAATTCCAGCGTGCACAGCGAGTGGGTGATGCCTTCCAGCGCGTCGGAAATGCAATGCGTGTAATCGTACATCGGGTAGATGCACCACTGGTCGCCGGTGCGCATGTGATGAGCGCGGCGGATACGGTAGATCACCGGATCGCGCAAGTTGATGTTGCCGCTGGACATATCGATCTTGGCGCGCAGCACGCGGCTGCCGTCGGCGAATTCGCCGGCGCGCATGCGTGAGAACAGATCCAGGTTTTCTTCCACCGAACGCTCGCGATACGGGCTGTTCTTGCCCCCCAGCGTCAACGTGCCGCGATATTCGCGCATCTGTTCGGGCGTGAGATCATCCACGTAAGCCAATCCTTTGTTGATCAGCTCAACCGCATACCGGTATAGTTGCTCAAAGTAATCGGAAGCCCAGCGTACCGCACCGTCCCACTGAAATCCCAGCCAGCGCACATCATCCTGGATGGACTGGGCATATTCCTCGTTTTCCTTTTCCGGATTGGTGTCGTCGAAACGCAGATTGCATTTGCCCTGGTAATCACCGGCCAGACCGAAGTTCAGGCAAATGGACTTGGCATGGCCGACATGCAGATAACCGTTCGGCTCAGGCGGGAAACGCGTGACGATGCTGCGGTGTTTGCCGCTGGTCAGATCGGCATCGATAATCGTACGGATGAAGTTGGATGCGGAGGGTTGCGGAGTGCTGCTCATATTTAAATGTTTCCGGTTCGAATTTGGTAAATGATATGCGTGGCGGATTTTACTCGAAATCATCAGCCAATCACGCTGGACATTAACTGTGAAAGCGAGTGGTTAATTTGGTAGAATCCCGCTCGATTCAAATAATTCCGCGCGCGTTCACCAATACGGTACACGACGAAGATGAATATTTTCAATTATCTTGCCCGCCTTGTTGCGGTACTTGCAGGCGCTTTGCTGATATGCGCCAGCTTGACCGCGCTTGCCGACGAGATGGATGATGCCAACAGCCTGTTCAAACAAGGACAGCGCAGCGAGGCATTGGACAAGGTAAATGTCTACCTGAACGACAAGCCGAAAGACGCGCGGGCGCGATTCCTGAAAGGATTGATACTGACCGACCAGGGCAAGACGGCCGCGGCGATCAAGATATTTGCAGCTTTGACCGTCGATTATCCCGATCTTCCCGAGCCGTACAACAACCTCGCCGTGCTTTATGCGGGCCAGGGCCAATATGACAAGGCCAAGGAATTGCTGGAAAAGGCGATCAGCACGCATCCCAGTTATGCCACTGCGCACGAGAACCTGGGCGACATCTATGCCAAGATGGCCAGCCAGGCGTATGACCGGGCCCTGCAACTGGATCAGGGTAACACTGCGACGCAAACCAAGCTGGCCATGATACAAAATCTGTTTGCCACCGGCGCGCCCGGTAAAGAACCGCCAGCGCAGATTGCTCCTGCTCCCAGCCGGCCTGAAACGGCACCGGTGACCGCCGCAGCCGCCCAACCCGAACCGGATCAACCGGCATCCGCCGTGGTGGCCATCGATCGCAAATCCGAAAGCGAAACGGAGCCTGTTGCTGTCCCCGAGCGGGCTGCGAAGAAAGACAGCAGCAAGGAAGTCGAAGAAACAGTCATGGCTTGGGCGGCCGCGTGGTCAGCACAGGATGTGAATAAATACCTGTCGTTCTATGCGGACGATTTCAAAACGCCGGACGGTGAAACACGAGCGGCATGGGAAGTTATACGCAAGGAGCGAATCAGCGCGCCAAAATACATCGAGGTCGGTATCCGCATCGCGACCATACAGTTCACCGACAGTGACCATGCCACCGTGAGGTTCCGCCAGTCCTATCGAGCCAGCCACCTGAACGCCTCCGGTAACAAGACCCTGTTGATGGTCAAATCCGGCGACAAATGGCTGATTCAGGAAGAGCGCTCCAGATAGCCATGTTGAACAAGATACCGATAATTTTGGTTCTGTGCGGCACGTTGCCCGGAATAGCGCATGCCGGCGGTGATAGCACAGAAGCGCAATTGGTGAAAAGCCTGCAAGCCATCAACAGCAGCCACATCGATATCGCGCTCAGCGAAGTGGACGCTTTGCTGCAATCGAAACCGAATTTCAAACTGGCTCAATTGGTGAAGGGCGATTTGTTGATGGCGCATGCGGGTGTGATCAACAATTTCGGCGGCGCGGCAAATGCCCCGCGGGACAAAATTCAAGACCTGCGTGATGAAGCGCGTGTGCGCCTGCAGCGGGTACTGTCGAAATCGGATACGAGCCTTAAGCCGCATTTCATATGGCAGCTGGATGCGCTGCAGAAATACGCCCTGGTGGTCGACACCAGCCGTTCCACGCTGTTCGTGTATGAAAATGTGGATGGGGAACCGCGTTATGTCACCGACTTCTACGTTACGATCGGCAAGCTCGGCACGGAAAAATTCTACTCCGGCGACCAGCGCACTCCCATCGGCGTGTATTTTGTCAAGGCGGAAATGCCCAAAAAGGGCCTCGCTGACATGTATGGCGATGGGGCCTTCCCGCTGAATTATCCGAACGAATGGGATCGCATGAACAAGCGTGACGGCAGCGGTATCTGGTTGCATGGCACACCCAGCGAAACCTACAGCCGTCCCCCGCGCGACAGCAACGGCTGCGTGGTGCTGGCAAATGACGATTTGGAAAAACTGGCCCCCTATCTGCAGGTCGGCATTACGCCGGTCATCATCACCAGCCAGATGGACTGGAGCACCCAGCAAGACCAAATCGAGCGCTCAAGCCTGCTGCAGGAATTGGAACAGTGGCGCAAAGACTGGGCCAGCCTTGACACCGATGCCTATCTCGGGCATTACGCGAGCAATTTTTCCAGCAATAACATGGATTATCCGGCGTGGGCGAAACAGAAGCGCCTGGTAAACAGCACGAAATCGTGGATCAAGGTCGACATGACGAATATCAGCATGTTCACCTATCCGGAACAGCCCAACGTGGTGGTGGTAAACTTCAAACAGGATTACGGCAGCAACAATCTATCCAATCGGATGAAGAAGCGACAATATTGGATCAAGCAGGACAACCACTGGAAAATCATTTACGAAGGAGCCGCATGACATGAAGCAACTGTTAACCGCGCTGTTCGCATTATTTCTCTGCTGCACAATTCAATCTTCCTATTCATCAACACAAGGTAAACCGACCATGGTCAAATTGCATACCAATATGGGTACCATCACGCTGCAACTGGATGCTGAAAAAGCTCCCAATACTGTCAAGAATTTCCTGGAGTATGTGAACAGCGGGTTCTACACGAACACCATATTTCACCGTGTGATCGCCAATTTCATGATCCAGGGCGGCGGCTTCGAACCCGGCATGAAGCAAAAAAAGACCAACGCCCCAATCAGAAATGAAGCCAGGAATGGCTTGAGAAACGACAAATATACCATCGCCATGGCGCGCACCGGCGACCCGCATTCCGCCACCGCGCAATTCTTCATCAACGTCAAGGACAACAGCTTCCTCAATTATCCCGGTCAGGACGGCTGGGGCTATTGCGTATTCGGCAAGGTGGTGGAAGGCACGGACGTGGTCGATGCGATACGCAATGTGAAAACCGGCAACCGCGCAGGATTCCAGGATGTTCCGCTGGAAGATGTCGTCATCACCAAAGCCGAAGTCGTGGACTGATCCGGGGGACTCGCTGCTATCAGCCTAACGAAGCAATTTTCCATGCGGCAATGCCGACAAACATGGCCAGGACTGTCCTGATTCATGCCCCATACCCTGTTCATTTCCGATCTTCACCTTAGTGCCGACCAGCCGAACAGTATTGCGGCCTTCCGGCATTTCATCAGGGATATCGCACCGCAAGCCGAAGCGCTTTATATCCTGGGCGACTTGTTCGAGTACTGGGCGGGTGACGATGATATATCCGACCCGTTTCTTGCCGAAGTGATCGGCGCGTTGCGCGAGCTTGCGGCACATGGCACCAAAACATACTTGTTGCACGGCAACCGCGACTTTCTGATCGGCCGGGGCATGGCAAAGGCATGCCAGGCGACCCTGCTGGGTGATCCGACGCTGCTCGATTTGTACGGCACGCCCACACTGCTCAGTCACGGCGATATGCTTTGTACCGACGACCTGGAGTATCAACGCTTTCGCGCCCAGGTGCATGATCCGGAGGCACAGAAAAAATTCCTTGCGCAGCCGATTTCAGTGCGCAAGGCCCATATCGAACAATTACGGCAACTCAGCACCAAAGAAAAACAGAACAAGGATATCGACATCATGGACGTGAACGATGCGGCGGTTGCCGATTTGTTGCGTGAATATCGTTACCCGCGCTTGATTCACGGCCATACCCATCGCCCGGATCGCCATCTGCATTTTGTGGACGGGCATGCCTGTGAGCGTTGGGTGCTGGGCGACTGGTATCAGCATGGTTCGGCTCTGCGGTGCACCGAGCAGGGATGCGAATCAATCCGCTTCTGAGTTTTACGACGGGCCATAATATCCACATCGCGTCCTGCGGGCAAAGGCAAGCTGCAGCTCAGGACGCGATGGAATTCATGGCAAAACGCTCCTGACCATTGCAAGGCACATCAGTGCATAGCCGGCTGCAAGCACATCATCGAACATCACGCCAAGCCCGCCATGCCAGTTGCTGTCGATATAGCGTATAGGCGGCGGTTTGACGATGTCAAAGAGGCGGAACAGCGAGAAGGCCAGCAGGGACCAATACCAGCCGGGCGGCGTGAAGAACAAGACCAGCATGAACGACACGATCTCGTCCCACACGATGCCGCCGTAATCGGTTTCACCCAGAGCCTTCCCGGTTTCGTCACAAGCCCACACGCCGAGAGCAAATGCAACGATCAGCATCACGATGAACGGATAATCCGAAAGTCTCGATGAAAAATACCAATATAACGGAAACGCGACCAGGGTGCCGAGTGTGCCGGGAGCATAACGGGACAGCCCGCTGCCGAAACCGAATGCCAAAAGATATGCCGGGTTGCTGAACAGGAACCGCCAGCCGGGTTTTATAACTGTTTCACCGGAAGTGGTCATAGCCGGCGGCCTCCATGTTGATCGGGTTGCCTGCGTCATCCAGCACCACACAGCCCAGTCCGTCAACAATTGTACCGATATGGGCCAGTGGCAATTTCAATCGTGCGGAGATGTCCGAAATCACGGCATGATGAGCTGACGGCGCCGTAAAGCATAATTCATAATCGTCGCCGCCGGACAATACACACTGTTTCGCCAGCGGATGCTGCAAATGCGCGCGCAGCACCGGAGAGATCGGAAGCGACGAAAAATCGAGTCGCGCAGCCAATTGCGAGGCATCGAGAATGTGGCCGAGATCGGCAAGCAGCCCGTCGGAAATATCGATGGCGCTGTTGGCGATACCGCGCAGCGCGAGTCCCAAGGCGACGCGAGGCTGAGGCTGATGCAACGCGGGCGCACAGGCTGCCATCTCGATATCATTCAGCAGGATAAGGCCCTGCAGATGCGCGAGTGCCAATGCGGCATCGCCCAATTGGCCGGATACCCAGACTTCATCGCCAGGCTCTGCGCCGTCGCGACGCAATGCTTGTTGGGGGGGGACTTCGCCGAATATCGTCACGCACAGGTTGAGCGGGCCGCGAGTGGTGTCCCCACCGATCAGTTCTACCCGGTATTGCTGTGCCAGCGCAAAGAATCCCGCGCTGAATTTTTCCAGCCAGGTCTCATCCGCTTCAGGCAGCGCTAGCGCCAACATTGCCCATCGCGGCGCCGCACCCATCGCGGCCATGTCGGACAGATTGACCGCCAGTGTCTTGTGTCCCAGCATGAATGGATCAGCGTCGGGGGAGAAATGCGTGCCGCTTACCAACATGTCGCAGGATACCGCAAGCACATTGCGGTCATCCACTTGCAGCAATGCGGCGTCGTCGCCCACGCCAAGCAGTACGCTCGGTGTCGCACGAGTAAAATATCGGTGGATCAGGTCAAACTCTGTCATGCGGAATGTCCGCTTCAGGATGAATGCGCTGAAAATTCCGCAGCCCGCAATCGCGGGGCGAGTTTGTCCAGCACGCCGTTGACGAATTTATGGCCGTCGGTGCCGCCAAAGGTCTTGGCGAGTTCGACAGCTTCGTTGATAACGACCTTATAAGGTACACTAAGGTGTTGGGATAATTCGAACGCGCCCAATAGCAGCACCGAATACTCCACAGGGCTCAATTCCTCCAACGGCCGGTCCAGGTGAGGCGCCAGCACCGCCTCCAGTTCCCGGTGCCGGCCCAGGGTACCACCCAATAACTTGGAAAATAACTCCTTGTCATAACGCCCCAGATTCTTTTCGGCGCAAATCTGCTTTTCGATCTTTGCGCAGTCACCCGACGTGATACGCCATTGATAGATACCTTGCAGGGCGAGCTCGCGGGCTCGATGGCGCGGACTCTTACTGGTAGATTTCCTCAATTCTGCCGACATCACTTCTTCCGCGCTCATGGCAAACTCCGCAGCAGGTTTGCCATCTCGATCGCAACGCTTGCGGCTTCGTTGCCCTTGACATGCATGCGCGCGATAGCCTGTTCATCGCTGTCGGTGGTGAGAATCGCATTCGCAATCGGTACTCCCGTCTGCAGCTGTACCTCGCCGACGCACCGTGCAGACTCATTGGCTACCACTTCAAAGTGGTATGTATCGCCGCGGATCACCGCTCCCAGCGCGATCAGCGCATCGAACTTGCCGCTCAGCGCCATGCGTTGCAGCACCGGAGGGATTTCCAGCGCGCCCGGCACAGTCGCAAGCGTGATATCATCCTCGCGCACGCCATGCTTCGCCAATGACTCCCGGCATGCAGCCAGCAGGGCTTCGCATACCTCGTTATTGAAACGGCTCTGCACGATGCCGATACGCAGGCCGGAGCCATTCGGGTTCTTTTCAAGTTCTTTCATGGTATTCCCTTTTCCAAGCTAATCTTGACCGGCATAGCCCATCACTTCCAAGCCAAATCCTGTCATGCTGGGCATCTTGTGCGGGGTGGCCAGCAAGCGCATCTTGCCGACATCGAGGTCGCGCAGGATCTGCGCGCCGATTCCGTAACTGCGCGGATCCCATTGCGCGGCATGCGTGTTTGCCGCATCCATGGCGGCGCGCGTGCGCAAATCCTGGGCAGTCTCGCCCCGATGCAGCAATACCAGCACCCCGGCAGGTGCCTGCGCGATTTTCTGCATTGCCCGGCTTACGCTGATCGAATGCGCATGGTCGGTTTGTTCCAGAAAGTCCATCACCGATAGCGGCTCGTGTACGCGCACCAGGGTTTCGGCGTCATGGCGGATATCTCCCTTCACCAAGGCCAGATGAGTGCGCTGTGTCGTCTTGTCCACATAGGTCGCCAATTCGAAATCTCCGTAGGCGGTTTGCACCCTGCGCCGCGCCACGCGTTCGACCAATTTCTCATGCTGGCTGCGGTGCTCGATCAGGTCGGCAATCGTGCCGATCTTGAACCCGTGCAGCCGCGCAAACGATATCAAATCCGGCAGACGAGCCATCTCGCCATCGTCCCTGAGTATCTCGCAGATGACGGCTGCGGGGGTCATGCCAGCCAGTTGAGCCAGATCGCAGCCTGCCTCGGTATGTCCGGCGCGAACCAGCACGCCGCCATTCTGTGCGCGTAGCGGAAAGATATGGCCGGGTTGCACAATGTCGGCAGGTTTGGCATCCCTGGCCGTAGCGGCCTGTATGGTGCGCGCGCGATCGGCTGCCGAGATACCGGTCGTCACTCCCGTCGCGGCTTCGATCGAAAGCGTAAAATTGGTTGCCAGCCGCAAACCGTTATCGCGTACCATCAGCGGCAGATTAAGTTGTTTGCAGTGAGCTTCAGTCAAGGTCAGGCAAATCAACCCGCGGCCATGTTTGGCCATGAAGTTGATCTTGTCCGCCGTGACGAAATCGGCGCCAAAGACCAGATCCCCCTCATTTTCACGGTCTTCTTCGTCAACCAGCACGACCATGCGCCCGGCGCGGATTTCTTCGATGATCTCCTGTATGGGTGAAATTCCGGTCATTTGACCTGTTCCTTCTGTGTATACATCAATCGTTCGACATAGCGGGCGATCATATCGACTTCGAGGTTGACCCGGCTGCCCGCATGCAGATGTTTCAGATTGGTCATCCGCACGGTGTGAGGGATCAGATTGACACTGAACTTGTTGCCGCTCACCTGATTGATGGTCAGGCTGACACCGTTGATTGTGATCGAGCCTTTGATCGCGATGTATTTTGCCAATGTCCGCGGTGCGCTGACTTCCAGCCTCCAGCTTTCGCCCAAGTCGGCGAATCCGGTCACTTCGCCCATCCCATCGATGTGCCCGCTGACCAGGTGGCCGCCCAGTCTGTCGGACAAGCGTAGCGCCTTTTCAAGATTCACCGGTTCTCCGATTGCTTCCAGCCCCTCGGTGCAATTCAGCGTTTCACGAGAGACATCGACCGTGAAGCTGTCCGCGGTATGTCCGATGACAGTCAGGCAAATTCCGTTAACCGCGATGCTGTCCCCGGTCTGTATATCGCCCAGATCCAATGCACTGACCGCGATTTCCAGCCGCAACCCCCCGTCGCGGTCGGTTGCCTGTTTGATGCTGCCGATGTCGGCAATGATCCCGCTAAACATTTTCCACTTTCGCCGTGATGCGCAAATCATTCCCGACCTGCCGCATGTCCTGCCATTTCAGATTGACGCGCTGATCCAGACTCGTAAGCTCGCCCAGTCGAGCCATGCCGCGTGCTGTATCGCCCAGCAGTTGCGGCGCGACATAGATCAGCAATTCGTCAACCAGGCCCGCATGCAACATCGCGCCGTTCAGGATGCCGCCCGCTTCGACCAGTACTTCGTTGCAATCGCGCTGCGCCAGGTCGCGCAGCATCGCGGCAAGATCCACCAGTCCATTCCTGTCCGGCAATACACAAACTGTTGCCCCGGCCGTTTGCAGAACCCCGGATTTTTCAGCGTCATCTACTGCGGTATAGATCAACAGGTTGCCGCCAGACAGAATCCGCGCCGTCCGCGGCATGCGCAACCGGCTGTCCAGTACCACGCATAATGGATGCCGCCCCGTCTCGACGTCCCGCACATTCAACCGGGCATCGTCCGCCAGCACGGTATTGATACCGGTCAGCACCGCGCAGGAACGCGCACGCCAATGTTGCACATCCAGCCGTGCTTCCTTGCCGGTGATCCACTTGCTGGCCCCGTTCGCCAGCGCGGTGCGGCCATCCAGGCTCATCGCGATCTTGCTGCGTACCCACGCCGTGCCCCGCGTCATGCGCGTGAAAAATCCGATATTCAATTCACGCGCTGCCGTTTCCATTAAACCACACTCGACCAGGATGCCTGACGCGCGCAATTTCGCAATGCCTGCGCCAGCCACTTTCGGGTTAGGGTCCTGAACTGCCAGCACCACGCGCGCGACACCGGCAGCGATCAGCGCGTCAGCACACGGCGGCGTGCGACCATGATGGCTGCACGGCTCCAGCGTCACATAGGCAGTTGCGCCTCGGGCCGCTGAACCGGCGACGTTCAATGCAACGACTTCCGCATGCGGTCTGCCCGCCCGCTCGTGCCAGCCTTCACCGACAACATCGTTCCCTTTGACCAGCACGCAACCGACGCGAGGGTTGGGGCTGGTGGTGTACAGGCCCCGTTCCGCCAGACGCAATGCCCGGGCCATCCACTCGCAGTCCTGCGCGTTGAACATGGCTATTTGACTTTACGTTTGCCGCGAGACGGGGACTTTCGTACCGCCTCGACCGCATCGGCGAAATCGCCCACATCCTGAAAGCTTTTGTATACCGATGCAAAACGGATATAAGCGACCTTGTCCAGCTTAAGCAATTCCTTCATCACCATCTCGCCGATCTGGCGCGAACCGATCTCGCGTTCGCCGAGAGCGAACACTTTTTGCGTCACATTGTCTATGGCAGCGTCCACCAGTTCGGTTGAAACCGGGCGCTTGTGCAGGGCGCGCTTGAAGCTGGTGCGCAACTTTCCTTCGTCAAATTCGCTGCGCATGCCGTTCTGCTTGACGACTTGCGGCATGCGCAGTTCCACTGTTTCATAGGTAGTGAAACGCTTGTCGCATGACAGACAGCGGCGGCGGCGGCGTATGCTGTCGCCATCCTCGTTTTCGCGTGTATCTACAACTTGCGTGTCGGGACCCTTGCAAAATGGGCATTTCATGGGACTGCTTTCTTAAGCGCCGTATACCGGGAACTGAGTGGTCAGTTTCTTTACCTCGCCGTTTACGCGCGCGATCACCGCGTCGTCGGCAGGCGCGTCCAGCACATCCGCGATCAGATGCGCGAGCTTTTCGGTTTCCAGTTCCTTGAAACCCCGTGTGGTCATCGCCGGGCTGCCGATACGAATGCCGGAAGTGACGAAAGGCTTTTGCGGATCATTCGGGATGGCATTCTTGTTCACTGTGATGTGCGCTCGCCCCAGCGCGGCTTCGGCATCTTTTCCGGTAATGTGCTTGGCTTGCAGGTCTACCAGAAACATGTGGCTTTCGGTGCGTCCGGACACGATGCGCAGGCCGCGTTCCTGCAGCACTTTTGCCATCACGCGCGCATTTTCGATCACTTGAGCCTGGTAAACCTTGAATTCTCTGCTCGCCGCTTCTTTGAGGGCCACCGCTTTGGCCGCGATCACATGCATCAGCGGGCCTCCTTGCAAGGAAGGGAAGATTGCCGAATTCAATGCCTTCTCGAATTCCGCCTTGGCGAGTATCAAGCCGCCGCGCGGGCCGCGTAACGTCTTGTGGGTGGTGGTGGTCACGAAATCGGCGATGCCGACGGGGTTGGGATAAATGCCCGCCGCGACCAACCCTGCGTAGTGTGCCATGTCCACGAACAGATATGCGCCCACGCTGTCGGCGATGGTGCGGAAGCGCTTCCAATCGATCACCAGTGAGTAAGCAGACGCACCCGCCACGATCATCCTGGGGCGGTGTTCGTGTGCCAGGGCTTGCACCTGGTCGTAGTCGATCTCTTCCTGCGCGTTCAGGCCGTATTGGACGGCTCTATAAAGTTTCCCGCTGATGTTCACCGATGCTCCATGTGTCAGGTGGCCGCCGTGGGCCAAGGACATGCCGAGGATGGTATCGCCGGGTTTGAGCACCGATGCATACACTGCCTGGTTTGCCTGCGAACCGGAGTGCGGCTGAACGTTGGTGTATTCCGCACCGAACAGCGTTTTCGCCCGATCAATCGCCAGTTGTTCCACCACGTCAACATATTCGCAACCGCCGTAATAGCGCTTGCCTGGATAACCTTCAGCATACTTGTTAGTCAGGCGGCTACCCTGAGCTTCCATCACCGCCGGACTGGTGTAATTTTCAGAGGCGATCAACTCTATATGATCTTCCTGGCGGCGGTTTTCATTTTGTATGGCAACCCATAGTTCAGGGTCGGCATTGGAAATGGTGTTTTTGATCGAGAACATGATGGTTATTCCTAAAATAATCAAAGCGGGAAAGGCACAAATTCTACCATGTTGCACAAATGAGCATGTATCAACGAAGATGAGGAAGAGTTGTAGAACCGCACCGGCCGGAACCAGGAGGGGTGCAGTCGAGAATGGATCCCGGATCCTGATTTTCGAGGATACCCGCATAACCATGCCGGTGGACTCGCTTTACAAAACAAACCCTGTGCCGGTAAATTCCAGGGCAGTGCGAATAACCAAGGAATTGAATTTTTGCCGCGCTAAATTCATTCAGCCCGTGTAAACTGGCAAAGAAGCAGCGCGACAGGGCAGAAGAGAAATCCCGGCGGGTCAGGCTCAATAATAATTGCTTGGAACTGTGCGCTTGTGCGTATGTTTTTGGGATGGTTCTTTTCGGGTATTTAGGATGTTTTATGAACACTGACCTTCATTTTGGCGAAGGGCGCGATCGTGAATTTGCATTTACCGAGAAAGATTTCAAGCGTGTGTGCAAATTGATCTATGAGTATGCAGGCATCTCGCTTAAGCCATCCAAGCAGGATATGGTGTATAGCCGGCTGGCGCGTCGTCTGAGGGCAAACGGAATCGATAATTTTCGGGATTATCTGGCATTGCTGGAGAGCGACAACGGGGTCGAATGGGAGGCATTTGTCAACTCGCTCACGACCAATCTGACCTCTTTTTTTCGTGAACCACACCATTTTCCGCTGTTGTCCGAGCATGCCATCAGACAAAGGAGGCTGCACCCGATTTCGTTATGGTGTTCGGCAGCCTCGACCGGCGAAGAACCCTACTCGATTGCAATGACGATGGCGGATACTTTCGGAAGCTTCACGCCGCCCGTATCCATCATCGCCACCGACGTGGACACCAGCGTGCTCGCAAAAGCCGAGGCTGGCGTGTACCCTGCCGAGCGTATCGAAAAACTGGATGCCGGAATCATAAAAAGATTTTTTCTCAAAGGGACGGGAGCGCAATCGGGTCTGGTGCGGGTGAGGCCTGAATTGCGTGCCATGGTCACTTTCCGGCAATTGAATTTGCTGGGGGATAATTGGCCCGTTCGCGGACCGCTGGATGCGATTTTTTGCCGCAACGTGATGATCTATTTCGACAAGAACACTCAGCTCAAAATATTGGAAAAATTTGCGCCGTTATTGCGGACGGACGGATTGCTTTTTGCCGGACATTCGGAAAATTTCCATAATGCCATGCACTTGTTCAAGTTGCGTGGCAAGACGGTGTATGAGCTGGTCGCACCAAATTCCGGGGTGTCGCAGCCAGCCAGATGATCCGTTTACATTGATAGTGCATCCGGAAGGGAAGATTTGTTATGGCAAAACATGGCTATGAAGAGGTTCTCTCGCCACACCTGTATTTTGATCGCGAGCATAACACGCAAGCGGCCAAGATATTGCCCGGTGAATTTTATGCCACCGGACGGGAAATGGTTCTGGTGACCGTGCTGGGTTCCTGCGTCTGTGCCTGCATACGTGACAGGGTCAGCGGAATCGGTGGCATGAATCACTTCATGCTCCCGGACAGCGGCCAGGACCGGAGCAACCCTTTGGGGGATTCGGCGCGGTACGGTATTTACGCCATGGAAGTATTGATCAACCAGCTGTTGAAAATGGGCGCGAAGCGCAGCAATTTCGAGGCGAAGGTGTTTGGCGGCGGCTCGGTATTGCGCGGATTCACCGTTGCCAATATCGGCGAGCGGAACGCAGAGTTCGTATTGAAATTTCTCAAGACCGAAAAAATCACCGTTGCCGCAAAAGATCTGCTCGATATTTATCCGCGCAAAGTGTATTTCTTTCCCAGCACCGGGCTGGTCAGGGTGAAGAAACTGAAACAGGTGCATAACGATACGATCATCAATCGCGAAACCGAGTACAACACGCGCTTGCAATACGCCAAACTGGAAGGCGATGTGGAATTGTTTGGTTGATCGAAGAGCATGACGATGGCGGTGTGCTCAACCGCATTGGCTGAACAAACGCAAATATGGACAAACGTAAGATAAAGGTTCTGGTGGTCGATGATTCCGCGCTGATTCGTGGCGTATTGAGGGAGATCATCAATCGCGAAAGCGACATGGAGTGCGTAGGTGCGGCGCCCGACCCGCTGGCGGCGCGCGAATTGATCAAGGTGCTCAATCCGGATGTGCTGACGCTGGATGTGGAAATGCCCAAGATGGACGGCCTGGATTTTCTGGAGCGGCTGATGCGTCTGCGCCCCATGCCGGTGCTGATGATATCCACGTTGACGGAACGTGGCTCAAACATCACTTTCCGCGCACTGGAATTGGGCGCGGTCGATTTTGTGGCAAAGCCCAAACTGGATATCGGCAGGGGCATGGAAGAATACGCCATCGATATCACGGACAAAATCCGCGCGGTCGCCCAGGCACAGGTCCGCAAAAAGACATTCGAGCCGATCATCCGCGAAAAGTATACTGCGGACGCAATCCTGCCCAGCACCAAAGGGAGATACTCTTCCACTGAAAAGCTGATTGTCATTGGGGCGTCGACCGGGGGGACCGAAGCGATCAAGGAGGTGTTGACCAAACTGCCGGCGGATGCTCCCGGTATTTTGGTTACCCAACACATGCCGGAGCATTTCACCAAGTCTTTTGCAGACCGTTTGAACAGCCTATGCAGGATTTCCGTCAAGGAAGCGGAGAATAACGAGCGGATTCTGCCAGGATTCGCGTACATCGCTCCGGGCAACTCGCACTTGCTGATCAAACGCAGCGGGGCGCGCTATATGGTCGCGCTGAATCAGGGACCACTAGTGAATCGCCATCGTCCGTCAGTCGATGTGCTGTTCCGTTCGGCGGCCAATGTTGCCGGTGCCAATGCGCTGGGTATCATACTCACCGGTATGGGGAAGGACGGCGTACAGGGCATGCTGGAAATGAAACAGGCCGGCGCCTACACCATTGCCCAGGATGAAGAGAGTTGCGTTGTATTCGGCATGCCGAAAGAGGCAATCGCGGCTGGAGGCGTGCGCGAAGTGCTGCCATTGCAGAATATCGCGCGCCGGGCTATGGAATTCCTGTCGACCAGCGGCGGCTCGTAATGGCCGGTCCAGCCATCGATACTACCCAAAATGCGGGTTCTGGAGTTTCCGGGAGCCAGCTCCTTCCGGAGGCCGTCATACCCCAGAATAAAGTGCGTCTTGGCCTCCCCTAACCCGTGATGAATTCACGCGCGTAATCATGCTAGTAGTCCGTTAGCAATTTGATATTGGATTCGATGGAAGTCGGACTATTGTCGGCAGGTTCGAAGGACAAGCTGCCGGGCTGATTTTCCCAACGACTCGTTGTGGAGTCGGGGATCTTGAATTTTTCGACGGCTTCTGTCAGCTTTCTGGTCTGTTCGTGTACCGATGAAGCAATAGCGGCCGCCTCTTCCACCAGTGCGGCATTCTGCTGGGTCACCTCGTCCATCTGCAGGATCGCCTGGTTCACCTGCTCGATACCGGAGTTCTGTTCGATCGACGCCGCCGCGATCTGTGCCATGATGTCGGTGACGCGTTTGACCGCCTGGACGATCTCGTTCATGGTTGCTCCGGCCTGGTCCACTTGGCCGG
>Ga0335085_10000859_pt1 | contig 75024 bp, 54 predicted proteins | sample Lox_Sample_45_FD_206712 | JGI IMG/M metagenome (GOLD analysis project Ga0335085, IMG submission 206712) | Soil microbial communities from Loxahatchee National Wildlife Refuge, Florida, United States - Lox_Sample_4.5 | ecosystem: Environmental > Terrestrial > Soil > Wetlands | place: USA... | reverse complement strand
GCCATACTTTTTCAACTTATTGTGCAGAGTCACGCGGTCAATATCGAGCACTTGGGCGGCCTCCGTCTGATTGCCCTTGCATTCTTGCAAAATCTCCAGAATGTGAGTCTTCTCGACGTCTTTCAGGTTGCGCGCCGCGTGCTCCGCAACGGGCATGTGAAGGGCAAAGTCCTGTTCGCGGAGATCTGGTTCCTCCGCGATCACCATGGCGCGCTCGACGGCGTTCTCCAGTTCGCGGATATTGCCCGGCCAATGGTAACACTCCAGAAGCTTGAGTGCCGCGGGGGAGACTCGCGTGATCCTCTTGTTCATTGAAGCTCCATACTTTTTAACGAAGTGATTGACCAGGATAGAGATTTCCCCCTTCCGCTCGCGCAGCGGCGGCAGATGGATGGGAAAAACGTTGAGGCGATAAAACAAGTCAGCCCGAAACCTACCCTCCTCGACCAACTGGTGGAGATCCTTGTTGGTGGCGGCGATGCAGCGGAAATCCACCTTAATCGGACGGTAGCTTCCCACGCGGGTGATCTCCTGCTCCTGCAGCACGCGCAGCAAGTCGCTCTGGGTCTTCAAGCTGATGTCCCCGATTTCATCGAGAAAAACCGTTCCGCCATCGGCTACCTCAAAGCTCCCTTTTTTCCTGTACTGCGCGCCCGTGAACGCTCCTTTCTCGTGGCCAAAAAGTTCGCCCTCAAGCAGCGTTTCCGCGAGCGCACCGCAGTGAATTGCCACCAGTAAGTTGTAATTGCGAGGACTTGCGGCGTGAATCGCGCGCGCGCAAAGCTCCTTGCCCGTTCCGCTTTCGCCGGTGATCAATACAGTGGCATCCGTGGGACCTACGCTCTGAATGGCTTTGAACACACGCATCATTGCTGGACTTTGCCCGATCATCTTTTGCGGCTTGGCCACAGAGGTTACGGTTTGGCGAAGGCGTTCGTTATCTTGGTCTGCGCGCTTATGGGCCAGGGCGTTCTGCACCGTGTGGGCCATATCGTCTGGATCGAATGGCTTCAATACATAGTCGTATGCGCCGTTCTTCAGCGCGGCCACCGCGGTCTCCACCGAGGCGTAGCCGGTCATCATGATCACAATCATGTCGGGGGCAATATCGTGGATGCGCCCCTGGAGCTCTATGCCATCGACGCCGGGCATTTTGATATCCAGGAGAGCCAGGTCAAACCGTCCTTCACCCATCTTGGTGAGCGCTTCCTGCGCGCTATCGGCCATTGTGACCTCGTAGCCCTCTTCCTGAAACCACTTCCCGAGCGAGTCCCTCACAATCAGTTCATCATCTACAACTAGCAAGCTCGCTTTCGTGGCCATGGCATTCGCTCCTCAACTGGCGGTTTCAGCGAACGTTACAGTCGGAGCGGCCTTCACTTGCATCGGCAGGGTAATGGTGGGCTCGTGGTTTGTCATGGATGGCCGTCCAAACGTCATCAGGTTGTGCACGATGTTCAGATAGCCTAAAAGCCCAAACGGCATGCTCATGAGCAATCCGAGAAGTGCGAGCAGCTTGGTGCTGGGCAAGCCCCGGATTTTTCTCCAGCTTCCAATCCACTGCTAGCAAAACTCTGAATTAGCGTCACGTCGCCGCATGGGAAGGTTTCGGCATCTCTCCCCTTATCGTTTTGGGTTCGAGCACGGGCTCGGCAGCAACGGGTCCGTGCTCGAAGATGGGCAGATACTTCACAGCTATCGCAAAAAGGAAGAAACCTGTGGCAATGATGCTGACGGTGATCATCAGCTCCGACCACTTCGGCACATAATGATGTCCTACCCAACCCTCAAGTCCAGTCGTAGCGATGTTCAGACGATTGGCGACGAAACCCAGAATCGTGCTGAGCGACGCCAAATAGAGCCCGTTCGGAGAGAGCCGGATTTTCTTGAAGCTCAGCATGGTGATCGGGATAACAAAGGCAAGGAGAAGCTCCAGCCAGAGGAAGTAGGCCTCGTAGCTGGGTTGGAGGATTTTCGCCAGCATGTCGCGATGGTAGTAATCCAGGAAGCGCAGCAAGGCGTTGACCCAGAGGGCAACTAGCAGCGCGCCGCCGAGTTCGACGATCACGGAGAACTCCAAGTGTCGTCCGAACGCCTTCGCACTTTGCGTGGACTCGAAAATGGTCATGGCCAAGCCAACGGCAATGGCCGACCCGAAGAAAAAGAACGGCAGCGCCGGGGTATACCAGAACGGATGCAGTTTGCTTGGCATGATCAAGAAAAGCGAGCCGAGGGAACTCTGGTGCAGCGTAGAGAGTAAAACTCCCAAGACGATCAGGACCGGCATCATGGCCTTGACAATTTTCAGCGCCCAGGTTAGTTGGAAGCGCTCCAAAACGTTCGGTAGGAACTCGAAAAGCAATACCGTCGTGTAGAGCATCACGCACCAGCCGACCTCAAACAGTGCCGAGTGCGGGTTCCAGTAAATAATCAGGTGCCACATGTACCACGGACGCCCCAAGTCGACCAAAAGGCCAACGATGAACAGGGAGTAGCCGAGGAATGCGGTGAGAATCGTTGGACGCACAATGCAATGCAGTCGCTCAATGTTAAAGAGATACACTGCCGCGCTAATGCAAAATCCACCCGCAGCCAGCATGACGCCGCAAAGGATGTCAAAGCCGATCCACACCCCCCAGGGAAACTGGTCGCTCAAATTGGAGACGGCGCCCAATCCCTTGAAGTACCGGATGTAGGCCGAGTACAGCCCAAGGATCATGATGATCACGAAGAGCACTCGCCAAAACGTAACCTTGATATTGACGTTCATGATTTTCATGCCACACCCCCGTGCTTCTCCATGGCTTCCGCTTCGGCGACTTCATTCTTCCGATTGGCGAGCCAGTAGATGCCGCCAAGGATCACTGCCCACAGCGGGACAAAGTCCGGAATCCGATTCATGACTGCCCCGGTATATTGCGGAAGCGGCCTGGTGCCGAGTTTCTCCGGAGATGGGTAGCCGAACTGTTCGAACGGTACCGCTGACAGCAGCAGCACAGAGGTTCCACCAACTTCTTCCTTGCCGTAGATGTGCGGGTAATAATTGGAAGGATTCTGGTTGATGCGATCCTGAGCTTCCTGGATCAGGGCATCGCGTTCGCCGAACTTGGTGGCTCCGGTGGGACAAATCGCAGCGCACGCCGTTTGTTCGCCGCGCTGCACTAGATCCGGGCACATAATGCATTTGCGGACGCGCGGATTGAGCGCCCCCCATTCGTACTTGGGCACACCGAACGCGCAGGCAACCATGCAGTAGCGGCAGCCGATGCACTTCCAGACGTCATAGACCACCGGACCCAAGGCGGTCTTATGGAATGCACCGACCGGGCAGGCTGAAGCGCAAGCGGGCTCATCGCAGTTCATGCATAATTTCCGCATGAAATGGTCGTTCTCGGTCAGGACGACCGTGAACTTGTGCTCTGATTGTTTGGATTCGGCGGCAATGGAGTCGTCGTACGGCAGGCCGTTGTGCTCGGCACAACCCTTTTCGCACATTTTGCAGCCGATACAGAGCGTTGAATCGTACAAAAGCGCTTTACTCATATACGCTCCCTATCGCGAGGTGGCTTCTCGCGGGTAGGTACGCAACGGTTGGCAGATTCAAGTCGGAGCGCTGGAAGCAGGGAAGGCTTGGATCGAGTCGTGCCGTTCGATTCCGCGCCGCGAGAGGTGCCAGGACTGACCCAGTGCCCATCTACCCATCCGCGTCAGGGGATTTCTATTCGTCCGTGAACTGTAGAGAAATTCAACAGATATGGCCCTTGTCAACGAGAACCCTTCTTCGGACTCGCTGGCCTACGCGCACTATCATGAAAAATCGCGCACTTTCCAGCGAAAACGGTCACGCTTCGATGTGACCCGGGTCACCAAAAATTGCTTGAATTTCTAAGCTGTAAAATAATTTGACAAGTTGAGATCCGAAAAGGGAACCTGAGGCTCCCCAATAGCTCTTCCTCGATCCATTCCAAGTTTCGCTGCTTGTGATTTTCAACTCGATGCTACAGACAAGTCGTGTGGTCACGATGGTTCTATCCGTTCCTATGGATGGTTTGCGAGGAGTCTTTTGTGTCTTGATGATAGCTGACCGCGGTCATATAATGCGCGTCATCCGCGACGTTGGTTGTGACGGATATTCACCTTAGTTTGACGTTTTCGCGGTGGCCAAGAAAGGACTCGAACCATGAAATTGCGCTCTGGTGTCTACATTGTTCCGACGAGCCACTGGTACATTGAACGCACAGTTTGGCTGATTGCCGGCGTGGTTTTGCTCCTCAGCACCTGCATGGCTTTGCTGGTCAACCGTTTTCTTATCCTGGGAGTGATTGCTACAGGTTTAGTATCCATCAATGTTGCGTTGACGGGCTTTTGCCCTGTGGGTAATGTGCTGCGCCTCTTAGGCTTCCCCTCCATGCTTGGATCGAATACGCCGACCCGGTGGAACCTCTATTTCATGCAGACCGACAGGTGGTATCTTGAGCGTCGCATCTACCTGGCAGTCGGCATCAACATTTCGGTCGCGTCCATTCTGGTGCTGACCGTCAGTCCATGGTTCATGCTGTTTACCGGATTCGTTGGTGGTGCAATGGTATGGTTCGCTGCGACTGGTTTTTGCGTTATGGCCAACGGCTTTTACTGGATTGGCGCCGAGCCTCGCTTGTCGCCGGAATCGCTTCCCTCCGGCCGATGCACGGAATGTCCAAAGTCAAATGAATGCCTTGGTGGACAACCGATCTTGGCGCGGGGAGAGGCCACGAAGTTCATCGCGATAGAAGAAGCCACACACTCCAATTAGTCCGGCGACAACAATTTAGAATTCTTTGCTTGGGCGCATTCCGCCTCGGAACGTCTCACGCTCTAAACCGTTATTTCGACGCCCCACAAGTCGACTGACATAGTTTCCGTACTGCGGTTCGCTGCGATGGGAGGATTAAGTCGTGGAGAACGGACTCTGGCCAGTTCTCGAAAAGTTGAATATCCCTCGCGCGGGAATGCACGCTTTCCGTCACTGCCACGCGAGTTTGCTGATTGACTTGGGCGCGAATCCGAAGGTGGCGCAAGAACAGATGCGACATTCGGACGCCAGAATCACCCTCGGAATTTACGGCCACGTGATCGGCGACGCACAACGGGAAGCAGTGGACAAAGTGGGCGAACTACTCAGGCCAGACGCTAAATTCTGCGCCCAAATGCGCCCAAATTGAGGATGATCGGTGAGTAGATTCAAACACTTGCGGAAGGCTGAAGACGCGCGGATTTGGGTTCGATTCCCATCGCCCGCTCCATAAGTAAGGCAAACAAACAAGTTACAGAGAAGTTGGCAACAATTCAACCCCAGCATGACGCTCTATTTTCGCAGCGAGTGTTTCCACCGCCTTACGCTGCGAATCTCCCACCACGTGTCCGTACTTCTGTAACGTAGTGCGTGCGTCTCTGTGGCGAAGTTGACGCTGAACGACAGTGAGCGGAGCACCCTCTTCCAAAAGCTCGCTCGCTGCCGCGTGACGGAACGCATGGAGTCCCGTGCGTTCCATGTTCAAAACCTTCTGCACCGGCCAAAGGCCGTACTCGGTTACCCCGCCATCGACCTGAGCCCTCCTTTCGTGGCAGCGTAGGCAGCCACGCCTGGTTGACCTAGATAATTGTGCACCGATCCATTAAAGATGATGCTGCCATTGTCATTCATCAGAGGCGCTGCGGAATTGATGGCAAAGAAGGCACCGTTGAGGTTCATGTAGATAACCTTCTCGAAAATGGCCTCCTCAGTGGAGCCGGTAGGTGTGCGGCCGGAGATGCCGGCGTTGGCAAACACAATGTCGAGTCTCCCGAAATCCTTGGCCAGGGCCGCGAAGAGCTGCTTGCGCTCTTCCGCAACAGTGACGTCTGCGCGGTAGCCGCGCGCGTTTGCTCCGAGTTCTGCGACCGCTTCATCCAGCGTCATTTGGTCGCGACCGGTAATGGCCACCTGTGCGCCCTCCGCAACGAAAAGTCGTGCCGTGGCCAAACCGATTCCACTGTTACCGCCGGTGATAAGAGCCTTTTTCCCAGCAAGTTTCATCATGCCTCCTCTTGAGGAATCTACCGCAGCGATCGAAAGCCGCGCGAACGTCTTCTGCGAACCGTTGGATGCTCCCATACGGCAAAATGCTTTTTCTTTTTGGGGGCGGCCTTCGGCTGACTATCTGAAGACCACAGCATATTGGTCTCGACTCACTGAATAGGGACTCTCAGGAACAATAGCCATTAGCCTGATGGCCCCAGGGTGGTCCTGCATCTAAGAAATGTCGATAGCCACTCACACATGAAAGTGACTAACAAGCAAGGCCTTGTATATAATCGCGCGCGAGATGACTTGGCCGGGTTGCGCGACTCCCGCAAATACCGGCGTGGCGGGAAAGCACGGACATCTCGGCATTTTCCACCCCTACCCACGAGAGGTAAGTAGATGAATTTCGAATTCAGTGAAAAGACGAAGGAGTTGCAGCGCCGGCTGCTGGCCTTCATGGATGAGCACATCTATCCGAACGAGCAGCGTTATTGCGACGAAATCGAGCGCAACCGCTGGCAGCCCACCCAGATCATCGAAGAACTGAAACCGAAAGCGCGGGCGGCCGGATTGTGGAATCTGTTTCTTCCCGACGACGAGAATGGCGCGGGGCTCACCAATCTCGAATACGCCCCGCTGTGCGAAATCATGGGGCGTAGCCCAATGGCTCCCGAAGTGTTCAATTGTTCGGCGCCGGACACGGGCAACATGGAAGTCCTGGCGCGGTATGGAACACCGGAGCAGAAGCAGCTTTGGCTGAAGCCGCTTCTGGCGGGGGAAATTCGCTCCTGTTTTGCGATGACCGAACCGGCCGTCGCCTCTTCGGATGCGACCAACATCAGCGCCAGCATTGTTCGCGACGGAGACAGCTACATCGTTAGCGGGCACAAGTGGTGGGCCTCCGGTGCGGGCGATCCGCGTTGCAAAGTGGCCATCTTCATGGGAAAAACGGATCCCACCGCCCCGCCTCACAAGCAGCAATCCATGATTCTGGTGCCCATGGATTTTCCCGGAGTACAGATCATTCGTATGCTGACCGTATTTGGTTACGACCACGGACCGCACGGCCACGGCGAGATCGTCTTTGAGAAGGTCCGCGTGCCGCTCTCGAATCTGCTTCTGGGCGAGGGACGCGGCTTCGAAATCGCCCAGGGGCGCTTGGGCCCCGGTCGCATCCATCACTGCATGCGCTGCATCGGCGTCGCGGAACGCGCGCTCGAAACGATGTGCAAGCGCGTGCAGGCCCGCGTAGCGTTCGGCAAACCGCTCGCAGAGCAAGGAACGATTCGCGCAGCGATCGCCAAGTCGCGCATGGAAATCGATCAGGCGCGGCTGCTGACGCTGAAGGCCGCCTACATGATGGACACAGTCGGAAACAAAGCAGCGAAGACGGAAATCGCCATGATCAAAGTGGTCGCACCGAACGTTACCCTTCAGGTGCTGGACCGCGCTATCCAGGCGCATGGCGGCGCCGGGGTTTCCCAGGATACGTTCCTCGCCAGTGCCTGGGCCAATGTACGCACCTTGCGGCTCGCCGATGGGCCCGACGAGGTGCACACGGAATCGATTGCCAAGTGGGAACTCGGGAAATGGGCCAAGCCCAAATCTCAATCTACATTGCGGTGATTTCTTAAGAAATCTTGAGCGGAACCCGTCTTCGTGCTCGGAGGTGCGGATGCCGGCAATAAAGCTGGAAACACCCGAAGCTTTAAAGGAATTTATTGGAAAAGAAGTTGCCGCGAGTGACTGGATGGTCGTCACCCAAGAGCGAATCGCCGCTTTCGCGGAGGCCACCGGTGACCGGCAATGGATTCACCTGGATGCTGAGCGCGCAAGGCGAGAATCACCATACGGCGCGACGATCGCTCATGGGTTTCTGACTCTTTCTCTGCTGAGCCACTTCGTGAAGATGGCGATCGAGGTTCGCTCCGGAGCGCGTTTGACCGTCAACTATGGGCTGAACCGCGTTCGCTTTCCATCCGCAGTCCGGGCGGGCTCCCGGGTTCGAGGGCGTTTCACGCTGCTGAGTTGGAAAGAAATGGCCGATGCACAGGAGGCAATTTTCGGGTGTATTTTGGAAGTGGAAGGAAGTGAGAAGCCCTGCTGCGTCGCGGAATGGATCCTTCGTTACTACAAATGACCTGCATTTCTCGCCGATTCGAAACTACAAGCCTTGGCGCCGTTGAGCGGACATTTTCCGGCTAGATCCTGCCGTCCTGCGCGACCTGCCAGGAGGCTTGCAATAGCGTTTGCACCGCTTCCGCCATTCCCGCGAATCGCGGATCCTTCGTTAGTCCCTGACGGTAACGGTAATAGATCTGCTGAACGATGACCGCCAATTTAAACCTGGCGAAAACAAGATAGAAGGCCATATTCGAGATATCACGCCCGGTAATCTGCGCGTAGCGGCTCACAAGTTCGCCACGCGTCATGCTTCCAGGATAGTTGGTCGGCCCCCAGCGAAGTTTCTGCAGTTCGTTCGGGTCGCCGGCCTCCACCCAGTACGCCAGGGAAGTTCCCAGATCGCTGAGCGGATCGCCAATCGTGCACATCTCCCAGTCCAGGACGCCGATAATTTTCGTGAGGTCCTGCGCGTCCAAAACGAGGTTGTCGAGCTTGTAGTCATTGTGGATGAGCGTTGCGTCGCTGGAGGCAGGCAAATGTTCCTGCATCCACTGAGAAATCTGTTCGACGTGGGGAAATTCGTGGGTCTTCGAGCCGTGGTAGCGTTCGATCCAGCCGCGCACCTGGCGTTCCAGGTAGCCTTGCGGTTTGCCCAGTTCGGCCAGGCCAGCCGCGGGATAATCGATGCCGTGAAGCTGGGCGAGTTGTTCCACAAATGTCTCGCAGAGTCGGCGCGCGGTCTCCGGAGGGAAGGGAAGGCCGGCGGGGGGATCGCGGCGGAGAATGACGCCGCGGGAGGGCTCCATCAGATAGAAAGGAAGGCCCAGTACGGAATCGTCGTCGCAGTACAGAAGGACTTTGGGAGCGGGCGGGTAAACAGGATGAAGCTTGGAAAGTACACGAAACTCGCGGCCCATGTCGTGCGCGGATTTGACCTTGCTGCCGAACGGGGGGCGCCGCAGGATAAGCTGCCGGTCGCCCAATTGAACCGAATAGGTCAAATTGGAATGGCCACTGGGGAACTGCGTGATGCTTAGAGACCCGGCAAGGTCTGAAAAATGGCTCCGCAGAAAAGGTTCCAGCCTGCTCAGATCGAGTTCCTCTCCGGGCCGTACCGAACTCGGTTTGTCTTGATAGTCCATCATTCTCGTCTGCCCTTGAGCCGCTATCGGTATGTCAGGAACGATGCATCGTCCAAATGAGGAAACGCATTGAACGAGCTGAGCGTCAACCGATCCCCCGAATAAAGAAACTCACTGAACGAACAGTTCCGCGACATCCAGGCGACTTGCAGCGTGTCCTCCGTGGAAAGATGCAACGCGCGGCGCACCGCCACGGCAAGCGGGCCGCCCGAAGTAAAAATGGCCACGACTTCTCCTTTCCCCGAATCGGCGAGGAAGGACTTTAGTCCACGATCGACGCGGGTGCAAAATTCGCGCCAAGGCTCCGCGGTTAGCCCCGCGAGATTGTCGTTTGCCCACATCGAAATTACCCGGCCGAACAATCTCTGAAAATGGGCGCGCTTCTCCGCCGGGTTGCTGGATGTCTGCATGGCATCATGCAGTTCGCGGATCCCGGAGTCGCGTTCAAGGAGTTGCGGAAGGCTCTCGGCCAGCACTTTTTCACCCTGGAGCTCGTCAAATTCGTCCATGGTCACGGGCTCGGGAAATGGGAGATCCTTCTTGCGATAGGCTTCTTTCACGATCTGTGCCGTGTGCCGATGGCGAAGGGCTGGCCCGGTGCATACGCGGTCAAACGCCACTCTGCGTTGCGCCCAGTAGTCTCCAAGCAAGCGGGCCTGCATCTCTCCGAGCGGTGAAAGCTGATCGTAGTTTTGCGAAAGAAAAGAAGCCTGCGCGTGACGAACCAGAACGAGTTGACCCATGACACACCTGAAAAAAACATGCTCGCACAGGACCACGCATCTTTCCATTTTCCGCCGATCATGTAATTTCGGAAGCTCGGACGGAGGAGCTATGTGGTGGCCGCGCGCTGCTCTCCATGATACTCGGCGAAACTCTTGCCTTGCTCGGCCAGTTGTTTCAGCAAAGGTGCAGGTTCCCAAATCTCACCATGCTGCCTGCGAAATTCAAGGATGAGATCGTAGACCTTCTTCAGCCCGACGCTATCGGCGTACCACATGGGGCCGCCTCGATAAGCCGGGAAGCCGTATCCGTTGATATAGATAATGTCGATGTCCACCGGCCGTAACGCGTAGCCTTCTTCCAAAATGCGCGCGCCTTCGTTCACCAGGGCGTAGACGCAGCGCTCCACAATCTCTTCCCGCGAGATTTTGCGCTGGGCAATCCCCGCCTCCGCAGCCCATTTCTTTACCAGGGCGGCCACCTCTGGATCAGGAACGGCTTTGCGGTTCTCGTCATACTTGTACCACCCGGCTCCGGTCTTCTGGCCAAACCGGCCCAGTTCGCAAAGCTGGTCGCCCGCGAAGGGTTGGCGGATGCCGGGTTTTTCCAGATGTCGGTATTCTTTCCGGATTCGCCAGCCCACATCCAGCCCCGCCAAATCGCCCACTGCCAGCGGTCCCATGGCCATCCCAAATTCAGTGAGTGCAGCGTCGACTTCCTGGGCGCTGGCGCCTTCTTCCAGCAAGAAAACCGATTCGCGCACGTAATGATGAAACATCCGGTTGCCCACGAATCCGCGGCAGTTACCCACCAGTACCCCGACTTTGCCGAGTTTCTTCGAAAGCTGCATGCACGTGGCGATGACTTCCTTGGTCGTGGCCTTGCCTCTCACAATTTCCAGCAGGCGCATCACATTGGCCGGGCTGAAGAAGTGCGTTCCGATAACGAATTGCGGCCGGGATGTCGCGGAAGCGATCTCGTCAATGTTGAGCGTGGAGGTGTTGCTCGCGAGAATGGCGCCGGCCTTGCAAATTTTGTCGAGCTGTCCAAACACCTCCTTTTTCAACGCCATCCCTTCAAACACTGCTTCGATCACTAGGTCCACATCGGCAAAAGCCTCAAAACTGAGCGTTGGCTGGATCAACTTGAGCCGCTCATCCACAAACTGCTGGGTGAAGCGGCCACGTTTGACGGAGGTTGCGTAGTTTTTCTCGATGGCCGCCATCCCGCGATCCAGACAGGTCTGATCAACCTCCTTCAACAGAACGGGAATGCCCGCGTTTGCGAGCACCATGGCAATCCCGCCACCCATCGTTCCGGCACCTACGACGGCGGCGCTGCGAACAGGAATCAGGGGCGTGTCTTTGGGTATGTCCGGAATTTTGGCCACTTCCCGCTCGCCGAAGAAGACGTGTATGAGCGCCTTCGATTGCGGGGAGAAAAGGCATTCGTTGAAGAGCTTGGCCTCAACCTTGCAGCCTTCCTCAAAAGGGTATTTCGTCGCCGCTTCAATGGCATCAATCGCGGCGAGCGGTGCGATCAGACCGCGCTGTTTCTTGCGGACATTTTCGCGCGCAATGGCAAAGATACCTGCATTCTGCTCCGATGTGCCGAGCTTGGCGTTGCGTTCGCGCGTTTTGGGGCCGGGCTTGCCCGCAACCTCTTGCGCGAATGCCAGGGCGCCCGCCAGCAAGTCCCCATCGATCAATCGGTCGACAATTCCAAGCGCAAACGCTTCCTCCGCTGGGATGGGATTCCCCTCGGCGCACATCTCAATGGCCTCGGCGACTCCCGCCAGCCGCGGCAAGCGTTGCGTTCCACCAGCGCCTGGGATGATGCCGAGCTTCACTTCCGGCTGCCCGACCTTCGCCCCGCGTGCGGCCACGCGGTAGTGCCCGGCCATGGCCAATTCCAGGCCGCCTCCAAACGCGGTTCCGTGGATAGCCATCACCACAGGCTTGCCACAGTCCTCGATCTTCAAGAGAAGAGGAAGATGCCCCGCTCCTCTCGATTTCCCGGAAGTGATTTTGCCGAATTCCTTGATGTCTGCTCCGGCAACAAAAGTGTTGCCCCCTCCGATCAACACCGCCGCTTGCAAGCTGGAATCTCTCTCCAACTGCTCGATGGCTTCGGCAATGCCTTCCGGCACGCCGGGACTCAGTGCGTTCACTGGCGGATTTTGAATGGTGATAATTCCGATGCTGCCAGACTTTGTGAACTGAACCAGTTCGCTCATGAGAGAGGCCCTATTCCGTTCGATTCCGTTAAGATTTGCGAGCCGAAGCCGCTTCCACGTCGATCACCAGGCGGGCAAGCCGCTCGCGATGAAAAGTCGCGTCGCCAAACGCGGTCTCGGAAGCCTTGGCTCGCCGGTAGTAAAGATGAAGGTCGTTTTCCCAAGTGAAGCCCATCCCACCATGAACTTGAATTCCACGGTTCCCGACCGTTCGGCTTGCTTCGCTCGTATAGAGCTTGGCGATGGAGACGGCACTGGCGGCATCGGGTGCGTTCTGCTCCAGAGCCCACGCCGCATAATACACGGCTGACCTGGCACTCTCTGTTTCCAGGTACATGTCCGCGCAGTGGTGCTGCACCGCCTGAAACATTCCGATGGGTTTGCCGAACTGTTTGCGCGTCTTTGCGTACTCGACGGTGAGCTCCAGTGTGCGCTGCATTCCGCCCACCATTTCGGCGCAGAGGGCCGCCGTCGCCACATCGAGGGCGTTCGGGATGCCGAAAGTGTCCCCGAGTTTCTCGGCCGCCGCGCTATCGAACCGTACGGAATAAAGCTTTCGGGTAACATCCATTCCGTTCATCGGGGCGATGCGCACGCCACCGGCCCTGGCGTCAACGAGGTAGACTCCGGTGCGCGCCAGCACGATGATCCAATCGGCGACGCCGGCGTCCGAAACAAAGAGCTTCTCCCCTTTGACTTTCCCGTCCACAACGGTCATTTGCGTTTCCGCCGGGTCCCAACTCCCTGAAGCCTCGACGACAGCCGCCGTCGCGCGCGCTTCTCCCCTGCAGATGGGTGCAAGATATCTTCTTTTTTGCTCGGTGCTGGCGATGAAAGACAGGAGAGACCCTGCCAGGGCCACCGTGGAAAAGAACGGACCCGGAAGCAGCGCGCGCCCAGCTTCCTCCATCAGCAAGATCAGTTCGACAATGCCAAGGCCCACTCCGCCGAACTCTTCCGCAAACGTGATGCCGGTATACCCCTGTTTGGCAAGTTTCCCCCACAAGTTTGGATCAAACGCCGTATCGGTTGCCGACATGCGCCGCACTTCGCTGATCGGACACTCTCCGGCAAAGAATTCGCGGGCGCTTTCCTGAAGGATGCCCTGGCTCTCGTTCAGTCCAAATTCCATGGCGATGTTCCTTAGTAGCTCCGGGGCAAGCCCAGAACAAAGTGACCTATGATGTTGCGTTGGACTTCCGAAGTGCCGGCTTCGATGGTGTTTCCGCGCGAGCGCAAGTAGCCGTACGACCAAATGCCATTGTCAACCGCGTAGGTATCTCCGGCCAGCAGTTGGCCATAGGGGCCAAGCAGTTCCTGCGCAAGCTGCTGAAGGCGCTGGTTGAGTTCGCTCCAGAACAACTTCTGAATGGATCCCTCCGGACCCGGCGCCCCAGTCACGGTGATACGGCTGAAGGCCCGCAACTGGTTCAGGCGCATGATTTCTACCTCCGCAAAACATTGCGCTAGCTTCTGCCTTAGCACAGGATCCTGCGCCGCGGGGCGTCCATTGCGCGGCACGAGGCGCGCAAGTTCGATCAGCCGGTTGATGTTGCGCTTGAACGTCAGAATCAGCCGGGCGCCGTAAGCTCCGCGTTCGTGCATCAGCGTGCTCATGGCCACATTCCACCCGTCGTTGACCTTGCCCAGGACGTTCTCCATTGGCACGCGCACATCGCGAAAGAACAGCTCATTAAACTCGCTTTCTCCGGTCATCTGGCGAAGTGGCCGCACCTCGACGCCGGGCGACTTCATGTCCACCAGTAGGACAGTCAGACCTTTGTGCTTCGGCACGGTTGGGTCGGTTCGTACCACCAACTCGCACCAGTCTCCCACCCAACCATAGCTCGTCCAGACCTTCTGCCCGTTCACCACATAGTGTCCGCCGTCCAGCCGGGCTTCCGTTTGCAAGGCAGCCAGGTCGGAGCCTGCGTTTGGCTCGGAGAACCCTTGGCACCAGATTTCTTCGGCGCTCAGAATTTTCGGAATGAACCGCTTCTTTTGAGCGTCGCTGCCGTGAGCAATGATCGTAGGCCCGATCAAGCCGAGCCCCAGAGCGTTAGCCATGGGCGGCGCCTCGACACGAGCCATCTCCCCCCAGAAAATGGCCTGCTGCATCAAAGTAGCGCTGCGGCCTCCATACTCCTTCGGCCACGAAACCGCCGCCCAGCCGCCCTCATACAGTCTCCGCTGCCACGCGCGCAGATAGGGAAAGGATTCGTCGAGCGGCTTTTCTCGCCATTGGCTCCAATCCTTGGGAACATTGGCTTCCAGCCAGACACGAAGTTCGTCGCGAAATGCCAACTCCTCAGCGTTGAGATTCAGGTCCATGGGTGGTCTTGCTCCTTGAATTCGACGAATGGGACATCATTTGGCCGGAACGGATGGCTTCGCAGGAATCGCGCTGCTTCCGGAGAGGTCCGCCGCCGAACGCATTGTCTCCCGGCCTTGCCAGTATTTTTTTCGAAGATCGCGTTTCAGAATTTTTCCTGTGCCGGTCTTTGGCAAGCTGTCCAGGAATTCCACCGAACGTGGGCACTTATAGTGTGCGAGAAGCGAGCGGCAATGTTCGATGATTTCGATCTCGCCCGCATGCTGGTTAGGCCTCAAGACGACCAGCGCCTTCGGCACCTCTCCCCAGATTTTATCGGGGACCGGAATGACCGCCGCTTCCATGACCGCTGGGTGAGCAAGAACCATCTTTTCTACTTCGAGTGAGGAAATATTTTCTCCTCCACTGATGATGATGTCCTTCTTGCGGTCCACCACGAGAAGGTACCCATCCTCACACCAGACCGCCATGTCTCCGGTGTGAAACCAACCGCTCCGCATCGCTTGTGCCGTGGCTTCCGGCTGCTGCCAGTAGCCTTCCATGACCCCATCGCTGCGCGCAATGATCTCACCAATGGACTTTCCGTCACGGGGGACGTCCTGGTCATTGGAGTCCACCACGCGGATTTCCACACCCGGCATCGCGTAGCCGGTCATCGCTTGGCGAACAAATCGCTCTTGGCCTTCCGGCGAGATGCCGGCCTTCAGCAGCGAGATGGATAAAACCGGCGAAGTTTCCGTCAGCCCATAGCCCGAAAAGCAGGTGCCTCCCAATTTTTCTTCCACTTCCCGAACTAACGCGGGAGAGGAAGCGGCGCCGCCGATATTGATCCGGCGCAGGCTGCTCAGGTTGTATTTCGAACGTTCCGGGCAATTCACCAAGGCCGTGGCCATCGCGGGAACCAGGCTGCAGTAGTTCACGCGCTCGATCTCAATCAATCGAAAAATCTCTACGGGATCGAAGCGCTGAATCATGACGTGCTTGCCCCCAAGCAACGTCAGAAAGTGCGGAATGCCCCAGCCATTCGCATGAAACATCGGAATGGTGTGGAGTTCCACCGCGTCCTTCTCCGTGGTCAGCCCCAGGCCCGTGTTGTACGCGTGCAGATAAATGTTCCTGTGGGTCAGCATCACGCCTTTGGGCTCGGCGCTGGTCCCACTGGTGTAAAACAGTTCAGCGAGGGAGTTCTCGTCCACCTCCATGATGTCGCGGCGCAGCGAGGGAGCTTCGGCAAGGAGCGTTTCGTAATCTTGCTGTGTCAGCCAGTGCTCCTCGGACTGCGGGTCCAGTGAATAGAAAGCTTGCACAGAAGAAAGTTGCGGGTGAAAGGATTCGACGAGTTCGTTAAAGTGGCTCTGCAAAAACAGCACTCGTGCACCGGCATCATTCAGGATGTAGGCGAGTTCATGTGCGGACAAACGAATATTGAGCGGCAGCAGGACGGCGCCCGCTTCCAGCACGCCGTAGTAAGCCTCGAGCAGCCGGTGGCAATTCGTGCTGAGAAAGGCGACACGGTCGCCGGGATGAATGCCCAACTTGCGCAATGCGCCCGCAAGCCGGCCTACACGCTCGCCAAACTGGCTGTACGTGAAGTGTTCTTTTCCACACACAACCGCAGTGCGTTGCGGATATTGCTGCTCCGCATATCGGAGAAAACGAATTGGGGTCAGGGGAATGTTCACGTTCGGTCGCGCCTCCATTTAGGCGGTTTGCCCTCCGTCGACAACCAGCACATGGCCCGTGACGAAATTGGAAGCGTCCGAGGCGAGATAGACGGCTGCGCCTTTCAGATCGTCTTCGCCGCCGAACCGCCGCAACGGGATTTTCTTCAGGAAGGCTTCGCGGTTTCTTTCGATGACGATCTCCGACATGTGCGTGGGGAACCATCCGGGGGCGATGGCATTCACCTGAATGTTGTGTATCCCCCATTTGCAGGCCAGATCTTTTGTGAAGGCGATCACGCCTCCTTTGCTGGCGTGGTACCCAATGGCCTGAAATTCCGGAGGCGCGCCCTGCAAGCCGGCAACGGAGGCGATGTTGATGATTTTCCCCCGGCGCTGGGCCACCATATACTTCCCGGCCGCCTGAGAGAAAAGAAACGTGCCGGTCAGATTCGTCTCGATCACTTTGTTCCAATGCTCCAGCCGCATTTCTTCCACCGGAGCGCCCCAGGACGTGCCGGCATTATTGATCAAAATATCGAGGCGGCCGAATTGCGCGATCGTTTCTGCGACGACACTGCTCACTTGCTCCGGATTCTTGACGTCGCAACCAAGCGCGAGGCTCTTGACTCCGAGTTGCTGCAATTCCTTGGCGGCCTGTTCGCAGCGTTCCTTCTTGCGCGCGCAGAGTACGATGTTTGCGCCCATCTCCGCCAGGCCTTGGGCCATTTGCCGGCCGAGCCCAATCGAGCCACCGGTGATAATTGCCACCCGTCCTGAAAGATCAAACAATTCCTTCGTATTCACCCGCAAGCCTTCTCAGAAACCCAAACTGCGTTCCCCTTCCGGCACGTCTTCGTCGGAGGGGAGCGGAAATATCCTTCAGAACGTAAGACGCACACCCAGCTGGATTTCCCGGTTCGGAAACGCCGCTGTAAATCCAAGTGGCTGGCTCGGTCCGACGGTATCCGTGCCGTGCACATTGAAGGGGGGAGCAAACGCGGCGCCGCCGCCGCTAGCGCAAATCGGCCTATCGTCGATGCAATTCGCCAAGACGTTGTTCACGGTGGCATAGTTGGTATGATTCGCCAAATTGAAGGCTTCTGCGGTGAAAAGAAGGTTGGCTTTTTCGCCGATTTTGAAGCTTCGGCTGAGACGAAGGTCCAAATTCGTATACGCCGGACCGATTCCCGTATTCCGCCCGTCGCCGGGGGGGCGGTCATTGGTGAAGTGCCCGTCGCCGTTGATGTCCGCGCCTGCGAGGAGATTGAAGGGGTGCCCGCTGTTGTACGAGAAAATCGGAGAAAGCTGGAAGTCCCGGAGAATTCTGGAATCCGTCCAGGGGCTCTCGATGACACCTGCGATGACCACCTTGTGGCGTTGGTCGAAGTCCGAAAGAGACCTGTCGCATTTGAGGCAGGTACCGTTGAACGGCGAGTAATCGCTGTTGAAGTCTGTCGCGTTGTCAATCGCGTGGCTCCAGGTGTAGTTCGCGAGAATGGTGAAGTGATTGGCGAAGGTTCTCTTCAGCTCGAATATCCCGCCCTGATAGATTGCCGAAGCCGCGGAGCTGTACACGTTATTTTGCAGGATGGTGTGCGTGGGGTCGGCAAAACACAATCCTGGATCCGCTTCGCAAGCGGGCGCTCCCCAATCCTGGAATGGCAATCCGTTGGTTGGCAAACCATTCGCTCCGAGGCCTCCTAGCCCGCAAGCTGCTACTCCCGCGGTGGGGCAAATTGGGGCGCCGGGCAAAAGGTTTGAATCCAGCGCAACGGGAAGATGCGTGGTGTGAACGTAGATATAGTTGGCGGAGAAGGAAAATCCACCCGGCAGGGCGCGATCGATTCCAAACGAAACCTGCTGCGACGTTGGGCTCTTGTAATTCGGTTGGCCGGCGAAAAGAACCGTGCCTACCGGAAGCGGGCCGGTATTCGACACGGTAACCCCAAAGGGGGCCACATCCGCCGGTGTTATGCACGCAAATTGTCCCGCGGGCGGCGTACAGGGAAACACTCCGGTCGCAAATAATGTCTTGAAAATCGCCGCCGAACTGGCAACTGGGTTCGCAACGCAGTTTACTCCTGGTGTGCAACCTACGGGATTTCCCGGAAATCCATTGATGGTCACCAGGCTGTTGGCAATCGTGCGCGTGTCATTATTGTTGCCCAGCACTGCAACGACACCGGGAATCTGTGCATAGATTTGCGAATAAAAAATTCCGTAGCCGCCGCGGATCACCGTCTTTTGATCGTGGAAGGGATCCCAGGCAAAGGAAACGCGCGGGCCGAAGTTGGTCTTCGGCGTATGCAGCGGGCCATACTGACTGTCCAGTTCGTATCGTAGGCCGAAATTCAGCGTCAAGCCGGGGCGCGCATTCCAGGAATCTTGCCCATAGAATGCGGTAAACGGACGGGTCTGAACATATTGCGGATTCCCGAAGCCCTGTTCGTAAAATGCTGGCAATCCCAGGCCCCAGGACTGGAGTGTGCTGACCGTTGCGGCCGGCTGTGAGTCCGGCAGCCCGCAAGCTACCGGAGCCGTCAAACATGGACTCAGCAAAAATCCCGGAAGCTCGAGAAACTCGAATCGCCCCGGGAAAAAAGTTTGTGAAGTGGTGTTGTTGCCCCGAACCAACTCTTCAAAGCCCATTTTCAGGGTGTGATGCCCGCGGACCAGCGTGAGATTGTCCGCGATTTCGTAGCGGCGTGCCGTCGTGTAACTAGGAAGAAAAATGCTCCGGGAGAAGAATCCGTATCCCTCCACGTCAATACCCGGGCCTCCAGGCTCGTTGGTTTCTACGTTGAACTGATACCAGTTCCACTGAAAACTCGCTTCATTGGACGTGCTGGGGCTGAACTGATGGAACCAGGAACCTAACGCGGTGCTGTCCCAAGCCAACTCCGAAGTCCCACGATTGTAGGCGGTCAGCGCCTGCACGTCGGGACTTTTCTCTGTCAGATGAGCGAAGTTATACCGGATGGAGATCTGGTCTGTTTCGCTCAGGCGGTGATCCAGCCGCGCGGAAAACTCACTTTCGCGCGTCGGGAAGGGAAATAGTCCGCCTTGAGTCTCGAACTGATTCACGATGTATTGGTTCAACCCGGCCTGAATGGGAGAAATGAAGGGATTTCCGCCGGGCATGTTATTGGGAATGCTGTTCGGATTGATATTGAGAAGGCTGGACAGGAAAAAAGCGCAGGTTTGCGCGGGCAATGACATAGGAGCCGCAAACGGGTCTGCCGGATTCGTCGTGATGCAGGGCACATTTGGGTTCCCTGGAAGTGTTTCCAGGCCTCCCACAATTCCTTGCTGATTGGAATTCAGACCAAAAATACTGCTGTCCGTCAGCAGGGGGACGGATTTCTGGGCATCTTCCCGTAATCCTTCGTAGGCTAGATACAGGAATGTCTTATCCTTGCGGATGGGAAATCCGACGCTTCCTCCGAATTGCTGGCGGTTCAGGCTGTTCTTGATGGGCTCGCCGGTGGCGGTGAGAGAAAATGGATCGCCGGGTTGCAGTGCTTGACTATAAGCGAAGCGGTCGCGGGCATCCATGCCGTCATTCCGGAAATACCCAAAAAGAGTGCCATGCAGCTCATTGCCGCCAGACTTGGAGACAATGTTGATGGTAGCGCCGCTGGCGCCGCCGTACTCGGCGGTATAGTTACTACGATTGATTTGGAACTCTTGGACGGCGTCCTGGCTCAGATTGAGCCGTACGCCACCCGCATCGTCATTGGCTTCGCCACCGTCCACGGTCACGCTGTTGCCGCGCCCATTGCTGCCGTAAAAGGACAATCCGCTCTGTGGCGTTTGTTTGGGCCGAAAGTCCGCGTTGCTCGCGATGGTGTCCGAATTGCTGACTCCTGGTGCGAGTTGCGTAAACGTTAGATAATCGCGACGATCGATCGGAAGGTCCGTAATGTAGGTTTGCGTGAGCGTATCGGCTTGACTTCCTCTTTGCGTCTCTACCACCGGAGGCTCAGTCGTTACTTCGATTGTCGATGAAAGGCTGGCAACCTTGAGTTGCAAGTCCAGAACCCGTGTTTGCCCGACGGTCAGCACCACACCCCTCGCAATTTCCCTGCTAAAGCCGCTGTGCTCGGCCGTCACCCGATAGCTCGATGGTGCGAGTCCCTGTACCCGATAGAAACCATTTTCATTGGTAAGCGTGGTGCGCTCCACCCCCTTGGCCTCATCAAGGACGGTTATTTTGACGTTGGGAATACCTCCACCGCTGGGATCAGTGACTGTCCCGGTTAGATCCGCGGATGTCCCCACTCCTTGCGCCTTGGCCGCGGGAACTCCCGAAAGCAGGCTGACCGCCAAAAGTATTACAGTTGCCAGCAAGGCTAACTTCATAATTCCTCCTGGTTTGTCTATGGCGTCGAACGCCAGGCGATTGTACGAAGGCCAGATTGCCCGGCGGTTCGCATGGACGGCCCCTTGCCCGCGGCCGTCTTGGCCACCGCCGCGGCGCACCTTTTCCTTCCCGGGGTGGGAACGACTCAAAATTGTGATAGTGGGTATCACATAATAGGAAGTAACGTCAACACGATTCTTCCAAACCCGTAAATTGGGCTCTGCATAACACTTGGACTCTCGCACCTTTTCCATTTCCGGCCGGGTGGTCCGGCGTGAATTTGGTCGATTTGGACCCCAATGTAGTTGGAAGGGAAGCAATTACGAAAAAGCGAAGACAACGCGGCCGGAGATTCGTCCCTGGCGCAATTCTTCCATGACCTGGTTAGCTTCCGAAAGCGGGCGCGTGGCCACGTGGCAGCGGATTTTCCCGGTCACCGCCATTGCCAGCAATTCGCGCAACTCCTGCCGGGTTCCCACCGCGCTGGCCTTGATACGCACCTCTTTTGAAGCCATAAGAATGGGTGGAAAGCAGATGTTTTCCGAGGGCAGCCCAACAGCCAGAAGTGCCCCCGTCGGGCGAACGCAGGCGAAGGCCGTTTCGTAGGCGGCCTTTGCCGCGGAGGTGACCAGCGCTACGTGGGTGCCACCTTTCGCGCGGAGTTCTTTCACGACGTTCGTTGACGCGGCGTTCATGCTTTTCGCCGCACCCAGGAATTCTGCAAGCCGGAGCTTTTCTTCGTGGACATCAATCGCAATGACTTCCGCCCCCAGCTCTCTTCCAATCTGAACAGCGAGATGCCCTAGCCCTCCAATGCCAAAGATCGCCAACCGTTGCCCGGCTGTAATGCTGGCTTGCTTCAAGGCCCGGTATACGGTTAACCCCGCGCAGAATAGAGGGGCGGCTTCGACGGCTGACAGTCCTTCTGGGATTCTCACCACGTGGCTGGCCGGAGCCTTCATATACTCGGCGAAACCGCCGTCCACCATCACTCCGGTAATCTTCTGCTTCGTGCAGAGGTTTTCATTGCCTTCCCGGCAAAATTCGCACTCGCCGCAGGTCCAGTAGATCCACGGGACGCCGACTCTGTCCCCGATCTGGAACTCGCGCGCGTTGGCGCCTTTCTCAACGATGCGGCCGGCAATCTCATGTCCCAGGATCAGAGGCTTCTTGGTAATGGCCGCGAATTGAGGCCAGTCGCCGTCGGCAACATGCAAATCCGAATGGCAGACTCCGCAAGCTTCGACGCGAATGAGAACTTCGTTCGCTTCGGGTACTGGACGAGAAACGTCCTCAAGCACGACGGGCATCTTGAATTCATGAAGAACGGCGGCTTTCAATTTACTTCCCTCTGCTGCGGAACGCACAAGCGGAAAATCGCCTGGCCATCGTCATGCGACCCAGAACTAACCGGCGTTTGAAATGGAGAAAACCTGGCCGCCACGTCGGACAAGGGGCTTATGGGCGCGCGCCCTCAAGAAAGAATTCCACTGCGCTGCGCACGCGGTCGCTCAATTTCTCGGATCCCGAAAGGCCCACGGCCCAGCGGCGAACTATCGTTGTGTACAGCCCCTCCATGAACTCCGCAAGATGAGCAACCGGAAATACCCCGGAGAGTTCCTTGCGCTTTTGACCTTCCGCAAGAATGTCCCGCAATAAGCGGACCGCGGTTTCTTCGGGTCGCCGCATTTCCGGCGAACGCACCGGGTCCATCGCTCCCGACAGCACCACGGCTCGCCATAGCGTCCGATCCGATTCCACTTCGCGGGCCATGCTTTCATACATCCGGTGCAGCCGCTCCGCGGTCGTGGCATCGCTGGAAAGTTCCGTTTCCAGATGTTCCTGGATGCAAGCGTAACCCCGTCGGCCGACCTCTCGGAGCACTGCATCCTTGCTCGGAAAATAGCGGAAAAAAGTGGGTTGGCTGATTTCAAGGATCTGGACGATATCCTCGATTCGGGTGTTCTCGTACCCGCGTTTGCGGAACAGTCGAATCGACGTATCGATAATCTGTTGCCGAAGCCGGGCCTTCTTCCGTTCCCGAAGGCCCATCGTGTTTCTTTCGCTGATTCCGTTCGTTCGGGATGTATGTGTTTCCAATCCGATGTTTCGCTGAAGGGAAGCCGATCTGCCCATCAGGGCAGGAGATACACTCATCGCGGCCTTTCGACGACGCATAATTAATATGTTCTCCTCGGCCAACACTGGAATGCGCTCATTTGCGCGGAATCAAAGGCAAAGTCACTCTAACATGCTAGAGGTAGACGTCAAGCGCCTGCTTGGCTTGAAAAGACTCCACAGTCCGGTCAAAAGGTGCCTCACGGGCAATCCTATGTCGCGCGGAGTCGAGTTTAAGTCATTCTTCTCCTTAAGTGTCTCGCTCAAGGGGGCCCTATGTCTTCGTGTCCGAGGAGTTGCACGCGCGCGCTCAGCGTCTGTTTTGGCCCTGGTGCTACTCCCCACGCTATTCAAATTTGCGGCAAGCATTTTTTTGGCTGGGCCCTATCGCTTCCTGACGGAAACCTGTTGCGCCCTGCACTTCTCTATTTTTCTTGATGGCAATATCGGCACCCGCTGCTCGCATCGTTCTTCCGGTGGCATTCGATGCAGCCTGCCATCTTGGTGACATCCGTGACGCGCGTCATCACTTCCATCTCTGCCACTTTGCCGTGGCACATCTCGCAGGTCATCTCCGCTTCCAGATGTGACCGGTGATTCCAATACACCCATCCGGGCAGCACGTACACGCGAACCCACGGCACCGGCTGGCCCGACTTGGAGTATTCCGCCAGTTTCTGAATCGCTGGTTTGTCTGTGGCAACCGCCCTGTGGCAGGTCATACATTTGGATTCCGCAGGAAACGTCATCCGGTCCCCGGGTTCCGGATTCGTATGGCAATCCTTGCAGACCATTCCCATCGCCAAGTGCTTTTTGTGGCTGTAAGGGACCGGTTGAATCGGCGTCTCAGCCTTCGCCGTTGGAGCTTCCTGCGCCCGCATTAGACAATCCACAGCTGCAAAAACGGCGATCAACACCAGGAGGCCAATCCGCCTCGTTCTGCTTTTGCGATTCCTGCTTGTCACGTCAATCCTTCGCTTACCAGCAACTCCTGCACTGCGCGGTGCGCTTCATCAATCGCCTGGTTGGTGAACGCCGCCGCACCGGCATCCGCGTTCGCGATCGTCACTCGTCCGAACCGCTGCCGCCCCAGAACATGCGGCCTCTGCTCCGGTGGCACGTCGGGATCCGCCAGCGTGTCATACGTATACGCATACCCATAAGGCCAGCGGTTCACCGTAATTGCCACGATATCTTCGGCCGGATCAAATCCCCCCGCCGCCAACATGCGTCCCAGTTGCTTTCGGATTTCCAGTTCAAATTGCTCAAATGTAGTTGTCAGAAGTTCCTGCTGGCCGATTCGGTTTTGCTCCTTCCTGGGCAATCCCGGTTTGTTGGGATTCCGGATCATGTGCACCAGAACAGGTTCCTCCGGCGCGCCCACTCCTTGATACCCGCCCACGGTTGTCCCCGGATCGAGCCGGCAGTGCGTGTGATACATGCACGGTGCGCTGATCGAAGATACACCCAGTTTTTCAAAGGCCGTCCATTTCCGCAGCAGCACATTCGTGTACATCATCGGGACCTTCACGGGATAGAGCAGCGCCTCCCGCTGCCGCTCCGGCAATTCCGGCATCAAGTAAGGCAGGAATCCGTTGTAGCTCGCCATGATGCAGTGCCGTGCGCGAACCCCAAGCATTTTTCCATCTTTTATATAAGCCACTTTCACCGCCCGCGCTGAATCGGCCGGCCCATCGTGCTGCACTCTCACCACCGAACTACTCAGCCGTACCTGCACATTGGCTTGCGGCGCATCCAACTGATCGTACGCAACCGGGGCCTTCACGATCGTATTCATGGACTGCTTGCCGGAAATCACCGCGGGATTCAACTTCGCCACCAAAAGTCGCGCGACGGATGCGTTACCGTCTGGAAAGTGGAACAGATACGATCCCTCGTTGTACTCTTCCTCAAATTTCAGGTGCATGCCGTTGAATCCAACGGCTCCGTGTTTTGCCGACTCCAGGGCCGGCACGGTGTCCACCCGCTTGTTATTGCGGCCACCCTCTCCCTGAAAAAACGGAATCGCATCAGGGCTCACATTCGCGATCTGCAGCAGAAAGTTCTGATAGCTGATTCCGGCAAGCTTCTTCTTCTTTTCCTCTCTACTCAAACCCGGGAGATAGTCGGGATTCTTGCCATACAACCGGATGAGGTCTTTCCTCGCTACATCCGAAAGCGGCGCCTTTTCAAAGAAGACTTTCCATGGAATCCGGCCGGCGCCGATAACCACTTGGTCCGCTGCAAAATGCTCCCGGTCGAAGAAAATGCCCTCTCCCAGGTTGTATTTTTCCTCGATCTCGCGGTTCATAAATTCCGACCGGCGCTCGACCTCAATTCCCAAGTCCTTGATCAGAGCTTTGGCGCAATAGCTGTAGGGATACGGCGTTTCAATTCCCATCGTTCCGCCGAAGCCGATGTACGTCTTGCCACCATAGGAAAATTCGTTGCGCTTGGCGTGGCCGCCAAAATCGTCATGATTGTCCAGAATCAAGATCTTCTGTGTCGTGCCCAGCGCGGTCTGGTAGAAATACGCCGCGGACAGCCCGGAAATCCCGCCGCCCACGATCACCAGGTCAAACTCCTCGTTTATGTTCCCCTCAGAAACCGGAAACGTCGCGTATTTTCCCTGTCGGATTTTTTCAAATTCCTCTACCGCCGCCGGATATTGTCCCCGCAAGCCTTGCCGCAGCGGTGGATAGTTCGCTTCGGTTGAGACGTCCGGCAGAGCCTCCGCATCCGCGGAAAGCCCCTTCAGAAACGCGTGTCCTCCGGTAATGCCAAGAGCTGCCCCGTTCAGAAAATCTCGCCGGGCGATCTGGCGTCCCATCCCCAAGTCTTTGCATTCGTCACCAACACCCATCGCATGTTCTCCAAAGAAATTCAGTAAAAGTATCCGGAATTCCGTCCGAAGAAATTCTGCAGGCGTATCATAGCTGGATTTTCAGCTGTGTTTTCTACTATTTCTTGGTCCCGAAGAATCTATCCACAGTGAAAGACCACGGACCGCCCAGGGGGTACCACAAAAGAGGTAGAGGGAGATTCCAATCACGGGGGATTCCAAATTGTGAACCAGAGATTACGCTAACGTCATGCTTGTGAAGGACTCACCTACCCAACGACAGACGGCGGAATCGCTTAGCCCTGGAGCCCAACTGATTTGAGGGAGTTTTGGAGACAAATCGGCCGAAAGCATCAGTGGTTTTCTAAGGAGCAGGCCGGGGTGTCGTTTGGAAAGAAAGAATCAAGAAGTGGTGGAAGAGTCAGTGCCCTTGCTCTCGTCTTTCTATTGGTAAGTCCCGTCCCGGCCTCTCGGGGACATGTGTCGGCTGCCAGGTCGGCTTCTGCAGAGCGGCGTCCATCCGACAATTGGGTTCTCACCTGGAACGACGAATTTGATGGACCGGACGACTCCGCTCCAGACAAACGCAAATGGAATCTCCAGACGGGCGGCAGCGGCTGGGGTAACGACGAATTGCAGTATTACACCTCTCGCCGCGAGAACTCTCGCGTGGAAAAAGGCAATCTGGTCATCGAGGCGGCCGAGGAAGGGTTCACTGGTCCCGATGGCATTCGCCGTAACTACACCTCAGCGCGCCTCACCACCGAACGGCTCTTCAGTCAGAAATACGGCCGGTTCGAAGCGCGCATCCAGGTTCCTTCCGGACAAGGCGTGTGGCCCGCATTTTGGCTTATCGGAGACGACTTTCCCGCCGTCGGATGGCCCGAATGCGGCGAGATTGACGTCATGGAAAATGTGGGAAGGGAACCCGGCATCATCCATGGCAGCATCCACGGGCCCGGCTATTCCGGCAGAAGTCCTTTAACCACCGCCTATACTCTCTCTCAAGGCAAATTTAGTGACGGCTTCCACATCTTCGCCGTCGAATGGGAGCCACAGGAGATCCGTTTCTACGTCGACGGCGAACTCTTCGCCACAAAACGCGCTGAGGACATCCCCACGGGTTCCCACTGGGTTTTTGACCATCCCTTCTTCATCGTCCTGAACTTGGCCGTCGGCGGACATTTTCCAGGCAGTCCGGACAAATCCACGACATTCCCCCAGCGTATGCTGGTGGATTACGTCCGCGTTTACACGCGGAAGTAGCAGCTTCGGCTGTAAGCGGTCTATGGAGCGATTCCGAGCTCCGCCGAGGGGAGACAAACGGGCGCCCCCTCATGTAGCCTGTTTACACTCTTTGACGGTGCAATGGGCCCTCCAGGCTAGGCTCTCTCGTTGTTCTGCACCGGTAGCTTCTTGGGGGAAGCATGAGGTGGGGCATCGTAATCCTTGCGGCGCTCACGCTGGGTTTGCTGGATGCACGCGCCCAAACCGACCGTGCCGCAATCATCGGGGTCGTCAGAGACGCCAGCGGCGCCCTCGTTCCCGGCGTCCAACTGACCGCGACGAACAGAGAGAGCGGCCTGCAGTCCACCACCCTTTCCAGCTCCTTCGGTTCTTACTCCCTCCGGAATTTGCCGATCGGGACGTACACCTTGAGGGCCTACAAAGAAGGTTTCGCGGTAGACGAACGCTCCGGCATCAGCCTGCTCATCGGCCAGGTTGTGGAAGTCAACATCCCGCTCTCCATTGAGGCCAGCCGAACAATCTCGCAAGTAAATTCCGAAGATTTGCTGCTGCAAACACAAACGGTCGCGGTCTCCACCAATCTGAATAACGCCGCCGTCACGCAACTCCCCCTCAATGTGCAGGGCGGCCGCAATCTTTCAACCTTCATGTTCGATTATGTCCCCAACGTGCAGGGCTCAGATTTCAGTTCGCATATCGGCGGCAGCCTCAGTGCCAACAAGGAAGTCGAAATTGACGGCACTTCCGCCGTCGCGCAGATAGGCGGATATCTCAGCGAATCCAGCCCGCCCATGGAGGCTGTCCAGGAGTTCCAGGTGACCACCGCGGGCATCCAGCCCGACGACGGCCGCACCGGTGGCGGCGTCTTTCGCTATGAAATGAAGTCGGGCACCAACAATTGGCATGGCAGCGGCGTCTTCTACATGCACAATGAAGGGCTCGACGCGCGCTCCTGGGGTGACAAATACAATGAAGGCGTTTGCCTCGCTTCCACTGATGGTGATCCTAGCCAGGCCGCCAGTTGCGAGCGGGCTTTCGGCAAGCCCGATGACCGCCTCTACGATTACGGCGTAAGTGTTGGCGGTCCCATCAAAAAGGATAAGTTGTTTTTCTACGCTGGCTGGGAACGCTACACCTTCGCCAATTACGGGATTGGCGCTCTCTCTTCCACGGTCCCCACGCCCGCTTTTCTCAGCGGAAATTTCAGCTCCATTCTCGGAAGCCCGGTCTGCCTGCAAACCAACCAGTCCTACTCCACCGATTGTTCGGCAAATGGCGCCACACCCGTCTACGTCAAGGATGACAGCGGCCAGACCGTGCAGTTACTGCTAAACATGATCTTCGATCCCCAAACCGGCAATCAGTTCACGGGCAATGTCGTCCCAACGGATCGCATCAGTTCCGTCTCGCAAAAAATCACCAGTCTCTACAAGCAGTACTATCAGCCGCTGGCGCCCGCTCTTACCAACAACAATGCGCTGCCCTTGAGCAGTCCCGCCACTTGGTATCAGAGCAATGAATACAGCGTGAAGTTGGACTACGTTCTCTCCGCCGCGCACCGCTTGGATGGCTCCTTTATCTATGCCTATATCCCGCGTCTTCTCTCGGATCAGGGCGGCATCTGGTCCGCAGGTTCGCAGGACGGCGGCCCCATGGCCAATGCCTATGACCACAACACTAGCGCTCCTTCCATCCGCGTCCGCGACACCTGGACCATTTCCAACACTCTGGTTAACGTGCTCAGCGCCACCTTCAACCGTTTCCGCAATCCCAGCATTGCGCGTTCCCAGTCCGGGAACTGGCCGGAGGCCTTGGGCCTCGGCGATTTCGGTGCCGGCAACTTTCCCGTCATCCGGTTTCAAGGCATCAATAGCGACCAGCACCGCTACGTCGACGGCCTGCCCATCGATGAAACCAGCCTCGGGAGCCAATTCAACGATGCTTACGCCGCCAACACCTTCATCTACGACGACACCTTGTCCTGGGTCCGCGGCCGCCAAGCCTTCCACTTCGGAGCCGACTTCCGTGCCCAGCAGTTCAACTCCTACGGCGATAACGGAGTTCCTACCTTCATTTTTGACCCAGCGCAAACCGCCGGCTCCTTTGGGCCCAACACCGGTTTCGGCTTCGCCAGCTTCCTCCTCGGTAATGTGAATCAGGCCTCGGTCAGCGAACCCGACGCCACCTACGGCCGCCGAAAATCTGTTTCCCTCTTCGCCCAGGACGAATATAAAGTCTCCCCAAGATTTACCCTGAACCTTGGCTTACGCTGGGATTATTACGGGCGCTACCACGAGAAGTACGGCCACTGGTCCACCTTCAACACCACGGAAATCAATCCCGTAGCGGGCCTGCCGGGAGCGTTGGAGTTTGCCAATGGCGGCGGAGATTCATTTGAAAAAAACGAGTTCTACCACAATTTTTCCGGTTCAATCGGCGCTGCGTATCAACTCACCCCGAGAACGGTCGTGCGCGCTTCCTTTAACGTCTTCTACGTTCCGCTCAATCTCAATACCTATAGCGGTGTTCCCTACGGCTTCAATCCTGGCTACGTTCTCAACAATCAGGTCCTCTCGCCGTTTGATTGGGACGCCGGCTATCCCGGCCAGGCCGTGGACATCGGCAAGGATCCCAACTTCACCCGTTACGGCATGGTCTCCATCGATCCCCACATGCTCGAGCTGGGCAACATTCAGCAATGGTTTGTCGGCGTGCAGCGCGAACTCGGCCGCGGCTTTCTGCTCGAAGCGAATTTCGTACAGAACCACGGCTACCATCTGGAAAGCGGCTACGTCTCGGCAAATCAGCCGGTCCTTTCCGACTACACCGCGATCGTGGACTCCGGCCAGCAGTACGCCTGGATCACAAAGCCCGGCTTTTCCGGTCCTGGTTGGGCTTCCGTCGCTCCGTTTCCCAACGTCGCGCTGACCTATGGCCCGCTCTTTTTCGTTGGCTCTCCGCTCGGCAACACCGATTACCAATCCCTGCAAATCTCCTTTCACAAGCGCCCGGTGCATGGCTTATCCATGCTGGCGAGTTACAACCTCTCCTCCTGCCACGGAGATGTCGACAATAGCTTCGAAGACCTTTTCTGGTCTGGTCCGCTCCAGGATGTCTACAACCTCAATCTGGAGCGGCAAACGATTTGTTCTTTCGATCAAAAACACATCGTGAAAGGCTACGTCTTGTACGACTTGCCCTTCGGCCGCGGAAGATCACTTCTATCCGATGCGAGCCCCGCCCTAAACGCTCTGGTCGGCGGCTGGACCATCGCCGGCGACTTCCTTTACGCCACCGGTATGCCCATGCGTATCACCGCCAACGCCTATTACCCCGGGATCAACAACGTCTACGCTGATATTGTTCCCGGGTGCGATTACAGCCAACACTACAACGGTCAGGTCGGCGGCATGTACTTCAATCCTGCTTGCATCGTGAATCCTCCTTATGGAGAATTCGGCGATGCGCCCGGTTACCTGGCGGACCTTCGCAATCCCGGCATTGCCACGGAGGATCTCAGCCTCAGTAAAGCCATGCGGCTCGGCTGCGATTCCTGCCAGCTTCGCGTCTATTTTCAGATGTTCAATGTGTTCAATCGCCACGGATTCAGCGGCCCAAACACACAGATCGGAAGCCCGGGCTATGGTGAAGTTCTGCCGCAGGATCTAAATGGATTCCCGGGCCCACGCGTTGGCCAAATAGGCGTAAGGTATACCTTTTAGGGGGGAGGCGCCATCCAGTTGAATATTCCGGTGACGGACGGCTCGATCAACCATTCGCCGCGGCCAATACTCCGCAGCTCTGAAAATGCGCGTCGCCGTGTGCGCCCGAACAGTGCTTGCTGTTTATTGATCGTTGTTTGCACGTGGCTTTTCGCCTCAGCGTGCAGCAGTTCGTCAACCACCGGTGGATCAGCAGGCCCATCGGTTGAGTTCACCAGTGTTCCTTGGGCAGGCGCAGACAACCCGGAGAAACGCAGCCCGATAAGAGGGCAGGTCCGCGGTGCGCAGCCTGGCGACCAGATGGTGTTGTATGCCAGAGCGGCCACTGCTTGGTGGGTGCAGCCCTTTGCCGACCAGCCCTTCACGACAATACAACCCGATTCAAAGTGGCAGAATACCACGCATCCAGGAAGGGAATATGCCGCGTTGCTCGTGCGGCCCGGATTTCAACCGCCTGCGAAGGCGAATGAGCTTCCGAAGGAAGGTGTACTCGCTTTTGCCGTTGCACAAGGCGAAATGGTGCCTTGGAAGCGTTGGTGGTTTTTGCCGTTGTGCGTCATTCTCGTGGCGTTCGCCATTTTCGGCCTGATCCAACTGTGGCTTTACCAGGAGACCGAAAAACTTAAAGTCCGCTTTGAAGCCCGCCTCAGCGAGCGCACTCGCGTCGCCCAGGAGCTTCACGACACCCTCCTACAAGGTGTCATCAGCGCGTCCATGCAACTCCATGTTCTGGCGGAGCAGATTCCTGCGGATTCACCCGCAAAATCCGCGTTAAACCGCATTCTTGATCTTATGTCGCGCGTGGTGGAGGAAGGCCGTAACGCCGTCGGTGGCCTGCGTTCCCCGCAGATGGCGTCTCTCGATCTCGGCAAGGCTTTCTCTCAAATACAGCAGGAATACGCCAGCCAGGAAGAGCAGTCTTTTCGCATCATCGAAGAAGGCACTCCTTGCCCGCTCAATCCCATCATCCGCGACGAAATCTACAGCATCGGGCGCGAGGCGTTGACCAACTCTTTCCGGCATTCGAAGGCCGGAAAGATCGAGGTCGAACTCGAGTATGCCTCCTCCGGATTGCGCGTACTCGTTCGTGATAGCGGCGTGGGCTTTGACCCCAAGCTCCTTCAGTTTGGCCGCGACGGACACTGGGGATTATCCGGTATGCGAGAGCGCGCCAAACGCATCAACGCGCGTCTCCGTGTTTGGAGCCGCCCCGAAGCCGGAACTGAGGTCGAACTCACTGTGCCTGCCCACATCGCCTTTGTATCCAAGCCCCCGGGTGGTTTCTCGAAATGGATAAGCAAGTTCCTCCCAAAAGGTAGACACATGTTTGAGGAGTCTTGATACGCCCCATGACGGAACAATCGCCAATTCGCATTCTCTCCGTGGATGATCATCCTCTTCTTCGCGAAGGCCTGGCCGCGATCATTAACAGCCAGCCCGGTATGGTGATGGTTGCCCAGGCATCCACCGCGCAGGAAAGCATTGTGCAATTTCGCAAATACAAACCTGACGTCACCCTAATGGACCTGCGCCTCCCCGATCAAAGCGGAATCGAAGCTATGATCGCTATCCGCGCGGAATATCCTGAAGCGCGCATTATCATGTTGACCACTTTCGAAGGCGATGTGGAAATCCAGCGGGCGCTGGAAGCCGGCGCGCGTGGCTACATCCTCAAGAGCATGCCGCCGAAGGAACTTATTGAGGTCATTGTGCAGGTTCACGCCGGCAAGAAGCGCATCCCCACGCAAGTTGCGGCGCGTCTGGCAGAACACATGAGCGACGAAGCTCTCACCGAACGCGAGATCGAGGTTCTCAGTCAGATTGCGGGCGGCAACCGCAATCGCGACATTGCCGAACGCCTTTTCATCACCGAAGAAACCGTCAAGGTCCACATCAAGCACATCATGGACAAGCTCGGTGCCAGCGATCGCACCCAAGCCGTGGCCATCGGCCTTCGCCGTGGAATCATCCAGCTCTAACTCGCAATTCCTCATCCAACCCATCCCCCGAAAGGGGTAATAAAAAATTCCGCATTGCGGGGTTTCGCCGTTCGGCGAGGTTTCGGTACTTTAGCAGCGTGGTCGTCATTGGGCCCATAATCGGGAGGCTTGCGCTGCAACGACTTTTCTCAACGTTTCCGGGTGGCAGGCCAGGCATCGGACTTCTCTTGCTGCGTGTGGCGGTTGGCGGCATTGCAACCGCCCTTGGGGTTCTTTGCGCTTCTGGCCTAAGCGAGCACCATGTGATGGTGTGGCTTGCGGCAGGTGCCTTAATAAGCGGTGGAATTGGCTTGGTAATCGGGTTTGTGACGCCGCTCGCGAGCCTGCTTGTAGTGCTTTGTCTGCTGGGCATGACCTTTTCTTGGCTGCCGGATGCCTCACCCACTCTCCTGGGTGGGCATCTGGCGATGCTACTCCTGGTCGCAACTGCAGTTGGAATCGGCCTCCTGGGCCCCGGCGCATTCTCCATGGATGGTCATCTGTTTGGACGTCGCGAGATTGTGATCCCGCCGCGCAATTCCTAATCCTGAAGGCCCCCTGATGGTCGGTTTTGTTCGAATACCTAGCATTAGAATAATCAAAACACACAGTTTCTGCTCTTCGTGCATCCCTCGCGCCAATATCTGGGCACTAGGGTACTGGTATTTTGGCGCGCCGATGCGCGTGACCAGCGCCTTGCGGGTCCACCAAAGGTGGTAGAACGCTTCCCCCATCAGGTGGTACAGAAAAAACATCCCATCTCGTGATGCGTTCTCCCCGCGAATCCTGCAATCATCCTCGCGACGTCAATCGCATGCGAATGAGAATGAACGTCAATCTGGCAAAGGATGAGAGGAAACCGAAATGATTCCGCAGCAGATTTCGCTCCCTGCAGGGAATAGGCCCACTCCATTGGACTGCTCCTCCGAAAACATGTCGGAAGCACGCTTATTGGCCGCCGCAAGAAACGGCCATTCTGCGAGTTTCGAATCGCTTTGTGCGGCTCACACCGGCAGGTTACTCAAAGCGGCCTTCAACATCACGCGCAACTGGGAAGACGCCGAAGACGCCGTCCAGGATTCGTTGATGCGCGCCTTCATGAACATCAAGCGCTTTCGTGGCACCTCGACCTTCTCCACTTGGCTTACCCGCATCCTCATCAACTCCGCTCTTATGATCCGACGCAAGAACCGCCGCGGGAATCATATCTTTCTGGATGACCTTGCTCAACCCGGCGAGAATGGCTTCCATCTGCAGATTCCGGATGCCGCTCCAAACCCGGAGCAGCATTACGTCCAGCGCGAACGCAAGCGCGTCCTTCGTAAAGCCATCGCCCACCTTCGCCCTCGCATTCGCGCGGTCATCGAAGTCGGCCAGCTCCACGAACTCTCCATGAAAGAGACCGCCAAGGTCCTGGACATCTCTTTGGCCGCTGCCAAGGGCCGCTTCTTTCATGGCCGCGCGGCGCTGCGACGTTCCCCTGCGTTGCGTGCTGTAGCCCAGGCAACACGCGAATCCGCCGCCTGAGCAATGATGTGCTATTGCGCGAGCCGGGCCGCCATCGGGCGGCCCGGCTCGCGCCTCTCCTCGTGATAGTCTAGAAAGGCATATGCCGGGTGAAAATGCTCCCCTCCGTATCAATCTTGGTTGCGGTCTTCTGACCCATCCCAACTGGATGAATGTGGATGGCTCGTAGAACGCCCGGCTTGCTAAACACCCGTTCCTTCGCAAGGCTCTGACCTTGCTCCATGTCCTGCCGAAAGAGAAGGAGGCGGTGCCTTGGAGTTCCGACATTCTCATTCATGACATCCGCAAGCCCCTCCCCTTCCGCGATAATTCCGCCGATGCCGTCTACGCTTCGCACGTTCTCGAACATCTCTATCGCGAACAAGGCCAGCAGCTCGCTCGCGAATGCTTTCGAGTCCTGGCTCCCGGCGGAATCGTCCGCCTCGTCGTGCCGGACCTCAACGCCATCGTTCGCGAATATCTCGGTGAGCAGCCATTCGGCGAAGCTCCTCCCTCGCAAAAAGCTACCCCTCCGGGGGACGTGCTGAATGAACGCCTCCTGATGCGCTGGCCGTCTCCCTCGAAGCGGAGTTTCGTGCTGAAGATCTATGAAGCGATGCAGGACTTTCATTCCCACAAATGGATGTACGACGAACAGTCGCTCGCCGCGTTGCTCCGCTCCGCTGGTTTTGTGGACGTGATGCGGAAAAACTACGCCGAAAGCCAAATCTCGAACATCACCGACGTCGAGGACGCGTCCCGCATCGCGAACGGCGCCGGTGTCTGCGTGGAAGGCCGCAAGCCCTGAGTTTCCGAATCGGTGATATGCTCATCTTGTACGCGGAAGCAAAGTTACTTTCGAAGACTGTTCCCACGGCCCCACTGTCTGCTGATCTTCCCTTCTCCGCTTGAGTCATCCTGTAAACGGGAAACGGAACACTTCAAGCAACTCCCCATTCCGAAAAATAGCCACCGAAAGGAGAATCACAAATGAGAGCGATGCGGCTCCCGGCACTGCTTGTCGTCCTTTTTCTTTCCACATTTTTTGCCGTGTCAAAAGTGGCTTCTCAAGCCACCACTTCAAAGAGACAGCAGACCTCGGAAATTGAGCGTGGCCGTTACCTGGTGGAAGAAGTGGCGAAATGCCCGGAGTGCCACACGCCTCGCCTCCCGGGAGGCCAACTCGACCAGGGCGCTTGGCTTCAGGGAGCGCCCATCTGGATTACCCCCGTCAGACCGATTGCCAACTGGGCGCAGAACGCTCCTCCCATCGCGGGACTACCTGGCCTGACGCAGGAAGAAGCTGAGCGAGTTTTGGAGAAAGGGATGGGCCCCGAAGGGGAAGCCCTGCGTCCTCCGATGCACATCTACCACATGACACACGAGGACGCGAAGGCCATCATCGCGTATCTGAATTCTCTGCCTCGCCGCCAGCACTAAAACCGGCGTAAAAACGCCAGATTCGCCAGCTACCGGCTGGCCCCTGCTCGCGATTAATTTGCTGCCGAAGCCGGCTGCTTCCAGCCGGGCCCGCGTAGTGGTCGTCCGGCCGTCACCCCGGTCAGCTTGCCGTCTTCAAATTCCAGTTGGCCGTTCACAAATACGTATTTCACGCCTTGCGAGAGCTGCGTCGGCTGCGTATAGGTCGCCTTGTCGATAATTCCCGCCGGATCAAAGATGGTGATATCCGCAAAATAGCCTTGCCGCAGCAGGCCGCGCCCTGCGAGATGCTCGCGTTGCGCCGGCAGGGAGGTCATCTTTCGGATTCCTTGCTCGAGCGGCAGCAGGTGTTCGTCGCGCACGTAGTGCCCCAGGAATCTCGGCATGGCGCCGAAAGCGCGCGGGTGCGTATGCGGCTCATAGAGCGGGCCGTCGAGGGAAAGTTCCCCCGCATCCAAGCACAGGCTCGTCCACGGCTGTTTCAGCCCATAGACCAAATCCTTTTCGCTGGCCATGAAATAGAGCGCCCCGGTTTGTCCCTTGTCGGCAATGATGAAATCAAACAGCGCGTCAAGTTCCGATTTCTTCTGGTCCGCGGCGATTTCCGCGATCGTCTTCCCGTTGTATTTTTTCAGTTCGTCATTCTCCACACCGGCAACCATCACGCCTTTTCCGCCTCCGCAGTCAAAGAACAGGTTTTCCCAGTTCGGATGGTCCGCAGCCATCTCCTGCTTGATCTTGGCGCGGATCGCCGGATCATGCAGGCGCTCCAGTAATTTATTGAGTCCGCCGTCGGCAACCCATGGTGGCAGGCTTGATGCCAGCGCGGTTCCTCCCGCTATGTAGGGATACATATTCGCCGTCACGTCTTGACCGGCATCTCGCGCCGCCTGAATTTGTGCCACAACTTTGGTCATGTTGCCCCAGCGGGTTTGCCCAGAAACCTTCAGATGAAAAATTTCTACAGGAAGGTGTGCTTCGCGCCCAATGCGCAACGCTTCGTCAATGGCCTCCGGCTCCGTCTGTCCTTCACTCCGCATATGCGATCCGTAAATCCCGCCGTATTGCGAGGCCACCTTGGCCAGTTCGATAAGCTCCTCCGTCTTCGCGTAGTGGCCCGGAGGATAGATCAACGCTGTGGAAATCCCAAAGGCTCCGTCCTGCATCGCCTGCGCCACAAGCGCCTTCATTTTCTCAAGCTCCGCCGGTGTGGGTGCGCGATCCACATCGCCGATCACCGCTTCCCGCACCTGCGCGGCGCCAACGTACGTGCCGATATTCAGTGGCGTGCCATTTTTCTCCAGGCGCTGGAAATAACCGTCCAGGGTTGTCCAGTCTATTTTCAAATGAAACTGATCCAGCCCCGGCTGCATCGCTGCAAGTGTCCGTTCGTTCTGCGGCGCGATGGAGCCACCCTCGCCAGTTATCTCCGTCGTGATGCCCTGTGACAATTTGCTCAACGAACGATTGTCAATCAGCAGCGCCAGTTCGGACTGCCCCAGCATGTCAATAAAACCTGGGGAAACTACCAGCCCAGTAGCGTCAATCACGCGCTTGGCGAGCACATTGTCCAGCTTCCCGATCGCCACAATCCGGTCTCCCCGGATTCCCAGGTCTCCGGAAACCCACGGATTCCCGGAGCCATCGACAATCATGCCGTTCTTGATGATGACGTCGTAGCCCTCCGCTGCGGGCTTTGCCTGAGCCGTTAGTGGGGCGTCATAAGCAGCGGCTGCAATCGCTCCCAATGCTTCACCCGCAACTTTTTGCGCGGCATCCGCGTCTTCGAGCGAAACGGAGACCATGTTGACGTAGAGCGCGAGAATCAGATGCTGTCCACTGGCGGTGTCCATGTACCCGGAGAGTCCTTTGCCGGTAATCATGAGTTTTTTATTGAGCGCGTCATATGTCCCGTACGTCCCGGTCTTCGCATGGACATGACCCGCTGCCGGTGATGTCGTCTGAATCTTCACCAGCGTGCCGTCTTTCCCGAGAATCGGCAAGGCACGATAAAAAGCGCCATATTCTTTTTGTTTGGACATATACATCAGGTATTGCGTCATGAAGTCCGGGGTGAAGTACGCGTTACCTCCCGCTCCATCGCTCTGCGCCGCCCCGCTGAGATCGAGTCCCGCCTTAGTAAGGAACTCGCGCTCCTGATCAAATCCCGCTTGCAAGGTGCCTGATGTCTTGTGCGCGACAAGCGCACCAACGAGATAAGGCATCGTGCTCGCATGCAGATTCTGGCTCACCTTCAGCGTGACCTTCACTTCCTCGGTGAAGGGCGGGGAAGTGTGCTCAGCAATCAGATTTTCCGGCGTGTAGCTGGCCGCAAGCTTTTTGAAGTCGACCGTTTCCCTGGGAGCCGCGATCTTGGCGGAGACGCCCTGCTCCTTTAACGCCTCCATCAGCACCGTCGCCGCAAACCGGCTCGGCTCTGGTACGGGATACGCGCTCATCGTCGGCTTTGCTCCTGCAGCGATGCTGCCGGACAGTGTCACCGTGCGCGTCCCGTCTCCATTCTGTTTTTCCTCGCCATATTCCAGCGTCGTTCGCGAACCGGCTTTTCCCGTCGTGGCTTGATTGATGATCCGGACATACGAAGTCTGGGGATTAATTTTCAGATCAACGGGGGAACCTTCCGTGGATCCCGGAGTGACAATCGCATCGATGACATTGTCGTTGACCACCACCGGCGAGATCACCACTCCTGTACCCAGTTCGCGCTCGCCTTCCGGGAACAGCGAGATATCCAACAGCACGTGTCCCTTGATTTTCTTGATGCCCTTTGCCGCCACCTGCTTTGCGAAGTCCTTGATCACGGCCAGCGGGTCGCCGCCAACGCCCCGGCTGTCCGGCCCCCCATAGGAATGATCTTCGTCTTCAAATGCCAGCGTGCCGTCGGGTTGAATGCGATTCGAAAGGTCCAGATCGCCGCTCGCTACCAGCACCAGATCGCCGTCGAGCGTCCCATCCTTCTTTATAGGGCCCGTTCGGTAAATTTTCGTGTGAAAGCGATAGTCCGCTCCCAGAAGTTCCATGGCCGTGCCGGTGGTGAGAAGTTTCGTCGTCGAGCCGGGCACAAAGAGCTTTGCGGAGTTCAGTGCATAGACGGTTTTGCCGCTGTCCGCCTCGATAAATTTCAGGCCAAAGTGCGAGTGCGCAAACTCCGGCTGGTCCATGATTTGCTGGATGCGCTGCTCGAGAGTTGGAGCCGTTTGTGCCAGCAAAGTCGTTCCGCCAGGGAGAAATGCCACCACAAAAAGGCAACACAGAAAGAAGCGAGCCCAAATTGAATTCTTCATCGACCACCTCAAAGGAATGAAATGTCTTGCGCCAAAATTCGTTTCACTGTCGTCCACTCGCAACTAGAAGCGATATGGTTTCTACTTCGCCTTGCCCTGCAACTGCTCAAACGTCAGGTTCAAAACCGGATATTTCTGCCAGTCGGCATAATCAAAGTGCCACCACTCGAACGGATAAACCAGAAATCCCTCGTCTTCCATCACTTGACGCAATAGCTCGCGATGCCACCGCTCCAGCGAACTCCCGCCCGGGTACCCGGGGAAGGATCGTTCAGACATCTCATCGTACACGCCGACCATCTCAACCGGTTTCCCGCTCGCCAGATCATAAATACTCAAATCCACCGCGCAGCCGCGATTGTGCCGCGAACCTTGGCTCGGGTCCGCTACAAAAATCCGCTTATCCTCCGGCGTCGCCTCCCAGAAGATTTTCGTCACATACCAAGGGCGATAGGCGTCGTGGATCAAGAGCCCATACCCCATCGCTTCCAGCTTCTTCTGTGCCCGCAACAACGCTTCTGCCGCTGGCCGTTGCAGGAATGCTGTCGCCTCCGAATAAACGGGCGTGCTTAGAAAATTGTTCGTGCTCGCATAGCGGATGTCGAGTTTGATCTTCGGGTCGAGTCTTGCGAGTTCCACCAAATCAGGTTTGCGAAAATCACCTTTCTCCGCGGATGGCTGAGCTGCCAGCGCCTTCTTGCGCAATTCATCGAAGTTCTTGATCGGGGTAATCCGGAAAATGCCGCCGCTCACCCCGCCGATGGGGCGGCGCTTGAACACCACGCCGCTCACCTTCACCTGTGTCGCGTTGCCGCTCGCGTCGCGCGTAAAAACCGCTCGTTCCCCATCGTAAAGTCCATGCGTCGGGAACTTGTAGACGTCATCGGTCGCTTGCGTCAGTCGGTCGAACTCCATCCATTCGATCAATACGTTCAGGTAGCCATCCTTTTCAAATACATAAAGGATGTCGTGGTCCCATCCATACTCGCCAATAAGTCCCTTCCACTTTTCGGCGACCGCGGAAGGCTTTCCAACCTCAACTTTGGGCAGAGTCTTGGAATGCACCTCGATGCCGTTCGAAACTGGGGCAACTCTGAACCCATAGCCCATCGCGCCATCCGAGATCAGTTCGCCGTCAAGTTGGCGCAGTTCGAGCTGTTCGCCGCCGGTTACGGCAAGCAGCGAGAGCCGTCCATCCAGATAGCTCAAATCGATAGCGTCGTCTCCCGCGCCATATCGTCCCGCGAGCTTTCGGCCCAGTTCTTCCGGAACCGGGCTGGTAGGTTCCAAAAGAACCAGCGGCTTGCCGGTTCGTTGCGCAAGCACAAGACGCAATGTTTCTTCCCCAATCCGCTCGGTCACTGCATTCACCGCATCTTTGGTCACAATCACAACCACGCCCAGCTTGTCCTCGGGAAGCAAGTCCATCGTGGTTGCGAACCCATAGATGGCCCCGCCGTGACCCACAAGCCGGTGACCCTCAAACGTTCGAACAAGAAATCCCAGTCCAAAGACCCATCCTTCCGGGTTTGGAAACTGTGGTGACCACATCTGCTGCAGCGTGGCGGGTTGAATGATCGGCCCGTTATCCGTTTTGCCTTGCGCGATTAGTACGCTGAGAAATTTCCCAAGGTCTTCCACCGTCGAATACATGCTGCCGGCCGGCGCCATGCCCAGCTGAAAGGTCGGTGCCTCGAAGGTCTTTCCGTCATACGTCCACATTTCCGCCTTGGCCAGGTTTTGAATGATCTGCGGGTCCGGCTCAAACGAACTGTGATGCAAACCCATCGGTTCCAGCACCGAGGATTTCAGATATTTGGCGAAGGGTTGGTGCGCCTGCGTCTCAAGGACATATCCGACGACGGCGATGGCGGCGTTGGAATATTTCGTGTGCGTGCCGGGCGCATAGACAAGCTCCGTATCATTCAGGCTGGCGACGGTGGCTGCCAGCGACGGCTCCGTGGTCTCGAAATAATTTCCAACGGGCGGCTCGCGCAGCAATCCCGAGCGGTGCGACATCAATTCTCGCAACGTGATGGGCGCGCCAAACGGATTGCGCGGCTTAAAGTCGGGCAAATACGTGCCGACCGGTGCGTCCAGATTGATCTCGCCGCGTTCCACCCGCTGCATGATCCCGATGTCGGTAAACAGTTTCGAAACCGAACCGATCCGGTAAACAGTTTCCGCGCTGGCCGGAATCTTCTGCTTCGGATCGGCCATCCCGAATCCCTGCGCCCATACAATCTGCTGGTCATCCACAATCGCAATGGACAGGCCGGGAATCCCTGCCAGCGACATCTGACTCTCAATGAACGGCTTCAGTGCGTCGGCGACCTTCGCGTAATCCGGTCGTGGCGCGATGTTGCTGGAATTCTGGGCGAGCGCTAAAGAAGAGCACGCCAGCAGCCAGGCCGAAAGCAGCCAGCACACTTTCTTCCAGCCAAGACCAATCTGCCTGTTACACGGAAAACCGGAAGCCATGGACTCTCCCTCGGCGACGTAATTTTTAATGGGCTGCGTGCTGTGCGCTCCACTTGTTCCGGCGCACGGTAAGCTTTTCGATCAGGTCTCGTTTAACCGCGAAACCCAGCCCCGGCGCCTTCGGCACTTGAATCGTCCCCTTGGGAGTCACCGCAACGGCTGGCTCGATAATGTCTTCGTTCCAGTAGCGCCGGCTGGCCGAAACGTCCCCCGGCAGCGTAAATCCCGGCAGCGTGGACATCGCAATATTGTGTGCCCGTCCGATCCCTGCCTCGAGCATCCCCCCGCACCACACCGGAATGTTTCGCTTGTGGCAGACATCTTGTAGTTCTCTCGCTTCCGTGTGTCCGCTCACTCGGCCAAGTTTGATATTGATGATGCGGCATGCCTTCAACTCAATTGCTGTCAGCGCCTGCCGCGTGTTGTGGATGCATTCGTCCAGGCAAATCGCGGTTTCAATCTGCGCCTGGAGCTTCGAATGCGTGTATATATCGTCCCAGCTCAGCGGCTGCTCCATCATCAGCAGCTTGTATTCATCCAGCTTCTTCAGATGAGCCGCATCGTCCAGCGTGTAAGCGGAGTTCGCATCCACGGACAACCGGATGTTTGGAAATTCCTTGCGCACCGCGGCCACGTACTCCAGATCTTTTCCCGGCTTGATCTTCAGCTTGATGCGTTGGTAGCCGCTGCGAAGTTCTTCTTCCACTTTCTTTACCAGCGAAGCAGGATTCTCCCGTATCCCCAGGGACACGCCGCACGCAATCTCTCCCATCGTTCCGCCCAGCAGTTTCCACAGCGGAAGCTTCTTCCTTTGCGCTTCGATATCCCACAGCGCATTTTCGATTCCGCTTTTGGCCATTTCGTGGCCGCGAATTGCCGCCACCAATGCGGGAAAATCCGAAGCCTGGTTCACGCTCTTTCCAATCAGATTAGGAGCTATAAAATCGGAGATGACGTGCCACGCCGTGTCGGTCGTTTCCGAATTGTAGGCCGGCGTTTCCCCCGTCGTGACTTCGCCCCAGCCGCTGACGCCATCCGCGATCACTTCCACTTCCAGGATTCGGCGGTTTAACGTCGTCCCAAAACTGGTCTCAAACGGCGACTTCAGCTGCATCCGGATTTCGCGCAATTCAATCGATTCGATCTTCATAAGGCTCCAGAATGTAACTTGCTTGATCTTCGGAAAATTCAAATCCCATCGCGGCGCGCCCGGCCGCGATTTGTTCGGTGAATTGCTCGCGGACCTCCGATTGAATGGCCTCCGCCTTTTCCGGATTTTCCGTGCAAATCTGGCGTATCGTGCTGGGAATCGAAATCCGCACGCTCCGGTTCGTTGCCGTGTGACGCTTGCCCTCCAGAACGTTCTGTACATGCGGCGATTTCAGCCACCATTCCGCTACCAGGCGATCCGTGGGCAGCCCGGCGTGCAGGGGACTCGAAGTTCGCCCGTACACATTGGGAATATAACGCTGAACAATCGCGCCGAGTTTCGCCAGATTGAAATGCGCGTTCTTCAGTTGCAGCGGATCGAAGGTCCATTCGATCAAATCAATGCCGCGCACCATCGCGTCGTCGCGTTGTGCCAGCTTCAACAGCTTTCCCACGCCACGATCCTGGTATTCCCGCACGACGCCGACCATGTGTGAATGCAAATAAGGCTTCCCGCTATGAATCCCGGCAAAGGCCAACGCAAACCCGACCGCTGTTTCTCCGTCATACGCCGCCAGCACCTGCCCGCCGCTCTCGCGAGCCACCACGAACATCTGATCGGGCACAACGTCGTACTCGCTGTACCCCCACACCCGCCGCTGCAAATCCACCGCCGTCCGCATTTCTTCGATCGTCCGCAAAGATCGCGTCACAATCGGCGGTTTCACCGGCGATGCGCTCGCACTGTTCACGCCTCGAGCACTCCTTCCTCTATGGCGTTTGTCCCCCGCCGCCAGAAAAAATATGCCGGCGCTCCCAGAAATACGATTCCCAGGCCAATTGCTGCCCGCACTGGTTGGGAAACAATGGTATTGGCCACCAGCGCCATCGCTGCGGCAATAAAAATCGCCGGCGTCCACGGATACCCTGGTACCCGGTAGGGTCGGGCTACATCTGGTTGCCGCATTCGATAAGCAAACACGCTTCCTGCCGCCAGCGCATAAAACAGCCAACCGATGAACACAACATACGTCAGCAGTTGCTCAAAGGTTCCGCTTGCGGCCAGCACCGCGGACCAGATTCCCGCGACGATCACGGCCAGCGCCGGAGTTCCAAATCGCGGATGAATTCGCGAAAGGGCGTGGAAAAACAGGCCGTCTTTGGCCATGGCGTAGTAAACCCGGGGCGCGTTCAACAGGATCGAATTTGCCGAGCTGAACATGGAGATCAAGATCGCCACGGCCACGATTTTGCCCGCGCCGTGACTCACTACCCCGCCGAGCGCCGTCGCCGCCACCCGGTCCGACCCGGCGACACCTTTTGCTCCGAGCGCGGCAAGGTAGCCAAGATTCGCGATGAAATAGATCGCGATCAGCGTGGCCATTCCGATCAAAAAGGCCACGGGAAATGTACGTTGCGGATTCACGGTTTCTCCGGCGGTGAACGTGGCGTATTGCCAGCCTTCGTACGCCCAAAGCACGCTGATCATTGCCAATCCAAATCCTTGCAACCCTACACTGCCCGCATTCGCCGGTTGTACCGTGCCAAAAATCGGGTTGGCTCCTCGCAACACTAATAACGCGCTGACCCCCAAAATCGCGGCCACCTTGATGATCGTCGTCACATTCAATAAATCCGCGCTTTGCCGGGTTCCTCGCACATTCACGGCCGCGATCACCAGAATCATGAGCACCGCCACGCCTTTTGTTGCTGCCCCGGAGAGTTGCACAAACTCCCCCAGGTAGTTTCCAAATGCCACTGCCAGTGTGGCAATCGACCCCGAACTGATCACAAAAAACAGCGTCCAGCCGAAAAGAAAAGCCGCAAATGGGCCAAAGCAGTCGTGAATGTAGACGTAGAGTCCCCCGGCCTCCGGCTTCATCGCGCTCAATTCGCCATAAGTGAGCGCGCCAAACAGGGAAAGAGCGCCCCCGCCTAGCCACACGGCAAACGCCTCCGGAACCGACCCGCCCACGTTGCGCAAAATCGGCCCGGGAACGAGAAAGATCCCCGATCCGATCACCGTACCCACGATCATGAAAGCCAGGTCCCACATCCCAAGAACACGCCGGAGTCCCTGCGCGTGCGGATGGGCGGCGCTCTCGGGTTGGTCGCTGCCGGCGTGCGTCATCGAATGTCTCGCATGCGAAGGCCCGCGCAGCAGGCTTTGCCAGTGCGCAACAGGAAATACAACAGGTGTTGCAGGGTGTCAAGAAAATTCACGACCCGTTGCATGCCTCGTATCAGAATTTTCTATACAGTGCATCTATTATGCAACAGGTGTTGCCTGCCTCAAGAAATCCTCAAATTATTGTAAATAGCTGTTGACAACGTGTCTTTTGAAAACTAGACTGCGCCGCATTGCGTTCCTTCTAATAACACGCAACAGGTGTTGCAAGAGTGGCCAGTTTGGGGCTCGGTCCTGAATTGGCGTCGAGGCATTATTAGCGTGAATCGCTCCTAAGGGGGGGCTCATGAGCGTCTTTATCTCGAAGGCATTTAATCAATTCGCTAGCAAGTTTGCTTTTCGTATCCTTCCCCACTGTTTGCTGCTCGCCCTGACCATGGTTCTCCTTTTGCCATCCTGGAGTCTCGGACAGACGACCTCCACGATTGCTGGAACCGTGCAAGACAAGCAGGGTTTGACTGTTCCGGGCGCCAAAGTCACGGTGAAGAGCACTCAACTAGGGATTGATCGTACGGTGGTTACCGAGGGTGACGGCACGTACCGAATTGCCGCTCTTCCTCCGGGGTTCTACGACGTCACTGTTTCCAAAGACGACTTCCAGACGGAAAGCTTTAGGGGCATTGAGGTGACCTTGAATCGGACCCTAGTTTACGACGTCACTTTGCAAGTCGGTTCGACGAATCAGACCGTGGAAGTAAGTTCGACCGCACCCCTCCTCGAAACCACCACTCATCTACGGGCAGTACAATCACTCCACAGCAAATCCAGGACATGCCGATCAATGGCCGCAATTATCTCGATCTCCTCCAACTCGTCCCAGGTGTGGCTTTGAACCGTCAGAATGATCCGGCGGGCGACAACTCTACTCCAATTCTGGGAGAACGTGGAGGCAACACGCTTTACCTGATCGACGGCATGCCTAACCGTGACAACTTCAATGGCGGCGCTTCTGCTCAATTCAACCAGGATTCCATTATGGAATTTCAGGTGGTCACGGGGGGATACAAAGCGGAATTTGGCCACGCTTCGGGCGGTATCGTCAACGTCGTTACTCGGGGTGGAACGAACGATTGGCACGGTGGACTTTCCGTTTTCTATCGATCCAATGCGTTTGACTCCAACAATATTCCCGGGTCCAGCAACGGGGCACCTTTTCTCAACCGCTGGGATCCCACCGTCTATTTCGGCGGACCGATTTGGAAGGATAAGATTTTTTTCTTTGGTTCCGCTGAGCGCATTTGGGAAAGCCGTAACTTGAATTTTGTTTTCAATCCCAATTTACCGGAAACACTCGTCGCCTTTGAAGAGCCGTTTAATGTAAACGCCGAGACCTACGTAACCCGTGTGCGCGCAAAATTCGATGAGAATCTAGGTGCGCATCGCGTAAGCGAACAAATCAATTACACCAACAATCACATCGCTCATTATTTGCCCCTTACGGAAGCTCTAAACCTCCCTGATACACGCTATAACATCGACGGTCGCACCCTGACACTGGGCTTCAACGATATCTGGACGCTGGGTGAGGCTTCAAAGAGCTGGGTCATTGACTCTTATTTTCAATATAGGAGTAATCCCACTCGCCAAAGTCCTTGTTGTCCCGAGGCGGGCACACCGAATACCTTATTTAACCTGTTCTCCACCTATACGAGCGGAGACCTGTTTGGAGACTTGGGACAGGCGTCATTCGGGCCTGGATACAATTCCTTCACATTTTTTGAGAAGTACTACTCGGCGGGAAGCAATGTCAGTAAGGTCCTGGGGCATCACACCATCAAGTTCGGCTGGGATTATGAAAACACCGGTGTGAACGGCACGGAACCGAACAACTTCTTCACGCAGCTCTTTGCTACCGTCGATGACTTCAATACATTCGGGCCTGTCAATTCGGGTCTGAATCTCATAACCCTGCAGGGGGGACAAACGCCCCAGGACAACCTCGTAAATATCAATAACAACTACACCGGCTTATTCATTGAAGACGATTGGAAGATTACACCCAAGATCACCATGAACGCTGGTTTGCGATGGGACTACGATTCGGAGTTCCCCAACAAGACGGATTTCTCACCCCGCATCGGCGTGAACTGGGCCCCCAATTCGAAGACGGTCTTCAGTGCCAGCTTTGGCACTTTCTATGACCAATTTCGAGAGGGTGTCGCACGCGATATCCCGGGATTTGGCGGGGCGAACATCCAGCGCGAGCGCTTGCTGTCTTTTCCCCGGCTTTTCTACGGAAATCCGACAATTCTGACGAGTTATTTTCAGACGCTCGGTCGGCCCACCGTTTGTGTGTCCAACAACCTGACCCAGGCGCAAATCACTGCGCAAGATTTGACTTGTCCGAACGGCCTCGGCACGACGTACTACGGTATTGATTATTTGAACAGCGTTGTTGCAGCCGGGCATGCGCCGGTTCCCGCGAATACTCCAGTGAATATGTCCAATGTCCAGCAATTGACCGGTTATACGCCAGATCAATTCCTGACCGCAGCGGACACAGCCGTCGCCAATCTTGCCGGCACGAACACGAGTATCACTGTCCCGGCCAACTATTGGAGCTGGGATCCCTTCGGAAATCTGACAACGATTGGCGGCATTAACGGAACCGCCGGACTTGTCCCCATCTCCGTGGATCCGGGCTTCAAGGTACCTCACACGTTCAACTATCACGTCGGTTTCCAGCGACAAATTGGTTCCGACATGGTAATCACTGCCGATTACTATCATAAGGACATCGAAGATATCACCACTGTCCGCGCGACCAATCTCGCCTTCGATGCGCGCATGCCGGGCTTCACCAATGATCTTATTCCGGGGACCGGGCCAAAGAGAATTGAGAGCTATGGACCCTGGGGCGCTGGAACCTATGATGGTTTCACGATCGGTTTCCAGAAGAGGATGTCTCACAACTTCACGATTCAAGCGACCTATACGTATACCCACGCTACGGACGATGTTCTCAATTCCACACTGACTAGCGAAATACAGAGCGGTGAAGGCGTCAACTTCGCGGCGATTTATGGACTTTCCGACAGTTACGTCGGCAAAGTGCCTACCGTCACGGACTCAAATACTGGCCAATCCAATGCCAGCGGATCTTTCATCAATAGCCAGGGAAACTTTGTGCCGAATGCTGGAACGTATTACAACGGCGCCCGAATCGATGGCGGGCCATCTGATCTGTCCTTGTCGCAAACCTTCCTCATCCATTCCATCGTGCAGCTTCCTTGGAAGATTGAACTTGCTGGAATTTTCCGGGCTCAAAGTGGGTTCCGATTCAGCGTTTCGCCGGCCAGTGGAGGTCCGGATTTTGACGGAGACGGACTCTTCAACGGTCAAGGCTTGTATTACCAGGGCCTGGGTGATCCGCTTTACGCGCGCAACTCCCAGACCGCCCCGCCATTCGTGAATATGGATATGCGCATTGCGAAGCGCTTCAACATTGGCGACCGTGTCAAGGCACAAGTGCTGTTCGAATTCTTTAACCTGTTTAACCGGGACAATCCGGCAGCCGTACAGGGTCTTGAAGGCGGAGCCCCGAGCCTTGGTTCCACATTGCAGTATCTGCCTGGCAGGGAAGGGCAGATTGGCGTGCGCTTCGATTTCTAAGCGTGGCAAAAGCGAAAAGTCGCTTTCTGTTTTGCGGAAGAAGTCCCGTGCCCAGCCAGCGGCCGCCAGGAATTTCGATGCGATGCAACAAATATTGAAATATCTTGACAAAATGCAACAAGCATTGTATCTGGCTTACACTGCTTTTACGCGAGTGGATGATTGGCAGATAGTAGGCCCGAACATGCGGGGTGCTGGCGGACGCTTGGTTTCCTAGGGAGTTTCGCCGGTCCGGGGAGTGGTCGGTGGTTCCTTCTTCCAGTGCAAGATTGGTGTCGGCTCGGCGGTCGAACTCCGCTCGCAACGGCCAAACCAGGCTCGAAGCGCGCTTTGCCGGTTCCCACAACAAACTCAGCCCCAGCCGCCGCAAACTCCTCCGCCTGGTTCTGGAGAATCCCGAGGACACGTATTTCCTCTCCTCCAGGGAACTCGCCAAACGTTACGATGTAGACGCCGCCACCATCGTCCGTACCATCCAGGCTCTCGGTTATCAGAAATTCGCCGACTTCCTTTCCGACCTCCGCGCCCACTTTGTCACCCGCATCACGCCCTACGCCGTTCTTAAAGCTGCCTCGAAAGAGAAAATGACCCTTGGCGGCCGCATCCGCCAAAGCCTCGATCTCGACATGCGTAACCTGCAAGCGCTGCACTCCAGGATTGACCCGGAACAAATCCGCCGCCTTGCCCACCGCGTGAAAAATGCGCGCCGCATCCTTATTGTTGGCATCGATCTTGCGGCGGCCCTGAGCTGGTATCTCTCCTATGGACTGATGACTCTCGGCTTTTCCGCCGAAGCTCCGATTGGCAGCACGGGGAATGTCCAGCGGCGCGTTCGCACGCTGACCAAGAAAGACTTTCTCATCGCCATCAGCTTCGGACCTTGCCTGCGAGACACCGTCGAAGCGGCGCAAAGAGCCAAGAAACAAGGCGTCCCCACGTTCGGCATTACCGACAGTGAAACCACTCAGATCGCGCGCGTATGCGACGAGTCTTGCGTCGCTTCCACAACAAGTTCCTCGTTCGGTGGCTCCTACGTGGCTCCCATCGCCCTTTTGGGTGCCATTTTTGTTGCCTGCGCGCAGACGCAAACCGCGCGTTCGCTGCAATTGCTCCGCCGAAGCGAGGAAGAGGACCGCATGGATCATCGCTGGTTTGAGGCTACGCCCGAAAGAAAAGGGAACTGGAATTCCGAATGAATTTTGCACCGCAACACCGGGTTTTCCGTGTAGGGGAGGAGTAAATAAAATGATGGATTATTTCATTCATACCCGCAGGCAGATTCTGACGTTGGCGCTGGTGCTGGGCGCTCTTGTGCTCGGCATCGTTCCGCTCGCCTCCGCGCAGACCACCTCCACGATTCGGGGCAGAGTAACGGATAAGCAAGGGGGCGTGGTGGTTGGCGCGCAAGTCCAGATAACAAGTAAGGAACTCGCCTTCGACCACACCGTGCAGACCGACGCGTCCGGGGAATATATCGTTCCCGCCCTGGTCGCCGGAACCTATACGATCGCGGTCTCCAAGGAAGGTTTCCGCAAACAGTTGTTCACTGACTTGCAAGTCACGCTGAACCGCACGCTCAACATCGACGTGCAATTGGAAGTCGGCGGCTCCACGGAAACGATCTCCGTTACCGGTGAAATCCCACTCCTGGAAACGCAAACCTCTTCGTCGAGCACCACCATCACGCCGCAGTTGATTTCCGATATTCCGCTCAACGGCAGAAACTACCTGGACCTGTTGCAAATTGTCCCCGGGGTCTTGATCAGCAGCCAGAACAATCCGGGAAACGGTACCAACTCCGACAATTCTCAATCGATCCTCGGCGAGCGCGGAAATAACGCCGGTTACCTCATCGACGGGTTGCCCAACAACAACCAAATTACCGGGGGCCCGGCGGCCCAATTCAATCAGGACACCATCGCCGAATTCCAGGTCATCACCACCGGATACGCGGCTGAGTTTGGCCATGCTTCGGGCGGCGTTGTGAACGTCATCACCAAGTCCGGAACTAACGACCTTCACGGCCAGGCGTCCGCTTATTATCGAAGCAGCGCCTTTGACAGCTCGAATCTTTCGTCTGGATACCTTCCGACTCTCCTCCGCTGGGACTATTCCGCTGGACTCGGCGGCGCAATCGTGAAGGACAAAATCTTCGGCTACGCCTCGGGCGAAGGGATTCACGAAAATCGCGCGCTGAACTATACGATTCCCACCGGAACTCCTCAGGTGATTGCCGACCAGGAGGCGCAGTACAATTCGCCCTCCACCGACCGTGAAGTGCGCGCCTTTGGAAGGTTCGATGAAGTCCTGGGCCGTCACCACCTTTCCGAGACATACAACTACACCAACGCGCACATCGGGAATTACCTCCCACTCTCCAATTACACGGCCTTGCCTTCCAACCGCCAGAACTATGGAGCGCGCAGTTCGCTGTACGGTGCGAACGACACCGCGACGCTCGGTAGTTCCGCGAGTCCCTGGATTCTCAACATCCGCGGCGGCTATCGCCAGGACGCATCAGGTCAGGAATCCGCGCACCCTCAGGCCGGACCCTATACCCTCTACAACGTATTTAACAGTGGGGATTGGACTTCTACTTTCCCACTGTTCGGTAACCCGCAAATTACCTTTGGCTCTATTACCTCCCCATCGAACCTGGATCAGAAGTACGGTTTTGCCGGGGCCAGCTTGGCCAAGACCAGTGGACACCACACCATCAAGTTCGGCTGGGATTATCAGTACACCCACGTGGACGGCGCGGAGGCCAATGTTCAAGAGAACCAGCTCTTCGCAACGGTCTCCGACTACGAACAATTTGGCCCGGTCGATTCCGGGTTCTTTCTCCTCTACACCATCGGGGGAGCCACACCGCAAGCCAACCAAATTCATCTGCGAAACAACTACAACGGCATTTATGGCATGGATGATTGGAAGATCACAAAAAGCCTGACACTCAACTACGGGTTGCGCTGGGACTATGACAGCAAGTTCGACGACAAGACCGAATTTTCTCCCCGAGTCGGCGCCGCCTGGGCCATTAACTCCAAGACCGTATTGCGAGGCAGTTTCGGCATTTTCTATGACCAGTTCCGCCTCGGCATCGCTCGCGACGTTCCTGCCTTCGGCGGCGCCGACCTCCGCGCAATCCAGCCTCTTTCCTATCCACGGTTGTTCTATGGGATTCCTACCATTGCGCCGGTCTTGTTCTACCCCAACCTGTGTCTATCGCCCACAATGACCGATGCTCAGATTTCGGCTTCTGGCGCAAAATGTCCCTTGAGCGCTATCTTTGGCCCCCTGCCGTATTACGGCCTCGACCACCTCAACAATGTCGTGGCCCCCGGACATGCGCCAATTCCCGGTAATTCGGTGGTAAATCAGAGCAACATCCAGCAGCTGTCCGGGTACAGCCCGGCCGACTACCTCACCGCTGCGGACTCCGCGATTGGTGTCAACCCGGGTTTCCTGTTCTGGGGACCGTTCGGGGCCCTTTCGTACCTGTTTAACCCGGCGGGGGCATACCCGGTGACGGTTGATCCGCGCTTCAAGACGCCGCGCACCTATGGCTTGAACGTGGGCCTGCAGCGCCAGGTAACCAACGATTTCATGGTCGCTGTGGATTACTACCACAAGAACATTGACGATATCCTCGGCACCCGGCAGACCAATCTCCCGTTTGCAAATCGAGTCGGTGCCCCCTTCCAGGGAGCTTTCGTCAACGGGTTCGGACCGTGGTATTCCGGCCTTTATGATGCCGGAATCCTCTCCTTCGAAAAGCGCATGAGCCACCATTTCGCGATGGGTGGAAGCTACACGCTGGCCAACGAACGCGATGATGCATTGTGTTCGGGCCTCGACTCCTCGCTTACCGGTCTCTGCTATCCCACCGACAGTTTCGTTGGTACGACCACGCTCGTTACCGATCCCGGCACCGCGACCTGTCAGGGGGGCAGGACGAATGCGACTGCCGGTTTTTTTGCCTGCAACGGCAACTATGTGCCCAAGGCGAACACATTTTGGAACGGCCCAAAACTCGACTCCGGACCCTCGGACTTCGCCATCCGCCACAACTTCCAGATGCATGCCATCATCGACCTGCCCTGGAAAATCCAGTTCAGCACCATTTTCCGCGCGCAGAGCGGATATCACTACTCACAAGGGGCAATCTCGCCCGTGGACCAGGACGGCAACCAAAACTACAATGGCCGCGACCTGAAGACTGCCCGCAATCAGTTCGTGTCCCCGAACTTCGTGAACATGGACTTCCGCATCTCAAAGACCTTCCCCATCGGCGACCACGTCAAGGTGGAAGGAATGTTCGAATTCTTCAACCTCTTCAACAACGCGAATCCAGCGGCCATGAACCTGACGGAGAATGCCACTCCGCCAGAAGCAGGTGCGCCACTCTTCGGCACGGTTGCTCAGTATCTGCCGGGCCGCGAAGGCCAGTTCGGCCTGCGCATCTTTTTCTAGCCGCCAGGTGCGCCATTTGCTTCATAAAACGCCATACAACTCCTTCCTGGAAAGCCGGTTCACCGGCTTTCCAGTTTTTCTGAACGGCGAACGTCTCAGGGGGAATTCATGAAAATGTACTTGGGAACGAAAGGCCTGCTTACATTGATTCTGGCGGCGTCCGTGGCGTGCTCGCTCCTGCTGGCGCAGTCCGCGGAAAAAGGGAAGCCCGCGCCTCCGGCGAAAGACGAAAAAGCCGCCGCCGTTACCGCGCCCGCCACTGGCAATATCCCTGCTCCGACCGTTCACCAGTTAACGGGCGAAGACCTCGAAGCCTTCCTCGACGGCATGATGCCTTCGCAAATCAATCGCGAGGACATCGCCGGCGCCGTCATCGCCGTCGTGAAGGACGGCAAGGTCATCTTCGCCAAGGGCTACGGTTATTCCGACATGGAAAAGCGCACGCCCGTCACGCCAGACGCCACCCTCTTCCGCCCCGGCTCGATCTCCAAGCTCTTCACCTGGACTTCCGTCATGCAGTTGGCCGAACAGGGAAAGCTCGATCTCGACAAGGACGTCAACGAATATATCGACTTCAAAATCCCTCCCGCGTTCGGCAAGCCCATCACACTGAACGACATCATGACCCACACCGCCGGCTTCGAAGAGACCGCCCGCGATCTGTTCGTCGCCGACGCCGAGCACCTGACGCCCCTCGATCAGTACTTGAAAGACCACCTACCGAAGCGCATCTTTCCTCCGTTCACGGTCCCCGCATACTCAAACTACGCCACCACCCTTGCCGGCTATATCGTTCAGCGCATTTCCGGAAAGCCCTTCTCGCAGTACGTCGCCGACAACATTTACACCCCGCTCGAAATGTCCCACACCACCTTCGTTCAGCCGCTTCCGGACAACCTCAAGCCGCTGATGTCCAACGGCTATCAGAAAGCTTCCGGCAAGGCGAAACCTTTTGAATTCGTCGAAGCCTATCCCGCGGGCAGCGTTTCCACCACGGCCCGCGATATGTGCAACTTCATGATCGCTCACCTGCAAAACGGCAAATTCGGTGACAAGCAAATCCTCCGCCCGGAAACCGCGGAGAAAATGCACGCGCGTCTGTTTGGCGCCGACGACCGCCTCAACGGCATGGCCCACGGTTTTTACGAGGAGACCCGCAACGGCCACCGGATTATCGGCCACGGCGGCGATACCGGATACTTCCACAGCGATCTGCACCTGATCCTCGACCAGAACGTGGGATTCTTTGTCTCCTACAACAGCGCCGGAAAGGGGGAGGCCAGCTCGCGGACCATCCTGTTCGATCATTTCCTCGACCGCTATTTCCCGTATACCCCGCCCCCGGGTGCAAAAGTCAAGGACGCCAAGGCGGACGCCGCCACGATCACCGGCCTCTACAACTCCAGCCGCCGCTTTGAAAACTCCTTCCTGAAGCTGCTTAGTCTCGCAGGTGAACTGAAGGTCGTTGCCAATGATGACGGCACCATTAGTGTAGAGGAGTTCAAGGGCCCGAACGGTGTGCCGAAAAAATATCAGGAGATCGAGCCCTTCCTCTTCCGCGAGGTCCACGGCCAGGACAAAATCGGCTTCAAAAAAGACGCCAGCGGCAATTGGCAGTTTCAGATGGACTACCCCTTCTTCATCTTCCAGCGGGTCGGACTCCTGAATAACAAATATTTCAACCTTGTCGTTTTCGGCTTCGGCTTGACGATGGTTTTGTTGACTGTCCTTCTCTGGCCCGTGGGCTGGATGATCCGCAAGCATTACGAGCGCCCGCTTCCGCTTTCCGACGCGGAAAAAGGCCAGCGCTTCGTCACACGGTTAGTGTGCGTGCTTTACGTAGTCCTGTTTCTCGGATGGGTCGTGGTATTGTCCCGCTCCAACGACATTACAGGGCTCAATAGTCTGCCAACCTGGGTGGTAGTGTTCAGCGTGCTGGGCCTGGTCTGTGCGGTCGGCACCATTGCCGTTGTGATCAACGGGCTGCGCAGCGTCGCCGCTCCCGGCCGTTGGGTCTGGACGAAAATCTGGGATCTCGCCCTGGCCGTGGGCTGCGTTGGCCTTGCATGGGTCCTGTTCAGCCTCAACATGATGAACTTCAACACCAACTTCTAAGTGTAGGGGCGGCTTTACGCCGCCTTGCCGGTTCCGCGATAGGCAGAAAACAAGGAGGCTCCATGTTTCGTAAGTGTGTCTTTGCATTGTGGATGGGTGTTGCCGTTTTGGCCAGCAGCGCGGCGGCGCAGGCGCAAGCTCCTGACTCTGCGGCAACCAATCATGACGATTGGGACGCCATCGCCACCAAAGCCTTGGCCGAATTCCAAATCCCCGGTGCTTCCGTTGCCGTCGTCAAAGACGGGAAGGTCATCTACGCCAAAGGCTTCGGTTACCGCGACGTTGAAAAAAAACTCCCCGTCACTCCGGACACGCTCTTCGCCATCGGCTCCGTCTCCAAATCCTTCACCTCTCTCGTCTTCGCTACCATGAACGACGAAGGCAAAGTGGATTGGGACAAGCCGGTTCGAACCTACCTCCCCACCTTCAAAATGGATGATCCCATTGCCACCGATCACGCCACCCCGCGCGATCTCTTCTCTCACCGCACGGGAATGCCGGGGCACGACGTCGTCTGGTATACCTCCAACTTCAGCCGCGAAGACCTTTTCAACCGCATCCAGTATCTGAAATCCAACAAGGAACTTCGCTACGGCTATGAATATTGCAACCTCATGATCATGACCATGGGCTACCTCGAAGGACAAGTCGCCCATACCACTTGGGAAGACCTGGTCCGCACCCGCATTTTCCAGCCTCTCGACATGAGGACCTCCAATTTTTCGGTGGACGACAGCCAAAAAGCCGCGGACTTCTCGCAACCCTACTCGATCAAGAAAGACGTGGTGACGAAAGTCCCCTTCAAAAACATCGATGCCATCGGGCCGGCCGGCTCCATCAACTCCAGCATCAACGACATGTCTCGCTATCTCGTTCTGCAGCTCGGCGATGGCACCTACAACGGCAAGCGCATCGTCTCGCAAGCCAACTTGAAACTTGTCCACACCGGTCAGACTGCCATGACGGGATTGCCTGACTTTTTCGCGCAAAATGGTCTCGGCCCCATGACCTACGCCATGGGATGGGTGGACACGACATTTCGCGGGCACCACATGGTCTGGCACAACGGCGGCATTGATGGTTTTCACTCTCTCCTGACCATGTTGCCCGAGGACAAAGTCGGCGTGGTCATTCTGTCGAACGTCGACCACGGCACGGGTCTTGAGCCCATCGCCTACTCTATCTTCGACCGCTTACTCGGTCTTTCCAACGAACCTTGGGTCGACCGCTATAAAGCGCTGAGTGACAAGGCGAAAAAAGCCCAGGAGGAAGCCGAGAAGAAGAAAACTACGCCCGCCAAGCCCACAACTTCCTCATCTCATCCGCTTTCGGACTTTGCCGGCGAATATCTGAATCCTGGTTACGGCACCGTCAAGATCGCTGTAGATGGCGACAACCTCAAGCTCACTCTCAATCAGATGGGCCCCTATCCCTTCCAGCGCCTCAATTACGACATCTTCCAGATCCCCGAAGATTCGGACTCCGTTGCCGCCGGAACGAAAGCGCAGTTCTACATGAATCGTGACGGCAACATCGATCGCCTGGCCATCCCTCTTGAACCCACCTTGCCCGAAGACATCGTGTTCACGCGCGCGGCTGAAAAACTCTCCAGGGAAGTCCTGGAGAGTCTCACCGGCGACTACATCCTGGAAATGGGCAATGTCAACGTATCTCTTGCCGGCGATTCGCTTCGGCTCACGCTTCCCGGCCAGCCTGCCTACGAGCTTGTTCCTTCGCGCGGACTCACCTTTAGTCTGAAGAGCCTCAACGGCTTCACGGTGGAATTCAAGAAAGACACAACGGGCAAGGTCACGGAGATGGTCTTCACAGGGCCCGGTGGCTCGCAATCCGCAAAAAAGAAATAGCCACCGGGCGTCGCAAAATCCACAGCGCTTCATTTTTACCGGGAGGCTGCTGCACGCAGAGGCCTGTTTTCCATTGTATACTCGCTCGCAGTTCATCCATCTTCATCCAAATTTCCAGGAAAGGACCCGATCGTGACGAAACTTCCGCGCGTCTTCATTCCTTTCATCTATATCTTTGTATTTCTCGCTTTCCTTCCCGTCAGGCTCCTGGCCCAGTCGGCCCCGGAAACCACCATCTATTACAACGCCAAAGTCTTCACCGCCGAGCCCCAGGATCCCTATGCCGAAGCGGTAGCCGTCCGTGGTGGAAAAATACTCGCAGTCGGAAATCTCGTCGAAGTGTCAAAAGCCGCGGGTGCCAACGCCGCGCGCGTGGACCTGCAAGGCAAAACTCTTTTCCCGGGCTTCATTGATTCCCACAGTCACTCCATTATGGGCGGCATGGGCCTGATCTCCGCCGACGGCAGCGAAAAACTGCGCAAGCTCGAGGATCTCCCGCCCTTTGCAGCCGATGCGAGGAAGTCAGGGAAGGGAATGCGCGGCGACATTTTGGAAATCCTCGGCATTCCTCTCGAATTCTGGTCGCACACGGATGCCCTCAACGCCACCTTCAGCCCGGGCGAATATCAGAATCAAGCGGTTCTCCTTCGCGGCATGGACGGCCATACCGCCTGGGCCAATCACGCACTGCTCCAGCGCGCGGGGATCACTGCTGACTACCTGAAGAAGCTCTCCGCCGACGAGCGCAGCTACTACGGCGTCGGCAAGGACGGCGAGCCCAACGGCTTCTTGGTGGATGCGGGCCTGGCGAAGATCGAGCCGCTTCTCCCCAAGCCCAATGATGACCGCCTCCTCGCCGCCGGCCGCGCCGCCCTGCAATACAACTACAGCCTGGGCATCACGGCTTGGCTCGACCCTCTGGCCGAACCGGACGTTCTGAAGTCCTACAAACTCCTTGCCGAGCACGGCGAGCTGCTCTCTGAGGTCGACGCCTTCCCCCGTGTCTATGCCAAAGACCCCGCCAAGGAATTGGGCGAAGTTCAAAAGACGCGCGAACTCTACAAGAACGTTCCTCACTTGCACGTCACCGGTATCAAAATCTTTGCCGACGGCGTCGTCGAGTATCCTTCGCAAACCGCCAACCTGACCAAGCCCTACAAAAACACCGGCCGCAACGGCGAACTCCTCTTCGAGCCCAAGAAATTCAACGAGCTGTGCGTCTCCGCCGACAAGCAGGGCCTCATCATTCACGTGCACGCCCTCGGCGACGGCGCGGTCAAGGCCGCGCTCGATGGCATCGAAGCCGCCCGCAAAGCCAACGGCAATTCCGGCCTGCCGGACACCTTGACCCACGAACAGTTTGTGGACCCCGCCGATTTTCCCCGCTTCCGGCAACTCGGCGTTATCAGTGCGCTGCAGTTGCTCTGGGCCGAGGCCGGGCCGGACACCATCGAAATCGTCAAGCCCTACCTCGACGATTCCGTCTTCAAGTGGCAGTATCCGGCGCGTTCCCTCCTCCACAACGGCGCCGTCATCTCTGGCGCCAGCGACTGGCCCGTCTCCTCCGCGAACGTTTTCTGGGGAATCTATCAGGCGGAAACCCGTAAAGGCCCGGAAGGCGTCCTCGACGCCTCTCAGGACATGCCGCGCCTTGCCATGTTCTATGCCTACACGCGGAACTCCGCCCGCGCAATGAACCTGCTCTCCGAAATTGGCAGCATCGCTCCCGGCAAGCGCGCGGATCTGATCCTGCTCGATCGCGATGTCCTCACCCTCTCGCCGGAAGAGATGCGGGAAACGAAGGTCCTTTGGACCATGGTCGGCGGCAAAATGGTCTATCAGGCTCCGCAATAAGCTGTGGTCTCCGTCTCACGGACAGGTGACGCTACTCCATGCGTCGTTTATGCCTTCCATTCATTTTTTCTTTTTCTGAAACCTTACTTTAATCTTGACACCCTGCGTGTCCGCTTTTACATTCGCCTCAAGGCTTACGGGTCTTTCATCGCAAGAAATCTGAGTAGGAAGTCGAGGGCAGGTGATCCGTGTCACTTGACGTCGGCTTGGTCGTCTATTGAGAGGAGCGCCCTTGATGTCGCACTCATGTTCCAGTTCGCGTGTATACAAGCCGTTACCGTTCGCGATTGCCGTTCTTGCCTTAATTTGTCTTCTCATACCCGGTGTTCTTCTGGCGCAGGTCGGAACGGGTCGCGTCATCGGCACCATCACCGATGAATCCGGCGCTGCCATTGCCGGAGCGAAAGTCACGGTCACGAACGCGGCAACCAATATCCATTGGGAAACCACCTCGGATTCAGACGGCTCCTATCAGGTGCTCGACCTCCCCATCGGAAAATATTCCGTCACCGCGGAACACGAAGGCTTCGCCAAGGCCGTCACGCCCGTCCAGGAACTCGAAATCAACCAGTCCCTCCGCATTGAAGTCCGCCTGAGAGTCGGCACGGTCGCGGAGGTGGTCACTGTCGAAGAGATCGCTGCGCAAGTTGAAACTGTCAGCCCCACGGTCGGGGGTACAGTCACAGGGGCGCCGATCGAGGCGCTGCCCCTGAATGGACGCAACATTCTGGATCTTGCCTTGACCCAGCCGGGTGTCACGCCGTCGCCCGGTACAGTGTTGCCTGCGGTTGCCGGCGTGCCATCCGGAGATTTCAACATTGCCGGAGGGCGAGATAATGCCATTACGTACCTGCTGGACGGTGGCGATAACACCTCGGTGACTTACGGGGTCCCTGTGATGAACCCCAATCCAGATGCGGTCGCGGAGTTTCGTATCCTGACCAATAATTACACTGCAGAATATGGACGAAGCGCTGGCGGCGTGGTGACGGTGGTCACCAAATCCGGTACCAATGACTGGCACGGAAGCGTTTACGATTACTTGCGCAATGACGCGCTCGATGCCAACAATTTTTTCAACAAGTCGAATCCCGAGAACCCACAGCCGCGTCCTGTTCTGAAGCGCAACCAGTTCGGCGCCACGTTCGGTGGTCCCGTGTTTCGCGACAAACTGTTTTTCTTCCTGGCGTATCAGGGGCAGCGGCAGAACAGCGTCACGGTGGGCAGCCAGTTAGCGGTCTACACCCCGCAGGAATTGCAGCAGGGTAATTTTTCAGACTCTCCTTATGCCTCTTCCATTGCAGCATTCCTTCAGGCCAATCCGTACTTTCAAGAGGATGCTGGCTTGGCAGCTCAGGGCATTATTGACCCAACGAAATTCGATCCTGTAGCGCAAGAGTACATCAAGAACAATCTCCTACCGATAAGCCCTAATGGCGTACTCGCTCCGAACGGCCCTGCATCGGACGATCGCGATGAATACCTGGCCAAGGTGGATTACAACCCCACCACCAAGGATAAATTCACCATCACTCTCTCGAAGTTTCACAATCCGCAGAGCTACTCCATTTTGAGCGGTGGCTTAGCTCCAAACGTGCCTGGCTTTCCCGGAAACAGCACATTCGACAATTATTTCGGTACCGTCGGCTACACGCGAACCATCGGGACCGTTCTGCTGAACGATTTTCACTTCACCGCGCAACGCGATAACAACCAGCTAAACAACCCTGCGGCGAGTCAGCCCGGGCCAGTTGATCTCAAAGTTGCCATCACCCCCGATCAGACCACCGGCCCCCCGCAACTGCTTTTCAACTTCAGCGGCCCACAGATTGGCTTTAACTTGAATGGGCCGGCGCGCTACGCCGATACAACCTACCTTTTCGCGGACACCCTGACGTGGATGCACGGCCATCACACCTGGAAGTTCGGCGGATACCTCGGCATCACCCAAAACAACGCTTATTTCGCCTACGCGGTGGACGGCCAGTTCTACTTCTATGGCTCCAACACAGGAAGTGACCTTGCGGATTTCCTGATTGGGTCCCCCGAATATTTCGACCAATATCCCAAGGGCTACAGCGCAGTCCGCAGCCACCAGTATGCCGGCTTTGCCCAAGATGAATGGAAAGTGACTCGCCGCCTGCTGCTGACGCTGGGCGTGCGTTACGAATACAACACCCCAAATTCGGACCCGGAGAACCGGAACTATATGGTCGTTCCGGGAGAGCAATCCGTGCGCTTTCCCAATGCTCCTTTGGGCCTGGTGTTTCCCGGAGATCCGGGTGCACCCAGCCACGGCGTGAATTTCCCCGATCGCAACAACTGGGCGCCGCGTTTAGGGTTTGCCTGGGATCCAATGGGTGACGGGAAAACCAGCGTTCGCGGCGGCTTCGGCATGTTCTACGACGTCGTGCTGGCGCAGTATAACCAATACCAGAACGGTACGCCTCCATTCTATTCGGCCGCCTCTTTTCCTTTGCCGCCTTCCAACAATGGCCCCAATACTTCTCTCTCGGACCCGTATGGTACTGTTGGCGTGATCAATCCGTTTCCGTCAACGCCGCCTTCGTCGAATCTGGATTTTGCCGCCGCAGGCTTCCTGCCCTTTGGTATTTCCAGCGTGTTTATCAACCCGCATCTCAGGACGCCATACATCTATCAGTACAACATGAGCGTGCAGCGGCAACTGGCGCCAAGTTTGGCCATGGAGATTGGCTATGTGGGGAGTTCCTCGCACAAACTGGTCGCCTTTTACGATGGGGATCCCTTCATCATCGGTACGACCGACCGCCCTTTGAATGAGCAGCCCGGCCTGCAAATTCCCGGTGCATTCACCGCCATGCCCTCTACTTTTGCGAATGTTTCGGGCGCAAATTACAACGGTCTGGTCACCAGCCTGACAAAACGTAACGGTGACTGGCACAATCTCGGCAACACCTTTTTCACGGTGGCATATACCTATTCTCATAGCATTGATAACGCCGCCGGCTTTGCTCGAAACGCGGCCGCGGTTCCTGCCTACGATCATGGACTCTTCCGTGCCTCGAGCGATTGGGACATTCGCCATCGATTCGTGTTGAGCGGCGGATGGGAATTGCCGTTTGCACATATGTGGGCAAACGGTCCCAAGCGGCTCACCGGCGGCTGGAGCCTGTTTCCGATCCTCATCGCACAGTCCGGCTTGCCCTATGACGTAAACGCTGGTCTGTTCGTGGACGGAGTCTCACCGGGACCCTCTGGCGCTGGTGATCAAAACCTGGTGCGGCCGGACTGGTACGGCGGACCGATCCATTATCTGGACCCTCATCAACCCGGAAATTTGTTCTTTGATCCGTCGGGGCTCAGCGCACCGGCGTGTTATTTGCTGCCAGGGCCTCCAGGAACCGCAGCGGGTTGTCCAACATCTACCTATGGTTCGCTGCCCCGCAACTTTTTCCGGGGTCCTGGGCGCGTGAATCTGGATCTTTCGCTGGAGAAGAAAACCGCGCTGACAGAGCGCGTGGACCTGGCATTCCGCATCGAGTTTTTCAATATCCTGAACCACACCGAGTGGGAAACTCCCAGCGTGAGCACGCCATTCGGCTCGCCACAGCTGGGACAGATTACGCAAACCTACGATCCACGGATCGGGCAGCTCGCACTCCGTCTGACGTTTTGACCCAACGGCCCGCTGCGGTCGGGCACCGGTGAAGTCTCGGCATCTGGTGTTGCGGAGTTTACTCGGCATTTTATAATGCGGTCGTGCATGTCTAGGCTCGGGAGGAATCCATGCATCTGACGCTTGCGAAGCGCATCGCTCTCTGTGTGACGCTGCTTCTTGCCTCTTCCGCTCTCCTGCGCAGTGACAACTCCACCCCGCAGGCCACCGCTTCTGCGGAGCTGATCCTCGTCAACGGCAAGATCATTACCATGGATGCCAAGGACACGGTGGACCAGGCCATTGCCATCCGCGATGGCAAAATTCTCGCCGTCGGCACCAACGAAGCCATCCGCAATCTGGCCTCGCCGAACACCCGCGTCCTCGACCTTCACGGCCTCACCGTCACCCCCGGCCTCATCGACAGCCACTGCCACTTCGACGAAACCGCGCTCCTCTATGATCTCGAACTCAGCAACGTGAAAAACATCGCCGAGGTCGTCGAGATGGTGCGCGCCAAGGCCGCGCAGCTAAAGCCAGGCGAATGGATCACCGGCGCGGGTTGGGACGAAAGCAAGCTCGCCGAACTCCGTTACATCCGCGCCAGCGACCTCGATCCTGCCTCGCCCAGCAATCCCGTTTGGCTGACGCACACAACCGGCCACTACGGCGTCGCCAATTCTTACGCCTTGCACCTCGCCAAAATCACGGCTGCCACTGCGAATCCCACAGCGGGAACCATCGATCGCGATGCCAACGGCAATCCTACTGGCGTCCTGAAAGAAGATCCGGCGATGGAGCTCGTCACCAAACTGATTCCGCCCCACAGCCACGACCAGGAAAAAAACGGCATCCTCAAAATGATGGCGGACTTTGGCAAAGAGGGAATGACCGCGGCCAAGGACCCGGGCATCCCCCCGGAACGCTGGGATCTCTATCGCGAATTGCTCAACGAAAACAAATCCACTGTCCGGATCTTCGCGCTTTTCCTGGGCGGTACTACGATGGATTCGGCTCGCACCACCTTGGCGAAACTCCAGTCCCTTCCCAAACCGCCGCAATCCTTCGGCGACGGCATGTTGCTCTCCGGCGGCGTGAAAATCTTCATGGACGGCAGCGGCGGCGGGCGAACCGCCTGGCTGTACGACCCGTGGTTCAAGAATCTGAACCAACCCGACGACAAAAACACTGGGTATCCCAATCTCGACCCGCAAACCTATCGCCAGATGGTCAAGCTATTCCACAACGCCGGCTATCACGTCAGCACGCACGCGGTTGGCGATCGCGCCATCGACTGGGTTGTCGATTCCTACGCCGAAGCGGAAAAGGAAAAGCCGACGAGAGGCCTTCGCCACGGCGTCATCCACTGCAATATCCCCACCGATCACGCCATTGATACGATGGCCCGCCTGCAACGCGAATTCGACGCCGGCTATCCCGAAACCCAGCCGCCCTTCATGTGGTGGATTGGCGATACCTACGCCGGAAATTTCGGCGCCGCTCGCAACGCGCGACTCATGCCCTATAAAACCTATGGGGCAAAAGGGGTCATCTGGGCCGGCGGCTCCGATTATTTCGTCACACCCTATCCGGCGCGATACGGTCTCTGGTCCGCCGTCGTTCGCAAAACGCTGAAGGGAGTCTATGGCGAACAACCCTTCGGCACCGCCGAATCCGTGGACATCCACACGGCGCTGCGCGCATACACGATCTGGGCGGCTCACCAACTGTTTCTCGAAGATCGCATCGGCTCCCTCGAACCCGGCAAGGACGCCGACCTCGCCGTCTGGGACCGCGACCTTTACTCCATCCCCGCCGACGATCTCAAAAATTTGAAATGTGAACTTACGCTGTTGCGCGGCAAGGAAGTCTACCGCGCTCCCGACGCTTCCTTCTCCGCAGTTTCACCCATGAAATGATCCGTTATCGCGTATTCCGGAAGGCATTGATCCACTGCGAGACCGCCGAAAGCTGTGCCCGCCGTGCTTCCAGGCTGGCCTGCCGGGCCAGCAGCATCGCTCGAATCTGAGCAAGAGTCGTCTGCATTTCCCCAAGCCGCGCTTTGTAGAGATCAAATTCACCCGTTAGCTCAGGCTGCATCCGCCGTAACTCCGCGGACCGGGCGACAATCGTGGCCATCTCCTCCACCGGCTGCCGGATCTTCCGTACTTCCTCCACTCCAAAATCGCGTTCGCCTCGCAGGGCACACCGCGCTTCCTCCAGTAATCCAGCCAGCCGCGCATTCACCCGAAGAATCGTTTGCCGCACGCCTTCTCCCATCAGGCTCTCCATCCCCCGACGGCGCCGGGCGCACTCTCGGGAGCAACCGAATAATCTTGCGACAGTGCGGCCTGCGGTTGGCTCGAAATCCGGAACCTCTTTGTTGGCTCGGCGGGCGCAATCGTGGATTCGATCTTTGTCCAGGCCGTCCGCATCCGCGTGAACATCGAAATGAGTTCTTGCAGCGTTTCAACCGAACTGCAAACGCCCGCATGGGTGAGCATGGCCCGCGTCACATTATAAAAGCTGTTCAGGTTACGGGCCGGCGTTCCACCGCGCTCAAAATCCAGCACGCCTTGCAGCTCTCCGATAACAGTTAACGCGTGATTCAGCGAGCTGACGCGCTTCTCCACTTGTCCCGCCTCTATGGCCTGAATTCCCTGGCGCAGGTCCCGCAGGATGCGGTCGTAGAGCGCCACCACCTGGCCGACCGCCGACGCGCTCGAAGCGCTGGCTTGCTGATATGCGAAAGCGGAGTCCATAGGCTTCATCCGATCCCCGAAAGTTGCGAGCTGATTTGATTTTGCAGCAGCGGCAGTTCCTGCAAAGTTATGTTCACCTGCGAGTAGACCAGGGTGAGATTCTGCTGCTGCACTGCCAGCGACGCCTGCAGGTCCGAAATCTGCGAGGTTAGCCCTTGCGACGTATTCGCGATGCTCTGCGCGTCAATGGACAACAGGCCCGTGCCCGGCGAATTCACGCTGGAAAGTACGGCCGAAAGATTCTGCGCGAAGCCGCTGGTCGTGTTCTGCAAGAAATTCTGCACCGCCGAATAGTTGTTCTGCAGCGCGGACGACAGCGTCGCATTGTTCACCGTGAGTGTCCCGTCGTTGTTCATGTTGATGCCGAGGCTCGCCAGGTTGACGATCCCGTTATTTCCCGTGATCGAATACGAAATCGCGCCCAGCAGCTGGCTCTGCACGTCGCGCAGTGTATTGTCCGCTTCGAGCGGTCCTCCCCCGCTTCCGTCCGATGCGACATTGAACTGCGAATTGATGTCGCCGATGACCGTGTTGTACGCGCTCACAAGCGTGTTGATCGCCGACGCAATCTGTGTGGCGTCCGGACCCACGTTCAGCGAAACCGGGGTGCCGGGCGAAGCCGAGCCCAGGTTCAGAGTCACGCCGGGGATGACGTTGCTTACCGTATCGTGAGCTACGCCGATTTCATCACCCTGCTGTTCGCTTTCTTCGTGGTTCTCTACGCATCCTGGCAGGTGGACAAACGCCGCGTTGGCCGTCTTGCCCTCGCCATCCAGGTCGCCTTCCAGGAGCTCGGTGTTTTCGAAACCTCCAACACCCGCGTACCGCTCAGCGACACCGAGGCCATTCCCTTCTCCAAGGTGCAGGCCGTCGAAAACGTCGACCGCAGCAGCGAGCTAGACCGTCTCGTCGAACCTATGAAGGGCATCCTTGCGCCCACTGACAGTGGATCGGCCACGATGCGCGCCTCATCCTTGCAAGCCATGGATCGTCTCGCGCACGTCATTGTCCCTCGCACCGAAAATCTCCGCATCGAAGGTCACACCGACAATGTTCCCATCCACAATTCCCATTTCTCCTCGAACTGGGAGCTCTCCACCGCGCGTGCCACCGAACTCGTGCGTCTCTTCATCGTGCGCTATCACGTCGAGCCCAATCGCCTGTCGGCCTCGGGTTACGCCGAGTTTCATCCGGTAGACGACAACGCCACTTCGGAAGGCCGCGCCCACAACCGGCGCGTGGACATCGTAATCCTCAATCCCGCCCTGCAGGAAAAATCGCCCTTCGCAACACCCGCCGCTGTTCCCCAGCCTCCCGGTGCTGCCCCGAATATTTCATCTGTTCGCACCATGCGCAGCGGTTCGTCTGCGCCAGCGGGGCAGTATTAATTGTGTTGCATTTGTGACCACGTTAGTTGACATCTTCGCCAGCAGGGCCCACACTGACGGCATCCCCTTCCAGAAATGTGTCTTGAGTGAGCGACGATGCGCCTTCTTGTCGCTGAAGCCGACGCGTCTCTGGCGGAGTTCCTCCAGACGCGGCTCCAGCAGGAACACTTTGCAGTTCAGCTTGTTTCCACAGTAGATCATCTCGCGAAAGTGGGAGATAAAATCCCCTTCGATCTGATCCTGCTCGATCTCAATCTCCCCGGCGTCCCGGGTCCGGACTACCTCCGCAACCTCCAGAGCCGCTGGCCCGATGCACCGGTCGTGTTGCTGTCCCCAGCGGCCCCAGTCGAGGAACGCGTGAAAGGGCTCGACGCCGGCGCGGACGACATTGTCACCAAACCTTTTGCTTGGCTGGAATTGGCCGCCCGCATTCGGGCCGTTCTGCGCCGGCGCAACCGCCCCGCTCGGGAGGTTCTCCAGTTCGAAGATCTGGAGGTGAACCGCGTCTCCCACCAGGTCCGCCGCGCCGGCTTACCCATCGATCTCAGTCCGAAAGAATACGCGCTGCTCGAATTTCTCCTGCGCAATCCCGGCCGCCCCGTCACCCGCGCCGCCATCATCGAAGAAGTCTGGCGCATCCACGGCGATTCCATCACTAATGTCGTAGATGTTTATATCAATTATCTTCGCCGCAAGATTGACGCCGGCGCCGACCGCCCGCTCATCCGCACTATCCGTGGCGTCGGCTACCAAATCGGCGGCAACCACCGCGCCTAGTCGGCGGGTTGAGTTTCCGGCTGTGCCCGTGGTTGGCTGCTTCACAAATCGATGACGACATCGCTCGTGGGCTGTGAACAGCAGACGAGAAGGTTCCCATCGGCCGGCTTATCGAGTGGCTGCGTTTCGTAGACGACCGCCCCTGAAACCAAACCACTTTCACAGTTGTGACAAACACCGGTCCGGCACGCCCATCGGACCGGGACATCGCACGCTTCGGCCATTTCCAGAATGCTCGCGTACCGCGACGCGTCCCAATGCGCAGAAACCCCGCTACGCGCGAACGACACCAGCGGGCCAGTGTTCGCCTCGTCGCCTGGCGGATGCGGAGTTCGCCTCATTGCGCCGACAACGCCAGGGGTAACGGACTCGCCGCCGTTAAAGATCTCGATGTGAACGCGCTCTGGCGCCACACCCAAGGCCGCGAGCGCCTCTTTCATGTCTGCCATGAATCGAGCTGGTCCACAAAGGTAGGCATCCGCGTCTCGTGGCAGTCCGAGTTCATCGAAGACCGACCGCGAGAAGCGGCCCGTCCCGTTGAAATCCTTGTCCGTTTTGTCGATGGAATCCGGTCTGGTGTAACAGACGTAGCTGCGGCCGTTCCTCAGCGCACGCATGAGGCTGCGCACCTCGCCGGCAAACGGATGATGTTGCCCATCCCGTGCCGTGTGTAACCAGAAGACATGACGCGGAGAGCGCGCCGCCGCGAGTGCGTGCAGCATCGCCAGAACGGGTGTCGTGCCAATCCCGGCACTCAGCAGTACGATCGGGCGCTCGCCCGGCTGCAGAACAAAACTTCCCCGCGGCGAGCTAACATCAAGTCGGTCGCCTACATGTAGATGTTTGCGCAGGTAGTTTCCAGCCGCTCCCTTCGGCTCAATCTTCACGCTGATTCGATAGCGTTCGGTGGAGAGTGGACCCGAGAGCGAGTAGCTGCGAAATAGCACCGGGCCGCTGGCGGCGGGCTTCAGGCGCAGCACCACATACTGCCCCGGCCGAGCCATGGGAAGCGGATGGCCGTCAGCGCTCTCCATGGCAAATGAAACAACGTCCGTAGACTCGCGATCCACTGAGGTCACGACGAGCGGCTGAAATCCTGGTGAGGCCGGATGGGCCGCGGCAGGCGCGAGTCCCGCGTTTCCCGTTTCCGCCCCGTTTTGCTGACTCCGGAGAAGCGCTTCCAACGAGCCCCGCCATCCGTGCGAAAGCGCTTCGATCCGCAACGCGCGCTCCAGGCCATCGCGCGAATGATTTGGCAGGTAGAGAAGCGCGTTGATCTCGGCTACGGTCATGCGCTCTCCCGCCTCTTCCACCTTCACAATTACGTCGCCGGCAGCCACCTTGCCTTCACGGAGAACTCGAAAATAGAAACCCGGCCGGCCGCTGGACGTCAGCAACGCAGCCATCCGGGTTTCGTTCATCCGAATGCCGACTCGAAAGCAGGTCACGCGAGGTTGCGTGACCTCGAAAAGAGCGGTGCCAATCTCGAATCGATCGCCGATGCAGACGGCATCATCCGCCAGTCCTTCGATCGTGAAGTTCTCACCGAACTGTCCATAGACGAAATCGTTCCTCTTCAGTTGCTCCTGCCAATACCGATAGGATTCAATCTGATATACGAAGACGGCCCGGTGCTCGCCTCCATGACCTGCCAAGTCTCCCTGAGCATCTCCCTCGAGATTCACTCGGCCGACGCGGCAGCGACCCGTCACCGGATTTTTCCACATACCGGTGTGTACGGTGCGCCCCTTCCACATAATGTCGCGTGGAAGCCCGACGTTCACCGATAGAAGTCGAGCCATGGCTCAGGAACCCCTTCGGTCATGCTCCTCGGCCTTTAGTCTGCGGAATGAATCCTGGAACGCCGGTTGTCACCACGGGATTCAGCCTCTGTCTGGTCTGAATTCGATTGATTTCGTCCATCGCGTCTTGCGGGAGAGCGGAGATGTCGAAATTCTCTCTCGCCTGGGCCTGCGTTTTGGGCGTGGTAAGCAAAGCCGTCCCGCGTTGCACCGCCCAAGCCAGCAGCACCTGTGCCGGCGATTTTCCAACGCGTGCGGCGATCGCCTTAATGACCGGATCCTCGAACAGCCCAGGCTTCATCCCGTGACCTAATGGCGCAAAAGCCAAAAGCACGATGCCCTTCTCCTTGCAGAATGCGAGCAGCTCCGTTTCCGGAAGATACGGATGCGATTCCACCTGGACCACGGCGGGCTTGATTCTCGCAGATTCATAGAGGGGCTTTAGTTCGTCCAAAGTGATGTCGGAAAGTCCGATGGACGGGCACTTGCCACGATCCACCAGGCCTTCCAGTGCTTTCCAGGTGTCGAGCAGAGTGACGCCGCGGTCGTACAGAACATTGCCGTTCTGATCGCGGGGGTCCTGGTCGTCACCGGGTTGAAATGCAAATGGCGTGTGAATCAGGTAGAGATCCACGTAGTCCAGCCGAAGCCTTTTCAGGCTGGCCTCGAAGGCCGGTTCGACGCGCTCTGGCCGGTGATTGTTATTCCAGAGCTTCGTAGCAATGAAAAGATCCTCGCGTCGCACCTTGCCTTCCCGCAGGACGCCTTCGATTGCTTCGCCTACGGCTTCTTCGTTCCGATATCGCTCGGAGCAATCGAATTGGCGGAAGCCAGCTTCCAAAGCAATTCTCGTGGCGCGCAGCGTATCGCCAAGATCGGGGATCAATGTCCCGAACCCAAGGGCGGGAATGCTCCGTCCGTTGTTCATTGGAATTTTCTTGTCACGAAGTTCATGCTGTTCATTCATTTGGTCACCAGGCAACCACGCCAACTCTTTCCATCAGCCGATGCGCGGGGTTTGCTCCGCGGAATTTCCGTCGAGTAGCACGCGTTGGTCGTCCGAGAATGCCACTTCCCACGCTCGGGGTTTAGATGCGCTTGTTCTAATGCGTGGTTACGTAAATCTTCCGCTGCCAGGAGGTCCCATTTGATTGGGAAGAGAGGATTGGGTTCAGGTTTGGTCAATCGATGCTCAAATGTGCCGACAGTTCATGTGAACGAGGGCGGATACCTCATTCCTGAGTGCCTGGTTATCTGGCTAGCCGAGAAAAAAGGCGCCCGGATTTTTCCGGGCGCCTTTGGAATGGTGTTGGTATCGTTGATCTACTTCATGCCCGAACCACTGCTCGCGCTCGTGGCCTTGGCTCCGGGTTCCATGCTCAGGATGCCTTCGGTCGCGGAAACCGCCACAACCGAGCCGTCCCGGCCCATACCCACGACAGGGAAGTAACCTTGAGAGAGTTGATCGTCCATGTGCTGCCAGGTCTTGCCTCCGTCGTAGGAAGCAATCAGGCCCCGCTTCTGGAGCGAAACCACAAGCGCGTTGCCTGTTCCTGCCACGGACTGGAACGAAAGGTCGCGCACTTCCTCGCGGTTCCAGTTGCGGCCGGAATCGCGCGAAGCATATAGACCCATGTTCGTGGTGATAAACAGGGTTGTGTCGTCCAGCCGGTGCAGCTTCAGGTTGCCGGCTGCTGCGAACGAGAGTTCCTTGCCTTCCCACGTCGCGCCTTTGTCGGCAGAGTACATCAGGTTGCGATCGGAAACGGCCCAAACCTGGCTGCCGTCCGAGGAAATTTCCACGGACTGCGCCGGCTTGCGCATCGCGGCATCCTTGCTCACGGACTTCCAGGTTGCCCCGGAATCCTTCGAAACCAGAACGCCGTTGGAGGTGGCCGCAAACCACGCATCGTGGCCAAAGGTCATGTCGTTCACAAGGTAGGCGGACATCACCGGAGTGGACCTCGCCACGGGAGCCTTCTTCACCGGCGCGCCCTTCTTGCCCTTGGTCGCTGGCGCCGACGTAGCCGCCGCAATGTCCGGAACATACAGACCCGCGCGCACCCACTTGTGCGCCGATTCTTCATACTTCATCCAGCCGCCGGTCGTGAGCGACGCCAACCAGCCGTTCGGCGAAGCATAGATGTGGCGAGTCTCCGTACGGCGCAGGCCACCGCCGAGCGTCGTCCAGTTGTTCCCGCCGTCCTTCGTCGCCAGGAACGCATCGTTGTCAAACGTCAGTTCCACTAGCGCGCGTTCCGGATGCTCGCGGTCGATGGCCACATCCGAGATGTGCTGGTGCTGGAAGCCCACGTTGGCAGGAGTAAAGTTTTCACCGCCGTCGCGGCTGATCAGCACACCCTGGCGTTCGGTTCCGATGATGAGCTTCTGTGGATTCTTCGGGTCAATGATCAGCGCGTTGATGATCCACTCGGTCGGAGTCAAGCGCTTAAAGTCCTTGTCGTTGACCGTCTTCCACAAACCGCTCGTGGTGCCCGCGTAGAGGATGTTCTCGTTCGAGGGATCCATGCGGATCAATTGCGTGCGGCGGAAAACGTTCGGAATGCCCTGGTATTTGATCCACTGCGTTCCGCCGTTCGTGCTGTGGTAAATGCCGGAGCAAGCCACCGCGTGCACGTTCGTGGTGTTCAGCGGATCTACGATGATGTTCATCACGTCGGAGTCATCAATCATGCCCTTCACGATGGGGAACCAGTTCTTCCCGCCATCGCTGGTCTTCCAGGGCAAGTGGTACGTGCCCGCATAAATCGTGTTGTCGTCGTGCGGGTCGAAAGCCACGGAGTCAAAATTCCGCAGGTCTTCGTGTCCCGCCGGAGTAATGCGCTCCCAGCTTGCGCCGTTGTCCGCCGAGCGGTACACGCCCGTCAGCGACCCCGCCAGCCACAAATTCGGATTGTTCGGGGACTGCGCCAGCGCGCGCACGGTCTCATGCGCAAGACCAATAATGTTCCAGTTGTGGCCGCCATCATCGCTGCGGTAAACGCCGCCGCCGCCCGTGTACAGCGACCAGGTGCTCGCATACAGCCGCTTCGCATCGCGCCGGTCCACGATGATGTGTGTAATCACATCATCCTGTCCCGTGCCGATCCGGCTCAAAAGCTGCCAGTGGCTTCCCTCATCACCGGACACAAATACGTGCCCATCGGCTGTCCCGAGATACAACTTGCTGATGTCATTTGGGTCTGCCGCCAGGGAGATAACCGTGCCTCCTGGAGGACCCACCTGTCTCCAGTTTTGCGCGTTTGAGGAAAGCGCAAACACCGAGGCAGAGATTGCCAAAGCAAGGATTACTTTCTTCATTTGCATGCCATTCTCCCAGAGCGCCGGAGCGCCTTCAAGCCGCTATTTCCCAGCTAGTCTAGAGAACGCCAACTCCGGGCGGTGCTGTACGAAAGGCCAGAATTCGGACAAGCCTCTATCCGTACTGGTACTGTCTCAACGTGAGACCTCTCGCCCCCACCCCTAGCAACTATTTTTCCATCCTTGGGTTATACCCAGCAGAACGCCGTTAAGCGTCATAATTGTTGACGGCCTTCTGATCCAAACCACGCCTTGGATCGCTTTTCAGGGGAGACCCGTATGAACTCCATTCGGACCGGCCTTCGCTTGTTTGCTATGCTTTTCGCCCTCGCCGGTTTGCTGCTTGTCCTCACTCCGGCCAGTTGGGCTCAGGCTCAGGAAAATATCGCCAATATCAATACGCCTGGCAGCCCACAGTCGGCTGCGCCGGACGATACCGGGGCAACATCTGCTCCCGACAACACCGGAATGGCCCCCGCTCCGGATGATTCCCAAGACCCGCCTACTCGCGTAGCCCGCATCAGTTTCCTGGACGGCTCGGTTTCCATGCAGCCCGGAGGCGCGGGCGACTGGGGCACTGCGACGAAGAACCGCCCCGTTACGATCGGCGACAAACTCTGGACCGACCAGGATTCCCGCGCAGAACTCCAGGCCGGTGAGGCCTCTATCCACCTGGGCAGCATGACCGCTCTTTCCTTTCTGAACCTCAACCAGAACATCATTCAAATGCGCATGGCCGAAGGCCACCTCAACTTCCGTGTCCGTGAACTACGCCAGGGCGAGACCTACGAAGTAGACACTCCCAACTTGGCCTTCGCTGTCAGCGAAGCAGGCGCCTTCCGCATCGATGTCAACGAAAATGGCGACTACACCTCCGTCACCGTGATCCGGGGGAAGGGCGAGGTTGCCACCGCTGGCCAGAACTATCCTCTGAATGCTGGCGAACGTGGCGACGTTAGCGGCACGGATCAAAATGTGAAGTACATTCCCGGCGCCGCCTCCGAGCCTGATGCTCTGGACAAATGGGCGCAAGAACGCGACCTCAAAGAAGACAACTCCGCCTCCGCGCGTTATGTGAACCGCGACACGGTTGGTTACAGCGACCTCGACGATTACGGCACCTGGAAGCAGGAGCCCGATTACGGCAACGTGTGGGTGCCCAACAACGAGTCTCCCGATTGGGCTCCCTATAGCGATGGTAATTGGTCTTACGTCGCCCCGTGGGGATGGACCTGGGTTGACTACGCGCCTTGGGGCTTCGCGCCGTACCACTACGGCCGCTGGGTCTATGCCGGTGGCGGTTGGGGCTGGTGCCCTGGTCCCATCTGGGCGCCGCCTGTCTATGGACCAGCCTTCGTCGGCTTTCTCGGCGCAGGTTTTGGTTTTGGGTTTGGTTTCGGCTGGGGTTGGGGCCACGCTTGGTTCCCGCTCGGCTGGGGCGAGCCCTATCACCCCTGGTACCACTGCGGCCCGGGCTATTGGAACCACATCAACGTCTACAACACTCACTTTAACAACTACAACGTCCACAACTACAACAACTTTAACTATCGTTACGCGCATGACCCACGGGCGGTAACCGCTGCCTCGCATAATGCCTTCGTGAATGGGCAACGCATCAACCGCAATTCCACGCGTCTTTCGGCTTCCACTCTGCAGCACGCCACTGTGGCCGGTGGCCCCAATGCCCGCCCGACCAACGCCAGCTATATGGGCACTGCCGGCATGCACGGTCGCGTTGCGACTCCGTCGCAGGCCGTCCAGAACCGCAGTGTTGTGGCGCGTTCCACTCCGCCAGCGGCCGCTTCGCATTTGGCGGCGCGCACCATGAACTCTTCGGGCTTCTCCGCGAATCGCGGCTTCAACTCCCCCGGCAATCTTGGCCGAGGTCCAACCAGCACCAGAATGCCAGTTATGAACAGCGCCCGCCAGTCGCAGCCTTCGGGGAATCGCCCGCCTTCCACTTATTCTCAGCAGGGCGCGCGGAACGCCACGGGCTCGTTCAATTCGAACAATGTGCGTCCGCAAGGCTCCCTCAATAACAGCGCTTCCCGCCCACCAGCTTCTTTTAACAACAATACTTCGCGGCCGACCACCCGTATCTGGAGCGCACAGGGCAACACGACCGATTCCGGTCATGCCCCGCAGGGCTTCGGCAGCAGCAACCGCCCAGCCGCATCACAGACCGCTCGCTCAACCTACAGCGACCGTCCACCTTGGGCCGGCAACAGCTCAAGCCACAACTACTCCACCATGCAGGGCCGCAGCAGCACGGTGAATCGTCCGCTGACCTCCTATAACGGCGGCAACCGTTCCTATACTCCTCCGTCGTATAACAATCGCTCGTCTGGCAGTTACAGCGCTCCGAATCGCAACTACTCGGCGCCACATAGCTACAGCGCACCTTCCAATCGGAACTACACGTCGGCGCCTCGCTCGTATTCTGCGCCTCGGAGTTATTCCGCACCGCGCAGTTACTCGGCACCGCGGAGTTACTCCGCACCGCGCTCCTACTCCGCTCCACGAAGCTATTCCGCTCCTCATGTCTCCAGTGGAGGCGGTTTCCACGGTGGCGGAGGCGGTGGTGGATTCCACAGTAACGGTGGGGGTGGATCGCACGGAGGCCGTCACTAAACCAGGACGTGCTTCCGATTTTTTTTAAAGCCCGCTTCTCTCTGGAAGCGGGCTTTTTCTTGTATGCCGAGCAGGGTCGTCAGCTAGGAGGTGCAAGTCCTCTTCACAACGTGATGGACGTGAAGTGATAGCGAAGCGCAAGGGCGTCACCGTGAGGTGGGGTCTGAAGGAAGCGTGGA